>OFMT01000895.1_pt1 | contig 24357 bp, 23 predicted proteins | sample 1541891 | NCBI WGS metagenome assembly OFMT01 (sample SAMN04209230, study PRJEB22552) | human gut metagenome | biome: gut; material: feces | host: Homo sapiens | place: USA: Oklahoma | reverse complement strand
TAGCAGGTCTTACTGCATGTGGAGCAGGTACAGGAGAAAGTGCAAGTGCAGACAAAACATTTAAAATCGGAATCTGTAATTATGTTGATGATGCTTCACTTAATCAGATTGTTGATAACATAAAGGGACAGCTTGAAACACTTGGCAATGAAAAGAATGTTAAATTTGATATTGATTATGAAAACTGTAATGCAGATCCAACAGTTCTTACACAGATAATTGATAACTTTATAGCAGATGATGTTAAGTTAATGGTTGGTGTTGCAACACCTGTTGCAGTTGCAATGCAGACAGCAACAGAAGACAATAAGATCCCGGTTGTATTTTCAGCCGTTTCAGATCCTGAAGGATCTGAGCTTGTTGCATCAAATGATGCGCCAGGGGCTAACATAACAGGTACATCAGACTACCTTGATACTAATGCAATTATGGATCTTATATTTACAGCAAATCCTGATGCTAAGAAAATTGGTCTTTTATATGACCAGGGACAGGATTCATCAACAACCCCAATTGCCAATGCAAAGGAATATCTTGATGCAAAGGAAATTGAGTATGTAGAAAAAACAGGAACAACAACTGATGAAGTAATGCTTGCATCAGATGCACTTGTTGCAGCCGGAGTAGATGCAGTATTTACACCAACAGACAATACAATTATGACAGCTGAACTTTCAATATATGAAAAATTTGCTGATGCATCAATTCCACATTATACTGGAGCAGATTCATTTGCCCTTAATGGAGCATTTTTAGGATACGGTGTTGATTATGCTAATCTTGGTGTTGAAACAGCTAATATGATATCAAAGATACTTGTGGATGGCGAGGATCCTGCAACACTTCCGGTTATGACATTTGATAACGGAACAGCAACAATCAATACAGAAACATGTGGAAAGCTTGGACTTGACTTTGCTGATATTTCAAAGAAATTCCAGCCAATGTGTACAAAGGTAAATGAGATTAAAACAGCTGAAAGCTTTGATGAGCAGTAATTCTGAGAATAATAAGTCAGCCTTCGCTGACCAAAATCACGCACCAAATCCCGCGTGAGTTCGACTTGAATTAGAGTACTATAACAGGAGGTATGAATTATGTCCTTACCTATTATATTAAACCTTGGACAGACAGCACTTGAACTTGGACTTATATGTTCACTTACAGTTCTTGCATTGTTTCTTAGTTATTCAATGTTAAATGTGTGCGATTTATCAACGGACGGGTGTTTCACTCTTGGAGCATCTGTAGGAGCTGTTGTTGCAATAGCAGGTCATCCCCTGTTGTCAATACCGGCAGCAATGGCAGCAGGAGTTGTGTCTGGATTTGTTACAGCATTTCTGCAGACCAGGATGGGTGTTGACAGTCTGTTGGCAGGAATAATTGTTAATACAGGTCTTTATTCAGTAAATATTGCAATTATGGGTGGGTCTTCACTCCTTAATATGAATAAAACGGATACAATATTCACCATGGCTGAGGATATGCTTACAGGTACGGTTTTTGCAGGGCAGAATGTTCTTTTGGTAGTGTTTGTTGTTGTGGCTGTGGCAGTTGCCATAATCACCTTATTTTTAAAGACAAGACTTGGACTTGCCATAAGGGCAACAGGCAATAATCCTGATATGGTTCGTTCATCCTCAATTAATCCTGTGTTTACAACAATTGTAGGACTTTGTGTGGCTAATGCATTTACCGGACTTGCAGGATGCCTTCTTGCACAGTCACAGAAGTCAGTTAATATTGATATTGGTACCGGAATGGTAACAATGGCGTTGGCTTCACTTCTTATTGGCGGAACATTTATGGGTAATGGTGGAATACTTAAATGTGCAATAGGCGTTGTGCTTGGTTCCATCATTTTCAGAATCGTCTACACAGTTGCCTTAAGGTTAAATATGCCGGCATTTATGCTTAAGCTTGTATCCTCAGCAATTGTTATTATCGCAATATCAGGGCCTTACCTTAAAAAGCAGTGGCCGGTATATAAGAGAAGATATTTTGCCAAAAAAGGAGGTTCCGGGAATGCTTAAAATAAATGGAATATCCAAAACATTCAATCCTGGCACGGTAAATGAGAAGGTGGCATTAAATAATCTGTCACTTCATCTTAGAGCCGGTGATTTTGTTACAATAATAGGTTCAAATGGTGCAGGCAAGTCTACATTATTTAATGCAATTTGTGGAGATTTTATAACAGACCAGGGTAGTATTTTGTTAGATGGGCAAGACATTACCTTTACTCCAAATCATGTCAGGGCCAAACGAATAGGAAGACTTTTTCAGGACCCTATGCGAGGCAGTGCTCCGGGTATGAGTATTGAGGAAAATCTTGTACTTGCAGCAGGACATGGAGGATGGTTTTCAAGAATAAGCAGTGCCGATAAGAAGAGATTCAGGGAAAAGCTTTCTCTTCTTGGAATGGGTCTTGAGGACAGAATGAAGCAGCCGGTAGGACTTTTGTCTGGTGGACAAAGACAGGCGCTTACTCTTCTTATGGCTACAATAGAGCCACCTAAGCTTTTGCTTTTGGATGAGCATACCGCGGCTCTTGATCCGGGAACGGCCAAGAAGGTTTTACAGATAACAGATGATGTAATAAAAAGTAATAATATTACAACACTTATGGTTACACATAATATGCAGAATGCACTTGAAATGGGTAATCGTACTATAATGATGGATTCAGGAAGAATAGTTCTTGACCTTAATGAAGATGAAAAGAAGGGCCTTACTGTAAAGGATCTTATAGAGAAATTTAAGGAAGGCGCCGGAAAAGAAATGGATAATGACAGAATTCTTTTGTCATAAAAATGATTACCAATATAAGTGAAATCTACCCCCATGCGGGGAAAGAGTGAATAGTGATGTATACTCTTTCCCTGCATGGGGATTTTTTTCAGGTCTCATTTGTGTTCGACTTGAATTTTAATTGCTTAAGATTATAAACAAAAGCTATAACAAATCATATAATATATGGAATTTACATTTTCAAATATAAGTAGTAGAATCATTTACAGATAAAAACCTAGCAACAGACTAGGAAAATATAAAAATGATTTGCTAATGATATTAGAAAATGGAAGGGGGGCTGATGAATATGCCAGAAAGAAATATAAACTTTGATGAAATAGTTGAAAGAAAAGGAACTGACTGCCTGAAATATGATTTTGCAGTAGAAAGAGGACTTCCAGTAGATGTGCTTCCTTTATGGGTAGCCGACATGGATTTCAAAACTTCATCATATGTTGAAGATGCAATTGTTGAAAGAGCACTTCATGGAATATTTGGCTATAGTGATTCAAAGAAAGAATACTTTGACGCGGTGGCAGGCTGGATGAAAAGGCATCATTCATTTGATGTAAAACCACAGTGGCTTGTGAAAACACCAGGAGTTGTATTTGCCCTTGCCATGGCTGTAAAGGCTTTCGCTGATGAAGGAGATGCAGTACTTTTACAGCAGCCGGTTTATTATCCATTTTCAGAGGTTATAACAGATAACAAAAGAGTTGTTGTAAGTAATGATCTTTATCTCGGAAGGGATAACAGATACCATATAGATTTTGAGGATTTTGAAAAGAAAATTGTTGATAACAAAATTAAGCTTTTCTTCCTTTGTAACCCACATAATCCTACAGGAAGGGTATTTAGTAAGGAAGAGCTGACAAGGCTTGGTGACATATGTCTTAAGTATGGGGTAATTGTTGTAAGCGATGAGATACATGGTGATTTTGTTTTCAGGGGAAAGCACAATGTCTTTGCTACGGTTAAAAAGGAATTTGAAGACATTTGCGTAATATGTACTTCACCTAGTAAAACATTTAATCTTGCAAGTATGCTTGTTTCAAACATTTTTATACCAAATGAGCAGCTAAGAAAAAGATTCTGCCATGAAATCGATGCTGCAGGAATCAGCCAGTTAAGTGCCATTGGACTTGTTGCAGCAAAGGCAGCATATGAAAAAGGCGAGGAATGGTATGAAAAGATGCATGAATATGTCAGCGAAAACATATCATTTGCCAAAAATTATATAAAAGAAAATCTTCCAGGAGTAAATGTTATAGACAGTGAAGGAACTTATCTTTTGTGGCTTGATTTTAGGAACACCGGAATTGATGCAACAGAGCTTGACCGAAGAATCATATATGACGGAAAACTCTGGCTTGATAGTGGAAAGGTTTTCGGAAAAGAAGGAGCAGGCTTTGAACGAATAAATGTGGCAGCACCGCGAAAGGTCATCAAAGAATGTCTGGACAGAATAAAAATTGCTGTTTTAAAGGCTGATGGCAATTATATTGAGTTCAAATACGCCTTAGCATACCTCTTGCAGGATACGAAAACAGGTCACAGAAATAGAATATGAAAAGTTAGAAAAAGCCAGAATATGAAAGAGTGATTAATATGGGAACATGTAAAAAAAGCGAATATGTACAGAGCATTAAAAATGAAACAGAGGCAAACAATGCTAAAACAGGTAAATATGAGACAGATAATACATCGGACAGACGCAGATTTACCGGGAAAAGCGTAGTTGTTACAGGTGCAGCGGCAGGTATGGGAAAGGCCATAACACTTCATTTTGTAAAAGAAGGGGCAGCCGTTGTAGCAGTTGATTTGAATGAAAACGCCTTAAATGAGCTTATTTCCCAGGCAGAAAATGTTGCAGCTGATACAAACAGCGGTGGAAGGGTGATTCCGCTTGCAGGAGACATTTCACTGGAAGAGGTAAATGAAGCCATGATTGCAAGGGCAATTGAGGAAACAGGAAAAATTGATGTTCTTGTAAATAATGCCGGAATTGCAGGAAAAAGTGAGCCGGTTACTGAACTTACCAATGAATCCTGGGAAAAGATTATGAAGGTAGATCTGTATGGACCTATGTACGCAATAAGGGCAGCAGTTAAGGCAATGCTTGAGCAGAAAAATGGTGGAAACATTGTTACAATTGCTTCAGTGGCAGGAATTAAGGGCTGTCGCTCAAGCGTGGCGTATTCAGTGGCAAAGCATGGACTTGTAGGACTTTGCGAGCATACAGCATACACATATATGCACAAGGGAATAAGGAGCAACATAGTATGTCCCGGAGCAATAAAAACCGGAATGACATCAAACCCTGAAAAAGAAAGTAAATTCGGAAGAGAGAGAATTATGTCCGGAATGGATCCTGACTTCCCGTTTGGAGATACAGATGACATTGCATCCGCAGTTCTCTATCTTGCAAGCGATGATGCAAAATTCGTAAATGGTGCAAAAATAGTTCTGGACGGCGGAATATCCTGCAATTAAAATCAGGGCGCTACGAATGGCTTTAAGCCTTTTAGACAACATAAGCTGATAAATAAACAGATAATTGATAAAAATAGAAAAGCAAACAGGCAAAGGAGAAAAAACAATGGCAAATATCAAAAAATCAATCACAGAACTTGTAGGTCACACACCACTTTTAGAACTTGTTAATTACGAGAAAAAATATGATCTTAAGGCAAATCTTATAGGTAAGCTTGAGTACCTTAACCCAACAGGAAGTGTTAAGGACAGAGCTGCATTAAATATGATAGAAAAAGGTGAGGCAGAGGGCAAATTAAAGCCAGGTGGAACAATTGTTGAAAGTACAAGTGGTAACACAGGAATCTCACTTGCTGCATTTGCTGCATCAAAGGGATACAAATTACATATATTTATGGAGCCTGGCTGCACACCTGAAAGAGTTCAGATTCTTAAGGCATATGGTGCAACAGTTCAGTATTACGAAGACATACCCGGATTTGCTGAAATTGTTTCAAAATATGGTTTTGACACCGGAAGAATCGTACAGCAGATTCAGAAATTTGCAGATGACAACGGATATTATTATACAAGCCAGTTATTTAACAAGGCTAATCCTGAGGCACACATTAAGTCAACAGGACCGGAAATAGTTGCAGACACTGATGGAAAAGTTGATATTGCTGTAATGCTTGCGGGAACAGCAGGAACACTTACAGGTGTTGGAAGATATCTTCAGGCAAATGTACCAGGAGTTAAGATTGTAGGAGTACAGCCTGATCTTGAATCCCTGTATAAGCCTGGAGAGGACAGAGACACAATTGATGGTGTAGTTCATTTTGATGACAATGGCAAGAGGCATCATCCATTTATTGTAAACAGCGACTTCAAATATGATGAGTGCATTGACGTGGCTGGAGCAGATGCTTACCAGACAGCAAGGGAAGTTGCACAGTCAGACGGAATATTCCTTGGAGCAAGTGCTGCGGCAGCAGTATATGCAGCAAGAAAGGTTGCTGAAAGAGAGGAAAATAAGGGCAGGAATATAGTTATAATTCTTCCTGATGACGGAATGAAATACCTTTCAACAAAAATGTATAAGGCGTGATTGGGGCCTGATAGGGGCTCAAAAAGCGATTAAGCAGGTCAAAGACTTAGAAACACACAGTCAGAGACTTAGGAATACAGTCAGAGATTTAGAAACACAGTCAGAGATTTAGAAACACAGGTCAGAGATTTAGAAACACAGTCAGAGGGGGCATTCAAATGGAAATAAAATCATTTAAACAAAAATATCCGGCTTCTTTTGACGAGTATCTGGAGTGCGCTATAGAGGCTGAAAAATATGTCAGTTCATTTCTTGTGGAAAATGATGAGTTCACAAGCATTGATTTTTCCAAATACGAATTCAAGAGTGAAAAGAATTCATATTACAAGGGGAATGCTGGATTGTTACATATGTATCTGCAGTTAAATGCACTGGCACCAAGGGAAGAATACGATAAAAAAATAAGGGGACTTACAAGATATATTGGGGCTCATTTTATGGATGATGTCAGCTATGCCAAGGAGCATGGGGAGTTTGTGCCTGGAATGGCAGAGGCTTTTTATACAGGACTTGCAGGCATTGGACTTGTTATGAATGAGGTGTTCAGGCTAAGAAATGATCAGGTGGCAAAGGAAACTACTGAAAGAATAATTTCCTATTATATATGTAATGTGTCTGAAAAACAGGATGTGTTCTGGTCTGATAATTCAGCAGTATTTTTTGATGGTGGAATAATTCTTTATCTGATTGACAGCCTTGAACTTTTTGAGGGTGAAAAAAAGAAAAGACTTACTGATATAATAATAAGGGGTGTGGACCATATCCTGGCTAATGGAATAGTCCATCCTGAGGGTGGTCTTGAGATAGATTACGGACATGTGGATTTCAAGCATAAGGAACCGAATTTTGAATTTGGAACTGCAGGAGCCGGATACTTATTCACAAAGGCATATGAGCTTACAGGCAATGAAAAGTATATTGAGGCGGCAAAGGAGACTGTCAAATATCTTCTTGGCATTGCTGTAAAACAGAAGAAAGGATATCTCATACCCTACAAATTAACATTAAAGGATAATCTTTTTTATCTTGGAAACTGCCATGGCCCGGTTGGAACCATAAAATTATTTTTGGAGCTTTACAGGGTTACAGGCCAAAGGTTTTACTATGAACAGATAGAAGAGCTTTGTGATGGAATGGAATCCCTTGGAGCACCGGTAAATATGTCCTCAGGTTACTGGAATACAACCTGTGTATGCTGTGGACCGGCAGGCTTTGTGCCTCTTTATACCTGGCTTTACAGGGAAAATGGAAACAGCAGGTGGAAAAAGCTTGCAAAAGAGGTCGGCAGCATCTTGCTTGGTACAAAGACAAATGAGGGGGCACCTGAGAAAAAGATTATCAGATGGGATATTTCATATGACCGCACAAACACTGGGCTGATAACGGCTCCAATAGGTTATTTTGATGGTGCAGCAGGTATAATAACGGCGCTTTTGCAGCTGTATATATTTGAAAATCCTGAAAACAATGAAGAGCCTCATATATATGCAATGATTGATGACCCTTATAATGATGTAAAAAATATGTAAAGTATAATGAATTGCCATATTATTTTCTTTAAATTAATCCGGCGGGAATGCATCCTGCCGGATTTTTTTGTGGGATTATTCTGCCTGAAATTAGTAACAAATAAAGACAAAAAAACTCTTGTTAAAAAGTTATCAATGTGTTATAGTTTAGATTATGATAGAAAACTAATAATATGCCGTCAGTGCGTCATTTTGTTTTCTGTTTTTTAATGATTCTATAAAACAGTGTTTGAAGAAAGGAGTTTTTATGAGCAGTAAGATTACCATTATTGGAGCTGGAAGCGTAGGAGCTACAATAGCCTACAATTTATCATTAGGTGATATCGCATCAGAGATCGTTCTTATCGACATTAACAAACAGAAGGTTCAGGGCGAGGTTATGGATATCGCTCAGGGAACATGTTTCCGTGATCCTTTATCAATTGTTGCAGGGGAATATGAGGATGCTAAGGGATCTGACATCGTTATTATCACATCAGGTATGGCACGTAAACCGGGTCAGACACGTTTAGAGCTTACACAGACTAACGTTAATATTATTAAATCAATTACACCTGAGATTGTTAAAGCAGCACCGGATGCATTATATATTATCGTAAGTAATCCGGTTGACGTATTAACATATGTATTTACTAAGATTTCAGGACTTCCTGAGAAGCAGATCATTGGTTCAGGTACAATTCTTGATACTGCACGTCTTAAATATGGTATTTCAGAGCATTTTGGAGTTGCTCAGAGAAATATTCATGCATATGTATTCGGTGAGCATGGAGATTCATCATATGTACCTTGGAGCAACGCTTATGTATCAGGCGTACATGTAGATGAGTATTATGAGATCATGAAGAAGCTTGGAAAAGATGTTAAGGCAATCGATAAAGATGCAATGGAAGAGTATGTTCACAAATCAGGCGGACAGATCATCGCTAATAAGGGAGCTACATTCTATGCAGTTGCAACATCAGTTTGTGAGCTTTGTTCAAGACTTGCATCAGCTTACGATTCAATCGTAACAGTTTCATCAATGATGCATGGAGAATATGGTATTGACGATGTATGTCTTAGTACACTTTCACTTGTTGGACCTAACGGAATCCAGGGTAAGGTACCTACACGTCTTACAGAGGATGAAATCGCAAAACTTCAGAAGAGTGCACAGACACTTAAGGACGTTATTGCACAGGTAGAAATCTGATAAAACATAATGTATAATACATGAGCATATAAAGTGTATATACAATAATGTCAAATTGAATATAACATGTAACAAATTTAAGAAAGGATAAATGTCATGAAGTACAGCTACTATCCGGGGTGTACCCTGAAAAACAAGGCAAAAGATCTGGATGCATATGCCAGAGCTAGTGCCAGGGCATTGGGATTTGAACTGGAAGAGATTGAAAACTGGCAGTGCTGCGGTGGTGTATATCCACTTGGCAGTGATGAGATTGCCAGCAAGCTTTCTTCAGTACGTGCCCTTAATGAGGCCAAAGAAAAAGGCCAGGATCTGGTTACTTTATGTTCAGCATGTCATCACGTTATCAAACGTGTCAATGATGATATGAAGAATGTAGAGGATATCCGCACCAAAGCTAACAATTATATGCAGCTTGATGAGCCATATGCAGGCGAAACAAAAGTACTTCATTTTCTTGAAGTGCTTCGTGATGAGATTGGTTTCGACAAGCTTAAAGAGAAGGTTGTTAATCCACTTACAGGCAAGAAGATTGGAGCATATTATGGATGTCTCTTACTTCGTCCTGGAAAAATTCTTGAGTTTGATAACCCAGAGAATCCAAAGATTCTTGAGGATTTCATTCGTGCAATAGGTGCTGAACCTGTTATATATCCATACAGAAATGAGTGCTGTGGAGGATATATCTCACTTAAAGAAAAGGATATGGCTAAGAACATGTGCAACAATATTGTTGACAGTGCAGACGGATTTGGTGCCGAGATGCTTATTACAGCCTGTCCACTTTGCATGTATAACCTTAAGAAGAGTACAGATGAGAAGCTTCCTGTTAAGTACTTTACAGAACTTCTTGCTGAGGCTCTTGGTGTTAAAGAGGAGGTGGATAAGGCATGAGTATAGTTAACAGTCAGGCTGATAAGATTAAAGAGATAAGTGGATCTAATCCATTAAAGTGTATGAAATGTGGAAAATGCTCAGCGTCATGTCCATCTTTTAATGAAATGGATATTAAACCACACCAGTTTGTATCCTACGTACAGAATGAAGATATTCAGTCACTGGTTGAGTCAAAGTCCCTTTGGAAATGTCTTTCATGCTTTGCATGTATTGAACGTTGCCCAAGAAATGTACAGCCAGGTAAGCTGATTGATGCCGCAAGACAGATTGTTGTTCGTCAGAAGGGTCAGGATTACCTGAAAGCTGACGAGATTCCGGAACTCATTGATCCGGAGACACCACAGCAGTTACTTGTTAGTGCATTTAGAAGATACAGGAGGTAAGCCGGATGCAAAGGATAGGAGTATTTGTCTGCCATTGTGGTTCAAATATCGCTGCAACAGTAGACGTTAAAAAAGTTGCCGAGTGGGCCCTTAAGGAGCCGGGCGTTGTCCATGCTGAAGATTACCCTTATATGTGTTCAGAAGCAGGACAGTCAAAAATTCAGGCAGCAATCAAAGAAAAGAATCTTACAGGTGTTGTTGTCTGTTCATGTTCACCACGTATGCATGAGACCACATTCAGAGAAGCTGCTGAGCGTGCTGGAATCAACCCATACATGGTAGAGATAGCAAACATTCGTGAGCATTGTTCATGGATTCATAAAGATATGGAAGAAGCAACAAAGAAGGCAGTTATCCTTATGAGAGCTGCAGTTGCTAAAGTTAATCTTAATACACCACTTAAGCCGGGTGAGAGCCGTGTTACAAAGCGTGCCCTTGTTATTGGTGGTGGTATTGCAGGTATCCAGACAGCACTTGATATCGCTGAAGCAGGATACAAGGTAGATATCGTTGAGAAGACACCTAGTATCGGTGGAAGAATGTCACAGCTTGACAAGACATTCCCTACTCTCGACTGTTCAGCATGTATCCTTACACCTAAGATGGTTGAGGTTAACAAGCATGAGAACGTTAATATCTACACATACAGTGAAGTTGAAAAGGTATCAGGTTTCGTTGGAGACTTTACAGTAGATATTCGTAAGAAAGCAAGAAGCGTTGATATGGATAAGTGTACAGGTTGTGGAGTATGCCAGGAAAAATGTCCTTCAAAGAAGACTCCAAGTGAATTCAACCGTGCACTCAATACAAGAACAGCTATTTACACACCATTTGCACAGGCTATTCCTAATGTACCTGTTATTGACCGTGAAGCATGTATCAAGTTCAAAACAGGAAAATGTGGAATCTGTGAAAAGGTTTGTCAGGCTGGTGCTATTAAGTACGATCAGGAAGATGAGATCATCACAGAGAAGTATGGTGCAATCGTAGTTGCAACAGGATTTGATATGATCAAACTTGATAACTATGATGAGTATGCATACTCACAGAGTAAGGATGTTATTACATCACTTGAACTTGAGCGTATTATGAATGCCGCAGGACCTACAAAGGGACATCTTGAGAGACTTTCTGATGGAAAAGCTCCTAAAGAGATAGTATTTATCCAGTGTGTAGGAAGCCGTTGCTCAGATGACAGAGGAAAGAGCTACTGCTCAAAGATCTGTTGTATGTATACTGCAAAACATGCAATGCTTATTCGTGATAAGTATCCGGATGTTAACGTTACAGTATTCTATATAGATGTTCGTACTCCAGGTAAAAACTTTGATGAGTTCTACCGCAGAGCTGTTGAAGATTACGGAGTTAATTATATCAAGGGTCAGGTAGGAAAGGTTATACCTCAGCCAGACGGAAAACTTCTGGTTCGTGGTGTGGATCTTATTGATAACAAGCAGATTCTTAAAGAGGCTGATATGGTTGTTCTTGCAGCTGCAATTGAGCCTAATAAGGATGTAAGAAAGATCGCTACTATGCTGACTGCAAGTATTGATACTAACAATTTCCTGACAGAGGCTCATGCAAAGCTTCGTCCTGTAGAGTCACCTACAGCAGGTATTTTCCTGTCAGGAGTATGCCAGGGACCAAAAGATATTCCGGAAACTGTTTCACAGGCCGGTGCTGCTGCTGTTAAAGCAATTGGACTTTTGGCAAAAGATAAACTGATGACTAATCCTTGTACAGCAAAACCTGATGAACTTATGTGTAATGGATGTTCACAGTGTGCTAATGTCTGCCCATATGGAGCTATATCATATGAGGTTAAAGAGATTAATGATCATGGTGTACGTGAGACACGTCGTGTTGCAAGTGTAAACAGCGCATTGTGTCAGGGATGTGGAGCTTGTACAGTAACATGTCCATCAGGTGCTATGGACCTGCAGGGATTCTCAAACAGACAGATTCTGGCGGAGGTAGATGCAATATGTCGATAGAAGCAAATGAAGAATTCAAACCGAAGATTGTAGCATTCTGCTGTAACTGGTGCAGCTACGCAGGTGCTGACCTTGCAGGAAGCAGCCGTCTTGGCTATCCTGCAGACGTAAAAATTATCCGTGTGCCATGCTCCTGTCGTGTTAATCCAATGTTTATTCTTCGTGCATTTGAAAAGGGTGCAGATGGAGTAATCTTATGTGGATGCCATCCTGGAGACTGTCACTATAGTACAGGTAATTTCTACGCAAGAAGACGTATGACAATGCTGTTCTCAATGCTTGATTATATGGGTGTTGAAAATGGACGTACCCGTGTTGAATGGGTATCAGCAGCTGAGGGTGTTAAGTTCTCAACAACAATGAACGAGTTTGTTGAGAAAATCCACTCACTTGGTAAAAATGTAAGATTGGGGGATTTAAGATGCAGGAATTAATCGCAAGAGCAAAAGAATTGCTGGCTGATGGAACTGTAGCCCGTGTAATCGGATGGAAAGCCGGGGACCTGCCTTATAATCCTGAACCAGCTTATTTTGAAAAAGAAGAAGATTTTGATGATTTCGTATACAACAGCTTTTGCGGAGCTAACTTAAGTAAGCTTATGATCGAAGCATGCAAGCTTGAAGGAAAGACACTTGTATGTCTTAAGCCATGTGACACATACAGCTTTAACCAGCTTCTCACAGAGCATCGTGTTGACCGTGATAAAGCATATATCATCGGTGTAGGATGTAAGGGTAAGCTTGATATAGAAAGAATCAAAAAACAGGGTATCAAGGGAATTAAGTCAATCAAAGGCGCTGAGATAACAGATGATGCCGAGACACTTACAATTGATACACTTTATGGTGAAAAGACATGTGCATTTAAGGATGCTATGCTTGAAAGATGCCATGTTTGTAAAGGAAAAGAACACAAAATCTACGATGAGATAATCGGAGAGTCAAAGGATACTAAAGATGCTGAGCGTTTTGCTGAGGTTGAGAAAATTGAAGCAATGTCTCCAGAAGAAAAATTCGCTTTCTTCCAGAAAGAGCTTAGTAAATGTATCAGATGTAATGCCTGAAAAAATGCATGTCCTGCATGTAGCTGCCGTAAGTGCGTATTTGACAGCACTAAGTTTGACAGCCAGCAGAAGGCTAATGTGGATTCGTTTGAAGAGAAGATGTTCCATATTATAAGAGCTTTCCACGTAGCAGGAAGATGTACAGACTGTGGCGAGTGCAGCCGTGTATGTCCACAGGGTATACCACTTCATCTGTTTAACCGTAAGTTCATTAAGGATATTAATGAATTATATGGAGAATATCAGGCAGGAGAAGAAGTTGTTGAAAGAGGACCACTTACAAGCTATACATTTGAAGATGCTGAGCCTGGTATTGTGGCAGAAAGGGGATAATGTATGTATAAGATAGCTATGGACAATCTTTCGGCATTATTCCAGAAGATAGCCGAAAGCAATGAACTTTACCTTCCAATCGAAAACTGCGGACAGGTAAATTATGGAGTATGGTCAGAGGATGCTGATGTTAACATTGAAGCTCTTAAGACAGTTAAATCTCCAAAAGATGCTTTCTTCCCACAGAGTGAAAACCTTTACAGATGTGATAAGGAAGAGAAGAAAATCTCAATTACTCCTGCACAGTTAAAGGATCAGAGCTTTGTTGTATTTGGTATGAAGGCATGTGATATTCAGGGTGTTGAAGTACTTGATAAGGTATTCCTCTCAGATCCTGTTGATACATTCTATGCTGCAAGAAGAGAGCATGGAACAATAGTTGCACTTGCATGTAATGAGCCTGAAGAAACATGCTTCTGTAAGGTATTTGGCATTGACTGTTCAAATCCTAAGGCAGATGTTGCTACATGGATTGTTGATGGAGAACTTTGCTGGAAGGCACTTACTGAGAAGGGTGAAGCTCTTACAGATGCAGTTAAGGACCTCCTTACAGATGATTCGGCCGCAGATGCAAAGGTTGAAGAGAAGAAAGCCGAGATAAAAGATATAGTAGAAAAACTTCCATATATGGGTCTTTCATTAGAAGGATGGGGAAGTGAAGTAGTTGATGAAAAATTCGACGAAAGATTCAATTCTCCTGTATGGAATGATCTTTATAAGCCATGTCTTGCATGTGGTACATGTACATTTGTATGTCCAACATGTCAGTGCTATGATATCAAAGATTATGACACAGGACATGGTGTAGAACGTTATCGTTGCTGGGATTCATGTATGTACTCTGATTTCACAATGATGGCTCATGGTAACAACCGTAACAGCCAGATGCAGAGATTCCGTCAGAGATTCATGCATAAGCTTGTTTATTATCCAATTAATAACGATGGAATGTATTCATGTGTTGGATGTGGACGTTGCGTAGAGAAATGTCCTCAGTCACTTAACATCGTTAAGGTTATAAAAGCATTTGAGAATCAGGGAGGTGAAAAGTAATGGGTGAATGTACTTGTCACGAGAATTATAATTTGGATACTTTGATTCCAAAGGTAGGAATTATTACAGACATTCGTGAAGAAACACCTGACGTTAAGACATTTCGTGTAAATGCTCCTGAAGGTGGAAAGCTTTTCGAGCATATGCCAGGTCAGTGTGCAATGATTTGTGCACCTGGTATCAGTGAAGGAATGTTCTCAATTACTTCATCACCTACTAACAAAGAATTCCAGGAATTCAGTATTAAGAGATGTGGAATGCTTACTGAGTATTTACACAGCCTTGAAGTAGGAGATGAGATTACAGTTCGTGGACCTTATGGAAATCATTTCCCGGTAGAAAGCGAACTTAAGGGAAAAGACCTTTTATTCATCGCCGGTGGAATTGGTCTTGCACCACTTCGTTCTGTTATTAACTATGTATTAGATAACAGAGATGATTATGGAACAGTTGACATCGTATATGGTTCACGTTCAGCTGATGATCTCGTACAGCTTAAAGAGATCCAGGAAGTATGGATGAATGCCAAAGATGTTAATGTATATCTTACAATCGACCGTGAACAGGAAGGTTGGGACGGACATGTAGGATTCGTACCTAACTACGTTAAGGAAATCGGTTTTGATACAAACAAGACAGCTCTTCTTTGTGGACCTCCAATCATGATCAAGTTCGTAATTGCAGGTCTTAAGGAATTAGGATTTGGTGATGAGCAGATCTACACAACATTAGAGCTTAGAATGAAATGTGGCATTGGAAAATGTGGACGTTGTAATGTTGGTTCAAAATATGTTTGCAAGGATGGCCCTGTATTCCGTTTTGACCAATTAGACAAACTTCCTAGCGAATACTAAAGGAAAGGATATGGTACCAAACATGGAAAATATGGTAAACGTATATTTTTACGGTAAGAAGTACACTGTACCTGCAGAGCTTACAATCATGACAGCTATGGAATATGCCGGATACACTCTCAAAAGAGGTTGTGGATGCCGTCATGGTTTCTGTGGAGCATGTGCTACAATTTATAGAATTAAGGGTGATAACGAACTTAAGACATGTCTTGCATGTCAGACTCAGGTTCAGGAAGGTATGTATGTAGCAAGCATTCCATTCTACCCAACAGATAAGAGAATCTATGATATCAATGAACTTAAACCATCACAGCAGGTTATGATGGAACTTTATCCAGAAATTTACAGCTGTATTGGATGTAATGCCTGTACAAAATCATGTACACAGAGCCTTAATGTTATGCAGTATATTGCATATGCACAGAGAGGTGAATTTGAGAAGTGTGCTGAGGAATCATTTGACTGCGTAAGCTGTGGAGTATGTTCAACAAGATGTCCTGCTGGAATTTCACATCCAATGGTTGGATTACTTGCAAGACGTCTCACAGGTAAGTATATTGCTCCAGAAGCTAAGCATCTTACAGAGCGTGTAGCAGAGATTAATGAAGGAAAATTCGACGATCTTATCGAGCAGGTTATGCAGAAGCCAATCGCAGAGATGCAGGAACTTTACAATACGAGAGAGATTGAGAAATAGGAGGGAAGATTTTATGTATACACCATATCCAGAGAATATGATGGAATCTATCAAAAAGGTAGAAGCTACAAGAGCTGAGCGTATGAGTAACGAGCCAAGACGTCTCACAGCTGATGAAAAAGACGCCCTCTTAGCTGCATTCCATCCAGATTATAATAAAGATGCTTTCGACGAGATTAAGGTTGGAGCTAATAAGGGAGAGAAGGCTCCTAAGCAGTTAGCAACAATGCTTCATTCAACAAGCCGTATCCTTAATGAGAAAATTGACATCAGTAAAGTAGATTATGATGTTGATGTTCTTGTAATCGGTGGTGGTGGAGCTGGTTCATCATGTGCTATCGAGGCTCACAATGCCGGTGCTAATGTTATGATTGTAACAAAGCTTCGTATCGGTGATGCTAACACAATGATGGCTGAAGGTGGAATCCAGGCTGCTGATAAAGAGAATGACTCACCTGTACAGCATTACCTTGACTGCTTCGGAGGCGGACACTTCGCTGCTAAACCTGAACTTGTTAAGAGACTTGTTATGGAAGCACCAGATGCAATCAAATGGTTAAATGAACTTGGTGTTGAATTCGATAAAGAAGATGACGGAAGAATGATCACTACTCATGGTGGTGGAACTTCAAGAAAGAGAATGCATGCTGCTAAGGATTATTCTGGAGCAGAGATCATGCGTACAATCAGAGATGAAGTTATCAACCTTGGTATTCCTGTAGTAGAGTTTACTTCAGCTGTTGAACTTATTAAAGATGATAAGGGACAGGTTGCAGGAGCTGTATTACTTAACATGGAAACAGGTGATTATTCAGTTGCCAAGGCTAAGACAGTTGTAATCGCTACAGGTGGTGCAGGAAGAATGCATTATCAGGGATTCCCAACATCTAACCACTATGGAGCAACAGCTGATGGACTTGTACTTGGATACAGAGCTGGAGCTAAGCTTCGTAACCAGGATTCAATCCAGTATCATCCAACAGGAGCTATATATCCATCACAGATTTTAGGAGCTCTTGTTACTGAGAAAGTACGTTCAGTAGGTGCTCAGCTTGTTAACGCAAACGGTGAAGCTTACATTCACCCACTTGAAACTCGTGACGTTAACGCTTCAGGTGTTATCCGTGAGTGTCGTGAGGGACGTGGAGTTGAAGTTCCTGGTGGATTACAGGGTGTATGGCTTGACACACCAATGATCGAGATCCTTGGTGGAGAGGGAACTATCGAAAAGAGAATCCCAGCTATGTTCCGTATGTATATGAACTATGGAATCGATATGAGAAAGGTTCCAATCGTTATATATCCAACACTTCATTACCAGAATGGTGGTCTTGAGATTAATGGTGACGGATTTACAACAGAGATCCCTAACCTTTTAGTTGCAGGAGAAGCTGCTGGTGGTATTCATGGAACAAACAGACTTATGGGTAACTCACTTCTTGACGTTATCGTATTTGGTAGAAATGCTGGTAAGAAAGCAGTTGCTAAGTGCAAAGACGTTGAACTTGGTGCAATGAACCTTGATCATGTAAAAGCATATGATGATGAGTTAAAAGCAAATCATCTTGAAACAGGAGAAGTTTCACCACTTCTTTTACCAAAATATGCTCGTCATGAGAGATAAGATTAACTGATTTTCAATTGACTCAGTGGGAGTTTATTATGTTAAATGATTAATTTAACAATAATATTCTTCCGCTGAGTTGTTGACTGTATAATAAAGATTTAAAAAATGTAGGAGGAAAGAACATTGCGTGAAATAGAAGTAAGTAAAATAACTGACGTTGTTGAAAAGCTTTGTATTGATGCAAATGAACATCTTCCAGAGGATGTTAAATGTGCAATTAGAGATTGCCGTGCATGTGAAGATGGAGAGATAGCAAAGGGAATTCTTGATAACATTATTGAGAATTTTGAAATTGCTGACAAAGAGTGCGTGCCAATTTGCCAGGATACAGGTATGGCATGTGTATTCCTTGAGATTGGACAGGATGTACATTTTGTAGGTGGAGATCTTAGTGATGCCATCAACGAAGGTGTTCGTCGTGGATATGACAAGGGATATCTTAGAAAATCTGTTGTTAAAGATCCTGTACGTCGTGGAAATACAGGTGACAACACACCTGCTATGATATATACAGAAATCGTTCCTGGTGACAGTGTTAAAATAACTGTTGGACCTAAGGGATTTGGTAGTGAGAACATGAGTGCTATCCGTATGTTTAAGCCATCACATGGTCTTCAGGGAATTAAAGATTTCATCATTGAGACAGTTGAAACAGCAGGTCCTAACCCATGCCCACCAATGGTAGTTGGTGTTGGTATAGGTGGAACATTTGATAAGGCTGCTTTACTTGCTAAGAAAGCTCTTATGAGACCACTTGATTCATCTAACCCGGATCCTTTCTATGCAGATCTTGAGAAGGAAATGCTTGAAAAGATCAATGAACTTGGTATCGGACCACAGGGATTTGGTGGAAAGACTACAGCTATCGGACTTAATATTGAGACATTACCAACACATATTGCCGGTATGCCATGTGCAATTAACATTAACTGCCATGTAACTCGTCATAAAACGGAGGTGATATAAATGGCAGAGAGAAAAATAACATTACCACTTACAGAGGAACTTGCAAAGACACTTCATGCAGGTGACAGAGTATTACTTACAGGAACCATTTATACATCCCGTGATGCAGGACATAAGAGAATGTGTGAATCACTTGCTAAGGGTGAAGAAATTCCTTTTGATCCTAAGGATGCAACAATTTATTATGTTGGACCAACACCAGCAAAACCAGATCAGGTAATCGGTTCAGCAGGTCCTACAACAAGTGGACGTATGGATGCTTATGCACCAACAATGATGTCAGTAGGTGCACGTGGAATGATCGGTAAGGGTGCCCGTCTTCCAGAAGTAATCGATGCAATGAAGAAATACAGCGGAGTATATTTTGGAGCAATCGGTGGAGCAGGAGCTCTTCTTGCAAAATGTATCAAAAAAGCTGAACTTATTGCATTTGAAGATCTTGGAGCAGAAGCTCTTCGTAAGCTCTACGTTGAGGACATGCCTCTTGTAGTTATTATTGACAGTGAAGGAAATAACCTTTACGAAGAAGGTCGTGCAGAATATCTTAAAGAGCATAACAAATAATTGAAAAAAATATTGATATACTATAATTAATGTAAATAGATGTGTCGCTCCAATAAAATATGGAGCGACATATCTATAGGTTAAGAAAATAGGAGTTGAAAAAATGGCTTTGTTAGGTGGATTATTATCAGTTAAGGGCGTTGCATACCTTTCCTTTTCAGTATTTATAGTAGCTGCAATTGGTTATGCACTTGGAAAGATTACAATAAAGGGAGTCAATCTCGGAACTGCAGGCGTATTTATTATTGCTCTTTTATTTGGTTGTTTTTTCTATGATTCTCTTGATGCACAGCTTGTTATTAAGGGAACAGAAACAACGTATACTGGCGATGCGCTGAAAGTTGTTGAAAATCTTGGACTTATATTCTTTGTTACTTCTGTTGGTTTTATTGCCGGACCTAACTTTTTTGGAAATTTGAAGAAGAACTTCAAATCATACGTTTTACTTGGATTAGTTATAATTGCTGCAGCATCACTTACATGTGTAGCTTGTATTTTTGTAGGAAAATCTTTGAGCCCATCAGTAAGTGCCAATGAAATGAAGGCAATGCTTGTTGGACTTATGTCAGGAGCACTTACAAGTACACCGGCTTTCGCTTCAGCAAAAGCAACAATTGCTTCATTAGCAACTAACGTGGATGAAGCAGTTACACTTGAATCAGTTGTAACAGTAGGTTATGGTATTGCATATCTTTTCGGAGTAGTTGGAGTTGTATTATTTGTTCAGATAATTCCAAAAATTCTTAAAGCAGATATGACAGAAGAAGTTAAAAAGATTTCTATAAATAAAAATGAAACAAAAGCGAGAAAGCATGTGAAACTTGTTGATATGGATGAGTTTGGACTTATGGTATTTTCACTTGCTGTTATTCTTGGAATTATGGTTGGAGCAATCAGTTACAATAACTTTTCACTTACAACCACTGGTGGATGTCTTCTCGTAGCCCTTGTATTTGGACACTTTGGTAATATCGGAAGACTGAATATTATACCTAAGACATCAACACTTAAGATACTTCGTGAGCTTGGACTTATGTTCTTCCTTATTGGAGCAGGTATTCCTGGTGGTGCCAAGTTCGTTGACTACTTTGAATTAAGTTATTTTGTATATGGAGTTGTTATGACAACCGTACCAATGGTAATTGGTTATTTTGTTGCAAAACACCTTCTCAAGCTTCCACTTCTTAATACACTTGGTTCTATTACAGGTGGTATGACAAGTACTCCTGCACTTGGAACACTTATTAATACATCTGGAACAGAAGATGTTGCAACAGCATATGCAGCAACATATCCAATAGCACTTGTTGCCATTGTAGTTGCTTCACAGCTCATTCTTCTTGTTTGTTAATATATGATATATATGAGCAAGAGAACAAACAAAAGAATGAAAGTATTTAACTAAATAATATAAGTAATATTCTATTTCTATGTTACTAACACTTGGGATGCACATGTTTCTACGGATTAGACTAATCATTTGATTCGGCAGTTTGAAACCGTGCATCCTGTTTTACTTCCGTAATATATTGGTAATGGGGGGCGAAATATTGTTTATGAAAGTGCGTGACTGCCGGCAAGTGTTGGATTAGTCATACTATTATTGTTATTAAAGAATACGTTGTTTCCTGCTTCCATAGCATCTGCGAAATTAAGAGGATGTGTACGCAGATAAGCCTTAAGGAGCTCAAATGTTCTGAGAACAGGGCGCTCTGATGTAAGAGCAGGTATTGTATCTATATATTTACATCCATATTTGTTTGCAAGCTCTTCAAGGGCTGTGTTAAGTGCTGAAGCCATTGGAGATGATGACATTACCGGAAGAATGTAAATAGTAGCTTTTGTCTTTGTATGTATTGTATAAAGAAGCCATTCATATTTTGAAATGAAGTTGTCCATATTGAACCCACCAATTTTGATGTCTTCTTCACCAATGTTAAGAAATACTTTTCCAGGCATGAAATCAAGAACACAGAGATTAAGATAAGACTGTACCTGATCCATTGTCAGATTAGCAATACTTCTATTGTATATTTCTTCGTCAAGCCCATACATCTTTGCAAGCTCTGCAACAGGAAAACCTGCAAGGTAGCTTGAGCCAAAAAATACGATGTTTCCGTTTTTAACTTTGCTATTAAGCTGTTTGAACGTCATAATAATCATTCCCCTCTTTTGTACTGCTTTTAGCAGCAGTATTCATGTCAGCGACTTTGTCACGATGTCTGTTAATAAAATAAACAACAAGATTTGCACCTACAACTGCAAGGTTAAGAAGATACACAATTAAAACGTAATTGATTGTGTGTGAATAAAGCTTAGCGCCGATTCCTGCAAGATATCCTACGATGATAAGAAGGATAAACTGTAAGCTCATTGATTTAGCTGTTCCTGCCTTGTAGTTTTTAATAAGATTGATTGGCCATGATAATCCAAAGCATGTAAGCATGGCAGCTTCGAGTAACTGTGTCATTGTAATGACCTCCTGCTTGTTATTTTTTTGTCATTCTTTTTTCCGAAAACTAATATACCATTGAAATATCCTCTAGTCTAATTTATAATTGTTATTAAATTGATAAATAATATTTATGAATTATCATTTGAATAAAAATAATTAATATTTAGAACAGGAGGATAGCCTATGGATATAACTCAGATAAAATACTTTCTTGAGGTAGCAAAAAATCAGCATATTACAAGAAGCACAAAAAATCTTCATGTAACCCAGCCTACTCTTACCCAGTCCATTCACAAGTTAGAAGCGGATCTTGGCGTACCCCTATTTGTTCCAAAGGGAAGAAATATTATACTTACACCTTATGGAAAATATCTTCAGAAGAAAATCGAACCGGTAATAGAACAGTGGGACAAAATTCCTGAGGAATTAGCAACAATGGCCAAGCTTGAAACTGAAACTATACATATGAATGTGTTGGCAGCTTCTTCTATAGTTATTGAAGGAATAATTGATTATAAGCAAAAGAAGGATATGCATTTTCAGATACTTCAGAATCCGCAAAATGAGCTGTTTGATATTACGATTACTACAAAGCTTTTTTATCAGCAGAGTCTTAATTCCAACAATAGTTATGTGTGCGGTGAGAAAATATATCTGGCGGTGCCCAATAATGAAAAATACAGAGGACGAAAATCTATATGCCTGAATGAGGTAAGTGAGGAAGGCTTTGTAAGCTTATTTGGTTCAAAACAGTTCAGATATATATGCGACCAGTTTTGTAAGTTTTCAGGCTTTGAACCTAAAATAATATTTGAAAGTGATAATCCTGCTGCGGTTAAGAATATGATTGCAGCAAACCTTGGAATAGGATTCTGGCCGGAATTCACATGGGGAGCCGTTGATAAAAAGAACATTATCCTCCTTGAAATAGAGGAACCTATATGTCAGCGAGACATTATTATTTCTTATAATAGAAACAAGATGGATAATACAAATGTGGAGGAATTTTATAAATTTCTGGTGGATTATTTTGAGTGTAAAAAGTCAGAATACAGGTAAGTGGTGACAATATTTTTGTTGAAAATTAAGAGGATATAAGAGATAATAAAGACATGATTATTATCATAAAAAGAAAAGGGGTAAGAAGAATGAAACATAGTAAAAAATTAGGTGTGATTATACCGGCAATATGTCTTATGGCGGGCTCATTTATTATGTCAGACAATGCTTTTGCAGCGGAAGACATCAATATAAGCTTTCCTGCTGACAGAGGCGTATTCCAGAGAGGGGCAGATAATACTGCTGATATTACTGTAAAGGCAAGTGTTGATACAACACAGACAGTAAAAGCTGAGCTTGAAGGAGAAGGAATCACATCAAAGTGGGTTGAGCTTACTAAAACAGAAAATGGTTATGAGGGAACAATTGAAGATGTAGCAGCAGGAGGATGGTATTCACTTGTTGTTGCAACATTTGATTCATCAGGCAATGAAACCGGTAGAAGTACAGTGGACCATGTAGGTGTAGGTGAAGTATTTATTACTGGTGGACAGTCAAACTCCTGTAATTTTGGTGGGGAGAAGACTGAGGCGGAATCTGATCTTGTATCAGCCTTTGATCCTAAAAATGATACATGGCAGCATTGTGAAGACAGCCAGCCTAATAACAGTGGATTCGGAACAGGTAATGAGGGTGGTTCACCATGGCCAACCTTTGGAGATAAGCTTGTAGAGAAGATTGATGTTCCTGTAGGTTTATACTCAACTGGACGTGGAAGTGCCAAGATTAGCGAGCTTAAGGGTACTTTCTATGGAACTATTAAGGAGGCAATTGATAAAATAGCTCCTTACGGATGCAGAGCATTTCTTCTTCATCAGGGAGAGGCAGATACCAACGATACACCTAATGATGAGTATCTTGCTGATTTGAAGGATCTTATCCAGATGACAAGAGATGATGCAGGGTACGATATTAACTGGTTTGTAGCACAGGTATCTTATGCATGGAGTAATTATAATAACAAAGAAAAAATGGATGCTCAGACAGCAACACAGAGAGCAGCCTGCAACAATTATGATATTTTCGTAGGACCAACCACAGATGATTTGCTTGGCGATTACAGACGTAAGCAGGATAATCTTCATCTTAGCAAGGCAGGACTTATTGAGCATGGAACAAGATGGGCAGATGTTGTATACAACAAGTTATTTACAGAATATAAGCTTGAAGCTGAAACTGTAGGTGGAAGCATCAAGGAGTGTGATAAGGGACAGTATGCAGGCAATAAAGTTATCTTAACACCTCAGGCTGACCCGGGTTACTATTATGTGGAGAATTCACTTAAAGTAACAGGAAGTGAAGGGGATATTGAGCT
>OFMT01000892.1_pt1 | contig 24404 bp, 22 predicted proteins | sample 1541891 | NCBI WGS metagenome assembly OFMT01 (sample SAMN04209230, study PRJEB22552) | human gut metagenome | biome: gut; material: feces | host: Homo sapiens | place: USA: Oklahoma | reverse complement strand
ATATTTACTTGTCAAAGTTCAATGCTAGAGTTTTGCTGGCATGATCACTCAAGATCCCGAGAGATCATATATTCTTATCTGGTATTTCTTACGGTTTCCTTACCTGGTACTTCATACGGTTTCATTATCCTGTATATCTGTCTGGTAGCTTATCTGATATTTTCAGTAAGACCCACTTTTTTCTTGACCTTTCTAAGTGTTTTCTGTGAGAAATAATATGCCTTCTCATCATTCTGTTTTATCATCTTATCAAGGTATTCCTTATCTTTTATGAGTTCCTCAAATCTTGTCTGCATTGGTGTAAGCATAGCTGCTACAGCATCACCAACTGCCATCTTGAAGTCGCCGTATCCTTTGCCGGCAAATTCCTTTTCGATTTCATCTGTTGTCTTGCCTGTTGTAGCACCATATATATCCATAAGGTTTGAAATTCCCGGTTTATTATCCCAGTCATATCTTACCTCTGCCTCTGAATCTGTAACTGCACGCTTAAATTTACGTCTGACTGTGTCAGCATCATCCATTAGATATACACTGGCATTAGCATTCTCATCTGATTTTGACATTTTTCTTGTTGGGTCCTGAAGGCTCATAATCTTAGCCCCTGCCTTGCCCATATATGCTTCCGGAATTGTAAACACGTCACCATATATGCTGTTAAATCTCTGGGCAATGTCTCTTGTTATCTCAAGATGCTGCAGCTGATCCTTGCCTACAGGAACAACATCTGCCTGATACAGCAGAATATCAGCTGCCATAAGTACAGGATATGTGTATAAGCCTGCGTTTATATTGTCAGCATGCTTTGCTGCCTTATCCTTAAACTGTGTCATTCTGTTAAGCTCTCCCATGTATGTGAAACAGCTTAATATCCATGAAAGCTCGGCATGGCTTGAAACGTGTGACTGGAAATATATACAGTTTTTCTCCGGATCAAGTCCTGCTGCCACATATAAAGCAAATAAGTCCCTTGCTCTTTTTCTAAATTCTGCCGGTTCCTGACGTACAGTAAGTGAATGAAGGTCCATTACTCCAAAGAAGCACTCATATTCTTCATTAAGGGTCATCCAGTTTTTAAGGGCTCCCATATAATTACCAAGTGTAAGTTTTCCTGTTGCCTGCATACCGCTGTACAGTATTTTCTTTTTGTCTGCCATAAATGTTACTCTCCTTTTGTTTATCTCTAATATTTAAGTAATTGCCAAATGCAAATTATATATAAATTACAAAATATCCAAAGCCGCTAATTATTGTCTTTTTTCATGCCGGCAAAGGTTTTTGCAAACATTTCTGCCTGTCGTTTTTCTTCAGGACTCATATTACTCGTAAGTATATTCATCATGCACTCAGACTCTGTCCTGTCAAATGTAAGTCCATCGTTGTTCATCTGTCTGACTGCCATCATAATTGCCGGTGCACAATCCTTAAGCTTTCTGCCATTTGTATTTTTTACAAGCTCTTCGATAATCTGTCTTTTCTTCGGATGCATATTTTTGTATACATCTGAATTCTCATAACTGTTACATTTACCGGCACCACTATTGTGCTTACTGGCACTATCGCCTGTATTGCTGTCAGCATGACTACCATTATTGCAATTACCGGTATTATGACTACCATTATTATAATTACTGTTATTGTTATGATTACCAAAAATATTCTGTCTGAACATATACGCCCTCCATTAATTACCACCAACAGACGACATCTGTTCAAACATGTTACGTTGTTCAGGGGACAGCTGGGACATAAGAAATTCCATCATTCCACCGGCTTCACTACCCTGGGCCGTGCCCTTATAATTGCGATAACACTGATATATCTTCTGGGCCCTTACAAAATTAAGCACCATGTCAAGCATATCACGCTCCCTTGGATTGCAAAATTCCCTTATCTGCTCCATCATGCCCTCCACATCACCTACGTGATCCAATCCACAGGCATTAACTTCTGATACCGAATCATCACTACGTATGTAATCTGACAATTCAGCTGTCTGGATATACACCTGCAGGGGCTTTCTAAGTGTGGGATTCGTATATGGCATGGCTGCCCTTAACATATCAAGTTGTCTCTTATTCATATTTATCACCATCTAATAATAATATTTCATAACATTTTATGCAAGAGATGGTTTTTGTATACTTGAATCTGTTCATCTTATTCTGGATATACCAGACGTTCCTCAGTAATATTATCGAGCACTTCCCTTAAATATTTATCAGCAAGATAATTAGCCATATTAAGATTCATATCAAGATAATTGCCGCATTCTTCCGGTGCAGCCCCTGGAACCTCATCCTTAAAGTCCCTGATAAATATAAACATATCTAATAATAGCTTCACTATATCCTTTGATTCATAATCTCCAGCCAGAATAAGATAAAAGCCTGTACGACATCCCATTGGTCCAAAATAAACTATTTTTTCACCCCAGTTTTCATCATTACGAAGATAGGTTGCTGCAAGATGCTCAATAGTGTGCATCTCCGCTGTATTCATAACCGGCTCAAAATTCGGTCTGGTCATTCTTATATCAAAAGTAGTAAGAATATTCCCATTAACATTATCTTTTCTTGAAACGTATACCCCTGGTAACAGTTTCATATGATCAATTGTAAAACTAGCAATAAGTTCCATTCTATAACCTCCTGTTTTGCATATCATTCATTATGTAAATCTGCTTCCTTCCTGCTTCCTATGGCAAGCACATGACTGCCTGCCATTCCAATTCCAACAAGCACGGCAAATACCGGTGTTACACAAACTGTGGAATCATTGGCAAGTCCGCATATCATATAGGCAAATGAGCCCGCAAGCACCGCCATTACAAGATACTGCACAGCTGACATCTGCTCTTCATTTTGCAAATATATTTTCACGCTATTGATAAAGTATAACACATATGCGGCAAGAAATAAAATCAAAGATATTACACCGGTCTGAATTCCCATCTGAATATACATATTATGGGGTCTGGTAACAACCTCGCCTGCGTAATTATTGTTTAAAAGGCCAACATAATCGTCATTTGGAAATTCAAAAACATAATTATCCGGTCCGCATCCCCAGAGCACATTTTTCTTTAGAAGAGGCAAAGATCTTGACCAAATAAATCCTCTTCCCGATGCAAACTGCTCATGATTTTTGAAAAGATCATTTTCCCTGTTACTGATCTTATCCGTCATTTTGCCAAATATATTGTAGTACATATATCTGCCGGTGACAGGATCCCTTGCAAAGCTATATGATTTGTTATCGTAGCAAAGGGAAAAACCAGACCATTTATTCGGATATTCTGCACTCTTTATAACAATTCCTGCAAAACGGTCATCCTCTACTGATATGCCGTCGTAATTAACATCATATACGCCAGGCAGAGTGTTTCCACTGGCATCCGAAAGTTTTATTACTCCGTCTTCTCCATTTTCATTCAAACCATCACCCAAACTAATCAAAAGCTTTTCGCCCTTAAACCTCACACATACACCATCATTTTCAAGCCAGATTCCATCTATGGCAAAATTGTCATCCTTCGGTATGTATTTTGAAAATGCTTCCTTTATCACATTCAGATTAACGGCTGCCATTATAGCCGTAAGCACCACAAATGACACGACGGGCAGTATCATTTTTTTCATATCAGGACCTGTTTTTATCCTCTTTGCATTAATAAAAAATACCATGATGGCCGTAATTATAAGTGCAGTCATACCAGTAGTTGATGCTGACCCTATAAGGCACACCACGAGCATCAGACTTGTAAGCAGTGACATGCATTTCCAGAAGATACTTTTCATTATCCACAGGCCAGCGCATACAAGTGGCAGGACCATGCTTACGTATGTTCCCACATAATCCGGATTATACAGGGTCAGATAGACCCTTCCCTCTCCAAATTTCAATGTGACTCCGGCGGGATCAATATCACTGAAAAATGTTATTATTCTCTTTCCTGCCATGCTTGCAAAAAAATCATGTCCAAAAAACTGAAATACACCTAAGAGCGCCATTATAAAAACCGCCGCCATAAATAGCTTATAAAAGCTCAGGATAGCCTCTTTGCTGTTAACATAAAAGTATGTAAATATCATAACTATGACGTATGAGGCTAGCACGAAAAATGGCTGGTGGTTGGTATAACCACCCCAGAAGGCATATTCCTTATTTTCCGCCATACAGGAAGAAATAAGGGCAGTTACAATATAAAGAACACTACATACAATAATCCACCTGTTATATGAAAATGACCTGTTTATTTCCCTTTTCCATGCAGGCTCATTTTTACAAAAAAAGCTTCTTGCAGCCCTTGCAAGCATCAATACAAGCATGATGGCAGCGGCCCCAATAAGCCACCATTTCTTCCATATCAGAAAGAAATCAACTTCCCTGCTTCCTTTGGAAAACCAGTCGTATACTGAAAGACCACTATCTGATAATACCAGCTCAACCATAAAAGGAATAATTCCCGCCACAAAAAAAGCAAGAAAAGCTCCTGTTTTATCGGTACCACACACATTGGCAGTACTCTTATTTTTACTATTTTCCTTCATATATCATCACATCCCCAAATTGTAAACATCTGTACTGTCAAAAAGCTTTATAGATATTAAGCCTTTATCTCGGTCGGAAATTGTACACTCACTTAGAAAGATTTGTTATTACTCACCACTTGCAGGAGTGGGATTCTTCTCGACCGAGATAAACAAAAAGAGACTTCAACAGTTCTGCCATTGAAGTCTCCAATCATATAAGCTAGCAACGGGAATCGAACCCGTGACCTCCTCACTACCAATGAGGTGCGCTACCATCTGTGCCATGCCAGCCTGTATAAACACAAGCATGTTGCTATGTGTATATATCCTCTACTCGATAATCTGCATACACATGCTCCTTATACGCTGTAGTGCATTATCCACAGCCTTAGGACTCTTGCCAAGCTTCACAGCTATCTGCCTGTAGTCATCACCCGAAACATATCTGAAATAAACTTCTCTTTCAAGTTTACTAAGGCGCTCTACAAGTTCAGATTCTATCATATCTGCATTCTCTTTGTCAATAATAAAATCTTCCGGATTCGAACCAACCGGTGCCTCCATGGCAGCTATAAGCTCGACACCTTTTTCATCGTCACCCTCTCTGCCAGGCTGCATAAATACCTGATTAAGAGATATATAGTCATTCAGAGGCACATTTTTCTTTCTGTTATATGCATTAATCGTATTGCACATATGTCTGTATATTATTGTATCGGCAAATGCTGCGAATGATACATTTTTATCTCTCTTATATTCGAGAATTGCCTTGTAAAGTCCTATCATGCCCTCCTGGATAAGGTCTTCTGTCTCCCCACCTACAAGATAAAGCTTTCTGGCACGTTTACGAACAAGGTCCTTGTGTTTTTTCACAAACATATCAAGAACACTCTCTGACTGCTCATCACCTAGTCTGATTACATCTATAACATCTGCATCATCCATATTACATATCATATCATATGTGTATGTCATCTCGTATTATCCCCTAAATCCGCCAAAGCCTTTTAAGCCTTAAGACGCTGTCTTACAATCTCATATGCGAGAACACCTGTAGCAACTGATGCATTAAGTGAATCAATATCACCCTTCATTGGAATTGCAGCTATAAGATCGCAGTTATCCTTTACAAGTCTGCTTACACCCTTACCCTCATTACCAATAACAAGACCAATAGGACCTGTAAGATTAAGCTTGTACATCTCCTGACCATCTGCTGCCGCACATACAAACCACATACCTTCTTTTTTAAGCTCATTAATAGTTTTTGATATGTTTGTTACCTTTGCAACCGGTGTATAATTAATGGCGCCAGCTGAAGACTTGGCAACAGTAGCTGTAAGTCCGCTTGCATTATGCTTAGGTATAATTACTCCATGTGCACCTGCAAGATTGGCAGTTCTGATTATGGCTCCAAGATTATGTGGATCCTCAATTCCATCAAGAATAATTATAAATGGTGGCTCACCCTTAGCTTTTGCAGCATCAAGAATATCAGAAACCTCTGCATAATCATAGGCTGCAACGTAAGCTATGACACCCTGATGCTTCCCTGTCTGTGACATGGAATCAAGACGTTCCTTCTTTACAAAATTAATGATGGTATTTTTCTTATTGGCTTCGCGGATTATAGTCTGAACAGGGCCATCATGACAGCCCTCCAGCACAAATAATCTGTCTATGGTTTTTCCTGAACGATATGCCTCTAATACCGGGTTTCTACCTTCAAGAACTGACTCTTCATATCTCATACTTTTTTCTCCTCTATTTCAGGCAGCACAAGCTCATATATACGTTCCATATCTCCCTTAAGATACAGCCATCCAATAAGAGTCTCAAAGCCTGTGGCTATGTGATAATCCTTAACACTGGCATTCTTAGCTGTTGTATAAGACTTTGCATTCTTGCCACGTCTGTATATACCCTGCTCTTCCTCAGTAAGTTTATCATATATATTGCCCATGCATACCGCCTGGGCAGTAGCATTAACTACAGCACTTGCCCTCTTGTGGAGCTTATTCACAGGAGCATTCCCTGCCATAATTACCTTTGTTCTGACAATAAGATCATATATAGTATCTCCTATATACGCCAGTGTCAGTGGTGAGTATTCCCCGGCATCATGCTTTTCATAACCATAGGCATTACAAATGATGTCAGGAATGTTACTCATCCCTTCAACTTCACTACCCATTAAACTCTCTTCCATCTTACTCCTTCTCTTGTATCCTCTAACTGGATACCCTTTGCAAGAAGTTCATCTCTTATCTCATCTGCTCTGGCAAAATTACGGTCCTTTCTTGCCTGCTGACGTTCTTCTATCATTTTCTCAATATCTTCATCAAGAATCTCTTCTTCTTTTTCACATATAATTCCAAGTACACCACAAAGCTTAATGATAAGCTCCCTTGTTTCAGTAACAAGCAGCTTTGTACTATCTGAATTAAGGGTCTGGTTAGCAAGCTTAACTATCTCAAATATTACAGAAATTGCATCTGCAGTATTGAAATCATCATCCATTGCATCCTCAAATTTTCCTATAAATTCAACAAGCTTGTGGAGATATTCCTTATCATCATCTGTAAGATCCTTATCAGCTGCAGCTTCTTCAAGATGCTTAAGATTAAATACTGCTGTACATATTCTGTCTAATGAGTTTGCTGCTGCCTCCATAAGATCATCACTGAAATTAAGGGGACTTCTGTAATGTGCACTTAACATGAAAAATCTAAGCACCTGAAGTGTATACTTCTCGGCAATATCCTTAACAGTAAAGAAATTACCTGCTGACTTTGACATCTTATGATTGTTGATATTAAGGAATCCATTATGCATCCAGTATCTTGAGAACTCAACTCCGTTAGCCGCCTCACTCTGTGCAATTTCATTCTCATGATGTGGGAATATGAGATCCTCTCCACCTGCATGAATATCGATCTGCTTGCCAAGATACTTATTGCTCATTGCTGAACATTCAATATGCCATCCTGGTCTTCCTTCACTCCATGGTGACTCCCAGAAAGGTTCACCCTCCTTCTTAGGCTTCCATAACACAAAGTCCATAGGATCTTCTTTTTCATCATCTACTGCTATTCTTGAACCTGCCTCCAGATCATCAAGATTCTTACCTGACAGCTTTCCATAATCCTTGAACTTTCTTGTACGATAGAATACTGTTCCGTTCTTCTCGTATGCATAGCCCTTATCTATAAGTGTTGAAATGAGCTTTATCATCTCATCAATCTCTTCTGTTGCCTTAGGATGCTTAGTTGCAGGCATAACATTCATGCCTTTCATATCTTCAATGCATGCATTAGTATATCTTGCTGCAATCTCTGCTGCAGTAACACCCTCTTCATTGGCCTTTTTAATTATCTTATCATCTACATCTGTAAAGTTAGATACGTAATTAACTTCATATCCCTTATATTCAAAATATCTTCTGACTGTATCAAATACTATCATAGGTCTTGCATTACCAATGTGTATAAAATTATATACGGTTGGTCCGCACACATACATTCTTACCTTGCCTTCTTCTATTGGAACAAATTCTTCTTTTTTACGAGTCTGTGTGTTAAATATTTTCATCATTTTTACCTCCGGAATAACTCTTTTAATTCTATTATCTGCCATATATTTTGTCAAGAAAAATGAGCCTGCGCCCTGCTGCTGTATGAGAACCTACGCCCTGCTGCTGTATAAAGCCTACGCTCTGCTGCATCCGGCACAGCCCTGGCATCTTCCAGTGCCTTCTGAATCTGCCACCGTAACAGCTCCTTCATACACCGACTGTATCATGCATATTGCCTGTGCAGAAATTCCTTCTCCTGACCCGGTAAAGCCAAGCCCTTCCTCTGTTGTAGCCTTAATATTGACCTGATTCACATCTATACCAAGGGCTCCTGCAATGTTCTCCTCCATTTTTTCAATGTGAGGGCGCATTTTGGGCTGTTGGGCAATAATAGTAGCATCAATATTACCTACAACATACATATTATCTTCAAGAATCCCTGCAACCTTTTCAAGTAAAAACATACTGGATATACCCTTATATGAATCGTCATTGTCAGGAAAATGTTTTCCAATATCTCCAAGTGCCGCCGCTCCAAGAAGTGCATCCATAATCGCATGAATAAGCACATCTGCATCTGAATGTCCAAGAAGACCCTTTTCATATGGTATATTAACACCGCCAAGGATAAGCTTCCTGTCTTTTACCAGCTTATGCACATCATAACCCATTCCAATTCTCATATCTTTATTTCCTTTCATCAATCTGTCTCTATAAAAAGGACAAGAAAAAAACAGGGCTCTTATCTTTTATTCTATACTGATAAAAACTCTGCCTTCACACCCCCATCAATTCTTTTATTTCACATCAGTTTGATAGTAGCACAGGGAACATTTAATGTCAACGAAGCTGGTGGCTTTATATATTTTTTTCAGATTTTATGGTAAAATAAGCACATGAGACAATTTCATGTACAGAAAAGAGGTATGCATATGAAAAGATTATTTCTTATTGTTCTTGACAGTGTCGGCATCGGCGAGCTGCCGGATGCTGCCAATTATGGCGATGTGGGAAGCAATACCCTTAAATCCGCCTCAAAAAGCAGTTCATTTAACGGTATGCCCAATATGAGAAGGCTTGGGTATTTTAATATTGATGGTGTTGACATAGGCGAACGCTGCAGTCATCCGGCAGGAGCATACGCAAGACTTATGGAGGCTTCAAAGGGCAAGGATACAACAATCGGCCACTGGGAAATAGCCGGAATTATATCTCCTTCTCCGCTGCCTACTTATCCTGATGGTTTTCCTGATGATGTAATCAACCGGTTCGAAGCAGCAAGCGGAAGAAAGGTACTATGCAACAAACCATATTCAGGTACGGAAGTTATAAAGGATTACGGTGAAGAACACATGAAAACTGGTGATCTTATTGTATATACCTCGGCAGACTCTGTATTTCAGATTGCTGCCCACGAGGATGTTGTGCCTGTGGAAAAGCTTTATGAATACTGCAAAATTGCAAGAAAACTACTTACCGGAGAACATGGTGTTGGCAGAGTTATTGCAAGACCATTTGTTGGTAGTCCCGGTAATTTTACAAGAACTACAAACAGACATGATTTTTCAATTGAACCACCTAAAAAAACAATTCTTGATGTTCTAAATGCCAAAGGTTTTGACGTTCTCTCTGTTGGAAAAATTGTGGATATATTTACAGGACGGGGCATAACAAAATTCGTACGTACAACAGGTAATGCCGACGGAATTGATAAAACTCTTGAATATATGGATGAAGACTTCTGTGGCTTATGCTTCACCAATCTCGTTGATTTTGATATGCTTTACGGCCACCGCAATAATATTGACGGCTATGCCGCCGCTCTGTCATATTTTGATGACAGACTTCCGGAAATTCTTGACAAAATGAGGGATGATGACCTTCTTATGATAACAGCTGACCATGGTTGCGACCCTGGAACTGCCTCAACTGATCATTCAAGAGAATATATTCCTCTCGTAATGTATGGCAAAAATATCAAGGCAGATATTAATTACCATACAAGAGAAACATTTGCTGATATAGGTGCAACAGTTCTTTCTTATTTTGGAATATCTGATACAGATATTTCAGGAACAAGTATACTGTAGTTATCTGATTCACTCTCTATCATTTTAAGAAGATTAATAATACCGGTTTTACATGAATCATGCCGGATACTTATGCTGTATTCACTGTTATTCATTGTGAAGCCGGTTATCTTTGCTCCGGAATCATTAATCGCAGTAACTATGTTGTCAGGAAAACCCTTATATGTAAACCTCACTGTAACTGTATCTGCAGACAGCATTGCAGCTTCTGTATCTGCAGGAGTATCCTCATTCAATATTCTGTACTGGTACTCTCTGCTTATAAGCATCACTCTTTTTATAAGTGCCTCATAATAACCCTTCATATCCTCATCAGCAGGTTCACTAAACTTACTGATTACCTGCAGTTCTCTGTCAGGTTTATATATACAGTCACCTGTTGACTTCTTGGTACGTGCCACGCACTCTGCAAGTTTCATTCTCTCTTCAAACAACTCAAAAAGCTTTGTATCTACTTTATCAATATTTTTTCTTATCTCTGATAATTCCATAATCTCTATTCTCCTTATCTTTTGATAAGCTTAACATAATGATACCTTCTATCGCAAGAAAAACATAGGCTATATAATTCAAAGATATAAAACATAGGCTATATAATTCAAAGGGCAGGAAATCAGATGTTTTCTTTTACATATTAACATCTGGCCTTCCCGCCCTTTTATATTCATATATGCCCTGTCCTACTTACCAGGGAACACACATCAATTATACGTTTACACCAATACCCTGAATAAGTACCCTTGGTGTATCATTATCTGTTAAAACTGGTGTTGGTGTTGGTGATGGTGTTGGTGCTTCTGTTGGTGCCTCTGTAGGAGCCTGTGTAGGCGCTTCTGTTGGTGCCTCTGTTGGTGCCTGTGTTGGCTCAACGAACTCTACAGGATCATATACTGTAAGTACAACAGATGATAATACAAGATCATCCATCATTCCATTCCAGCTTGATGCCTTAACCATAACAGCATCACTTGTTTTGTATCCGTCACCCTTATCATCCTCTGAACCAATAAGTTCAGCTGTAAGTTCAAATGTTCCGTCATCTTTAAGCGCTGCCTTAATATCTTCGGAGGTAAATGCTGCCTGATTTGATGTTGTTGCAGCCGCATCACTAAGTCCCTTGCTTGTATCTACAAGCCAGATTCTAAATCCATTCTCACCTTCGTATGTACCTTTAATCTTAACTTCGGCTTTTTCACCAGGAAGGATTGTTCTTCCGTCTGGGAATCTTACGATTGCATTATTAGCTGTCTTACAATGCATCTCATTCTTCTCATTGTCAAAATATGACTCTGTGTTCATATCAGCATATTCTTCATTACCTTTACGAATTCCTACAGGTGTGTCAATAACATTACCTGATGCATCCTTGTAGCTTTCAATAATATTTACATCATCTGCTGATACAATACCAGTACATACTACATTACCCTCTGCATCATAAAACAGGATATTACCATCCTCATCACGTGCTGAGAACTGTGTAGGTACTTCCATGTTTCTATTATTCTCGTTGGCGAAATCAAGTGATATTACCTTTGCTTCTCTCTTAACAGCAAACTGACAGTCACCAAATACCTCTGTTGAATCATAAGGAATCTTGTCTCCTGCCTTAGGATTGGCAAAAAGGTTCCATGTTCCATTTCTGCTTCCGGCAGAAGCATCATTTACCTGAACTTCAATACCTGCAAACTTACCTTCTTCCGGTGCCTTATGAAGTGGTATTGCATATTCTGCAACATATCCTGTATCTGTAATCTTAATAGCGTTCTTAATCTCTTCACCATCCCAGTACTGCTTGTCTGTAAGTGCTCCTACTGTTTCAGCTGTAGTATCTATTACTGTACGATACTGGAACTCATTACCCCTGCCCCACTCGTACTTATTGTTATACTCATCGAAGAAAATCTCTACTGAATCTCTGTAGTATGCAGCTTCATTAGTCTCGTCTATTTCAGGATCTTCAACTGTTACAAGAACATATACATTGTTGTCATCCCAAAGTATCTTGGCAATAGCACTCTTTGTCTGGGCTACGCTTGTCTCTGAATCAGGAGTCCAATTCTTAATCTCCATAGAATCTGCAAATCCCCATCTTGCATCAACTTCACCATCCACATTGATAGCCTGTGATGTCTTATAAATCTGAGCATCTGGTGATGTAACAGGTGTTGGTGTTGGTTTAGGTGTTGCAGTCTTAGGTGGCTTTGTTGGAGCCTTTGTCTTAACAGGCTGTGAAGGCTGTGCTGATGGGCTGATGACTGGTGCCTGTGATGCTGATGGCTGAACTGGTGCTGATGATGGAGCGCCAGGCTGTGTACCAGGCTGTGTTGTCTGTGTTACTTCAGTCTTTTCCCTAACCCTGATTGTACAGCTAAGCTTCTTAGTCTTCTTGCCTGACTTATAAGAAGCTGTAAGAACTGCCTTTCCTTTCTTAACTCCTAAAATTGTTGCACAGGCTTTTTTGCCTTTACTGATAGTTTTCTTCTTAACAAGCTTAGCAACCGCCTTCCTGTTAATCTTCCATGTTACTTTAGTTGTTTTCTTAGCGTTCTTAACTGTAATTTTCTTTTTGCTTCCTACCTCAACCTTTACATTTTTACTGCTAAGCTTAATCTTTTTTGCTGCAAATGTAGCATTACTCTGTGCAAATACAGTTGTAAGTGCAAGAGCTGCTGTCATTGCAAACGTAATAACTCTTTTACTTCTCATACTTTCCTCTTCCTTTCTTTTCAGACTACTAAATTCAAGCACTCCGCAGTGGGAGTCCTCTCAATTAAAATAATAACACATATTTTATAACTTTTAAATATAAAATATGTGTTATTTTATAACTTATCTAATTATATCACTTTATTATTAATCTCTTACCTTAATATGAACCTCTCGAAGCTGCTGCTCTGTAACCTCATTTGGTGCTCCACACATAAGATCCTGAGCAGTTCCACTCATTGGGAATGGAATTACCTCACGGATATTTTCTTCATTGCGAAGAAGCATTATCATACGGTCAACTCCAGGTGCCATTCCTGCATGTGGTGGTGCTCCAAACTGGAATGCATTGTAGAGTGCTCCGAACTTCTGCTTAAGTACTTCCTCGTCATAGCCTGCTATTTCAAATGCCTTAACCATTATTTCCATATCATGATTTCTAACAGCACCTGATGAAAGCTCAATACCATTACATACGATATCATACTGATATGCTTTAATCTCAAGTGGATCCATATTATTAAGTGCATCAAGTCCGCCCTGTGGCATTGAGAATGGATTATGTGTAAATCCAATCTTCTTTTCTTCCTCATCATACTCATACATAGGGAAATCATTTATATAACAGAATCTGTATGCATTCTTCTCAAGAAGATCAAGTCTGTTAGCAATTTCTGTACGAATCTGTCCTGCATAAAGGCATGCAAGCTTCTCCTTGTCAGCAATAAAGAATATTGTGTCACCAGGAGTAAGTCCTGCCATATCCATAAGCTCTTTCTTCATATCATCAGGAATGAACTTGTCGATTGGTCCCTTGTAGCTGCCATCTTCAAGCACTTCAAGATATCCAAGTCCACCCATACCTATTGACTGTGCAAATTTAAGCATTTTCTCATGCTGTCCCTTTGAAAGCTTTGCATGAACATTGATAGCTCTTACAGTCTTCTTGTGGAATGGCTTAAATGTACATCTCTGGAAGAAATCTGTTACATCTATTATTCTAAGTGGGTTACGAAGGTCAGGCTTATCTGTACCGAACTCAAGCATTGCCTGTTGGTAGCTGATTACAGGGTATGGTCCCTTAGTTACTGCATATCCCTCTGGTGCAAATTTTTCAAATGTTTTTGTAAGAACTTCCTCGCCTACCTTGAACACGTCCTCCTGTGTTGCAAAGCTCATTTCAAAGTCAAGCTGATAGAATTCTCCAGGTGAACGATCTGCTCTTGCGTCCTCATCTCTAAAGCAAGGTGCTATCTGGAAATACTTATCAAATCCTGACACCATAAGAAGCTGTTTGTACTGCTGTGGTGCCTGTGGAAGTGCATAAAACTTGCCCTTATATTTTCTTGAAGGAACAATGTAATCTCTTGCGCCCTCTGGTGATGATGCACATAAAATAGGTGTCTGAATTTCCAGAAATCCCATATTAGTCATCTGCTCTCTAAGAAATGATATGACATTTGATCTGAATATCATGTTATCCTTAACTTTTCTGTTTCTGAGATCAAGATAACGATACTTAAGACGTACATCCTCTCTTACTTCCTTAGATGTTGCAATCTCGAATGGAAGATTTGTATATACCTTACCAAGTACATCTACCTTATGAGCCTCAAGCTCTATTGTTCCTGTTGGTATCTTATCATTGTAGGTTTCTTCGTCTCTCTTCTGGATAACTCCTTCTACTGAAAGGCAGTCCTCCTTGCTGATTCCATCAAGAAGTGATGTATCTCTCATAACTACCTGCATTACACCGTACATATCACGAAGGTCTATAAATGATACTCCACCGTGGTCTCTTATGTTCTCAACCCATCCGGCAATCTTCATCTCGGCATTAATATCAGCCTCGCTTATCTGGTTCATAAGCTTTGTTCTATACTGTGTTCCTAATTCCATTGTGTTCCTCCTTAAAACTTATACTGTCCGCCATTCATTTGTGAAACAAAAAAAGTCCTGAACATCATATAATGTTCAGGACGAATAATGTCTTCACTATCCGCGGTGCCACCTGACTTACCACACATGGTGTGGCCTCTTGACCCATTGTCATAAACCTTTTATGAGTTGTTATTCACACTGATTCAACTTTGCAGGACTCTCACCAACGCCTGCTCTCTGTGAACGATAATCCGTGCTACTCGTCTCCGTTACGACCTTTGTTTCAGATTATATTATAGCCAAAATAATTTGTCAATGTATGTTTTCGCATTCAGGAATACTCCTTAAGGATATCACACAGGCTCTCCATATTAACCGGCTTTACAAGATATTTATCCATGCCGCTTTCATATGCCTGCTCCATATCCTCCCTGGTATCCCCTGCCGACATGGCGATTATATCAACTTTTTCATATTTACCGCCAAGGACTCTTATAGCCCTGGCAGTCTCATAACCATTCATATCAGGCATTTGGATATCAAGAAATATACAAACCGGAAAAGAAGGATCATTTCCTTTGGCATTGTTTTCATTAAGCTGTCTGAGAATATCTAATCCTTCACTGCCTCCGGCAGCACAGATTACTTCAAAACCATCTCCAACATCCTCAATATAATCCTTCATTATTTCCCTGTTGACATAACTGTCATCAATAACCAATATTACCTTGCTCAAATGTATGTCTCCTTGTTATTCAAATGGATTAAAGCATCTTACGTTAACCCACATTTTATTTATCTTTTCAGAGGTTTCCTTGTCAAAATAACGCATTACCGCACATCTTTTTATAACATCAAGTGTGGGATACTGTGCACCAAGTTCACCGGTTTCACTTGAAGCCCCGGCGTGAATCACGTATTTGTCAGCTTCGCTATCGACTTCGTCACTATCCTCGTCATCATCGTCTTCGCTGATATCATCACTGATATCCTCATCATCGCCGCCATTGTAAGCTTCACTGCCATCTTCACTGTTGATGAAGAAGTATGATATATCATAATCAATGTATTCTTCATCGTCTTCAGCTTCATCTGCACTTTCCTCGTCAGCATCCTCGTCGACTTCGTCTTCAGTTTCATCTGCACCTTCGTCTTCTGCTTCGTCTTCTGCTTCCTCGTCCTCAGCCTCATAATTATACTTTGCATATTCTATAATCATGTCATCATCCGGTGCTCCGGCAATAACTGAAGTATAGCCAATATAATACATGTTGCGGATTGCATTGTCCGGCCTTGAAAGATAATTGACAAATGCCTGTGCAGCCTGCTGTTTTTCAGAATCTCCACCTATTCCATCCTTTAACATAACCCATCCGTCGAACCACAGGTTGCCTCCTTCTTCCGGCACCTGATAGCTCAATGATATGTCATCCTCAGAAGCCTGACTCATTGTATAGACCGCATCACCTGACCACTGGTAATTAGCAACGACCTTTCCTGTTACCATGTCAGCCTTTCCACTGTCGGTTTCAAATGAATAAGCATTGTCCTTCATCTGGCGCAGTATTTTTTCCACAGCAGCAATTGTTGAATCACTGGTGTCATTCATTTCTTCAGCAAATACTTCTTCATAATTATCTGCATTAACAAATGAGTCCTTAGTCAAAAGATCTTCCTTATACATTCCAAGTGCAGCAAAATATGCATCTCTTACATTATCCTTAACTGTAATACGTCTCTTATATTTCTTATCTGTCAGAACATTCCAGTGAGCTGCATCTTCATCGGATACTATTTCCGGATTGTATACTACTCCTGTAGTTCCCCACATGTACCCGGCGGCATATTTTCCCCAGGACTCGTCACCTATATAATTAGTATCAAAAATATTTTTAATATAAGGTGATACACCATTTATATAGTAATTATCCTTATTTTCCCTGTCGAAAAAATCATCTGAATAAGGAATAAGTTTGTCCTCTGCCATAAGCTTCATTATCATATATTCTGAAGGGCATACCAGATCAAATGTATCGCCAATAGTAAGCTGGTTGTACAAGTCCTCATTTGTACCAAAGCAGGAATATTCAACCTTTACTTTTTTACCATAGGTCTTGTAATACCACTCTTCAAAGTCCTCATACATAGGATTTACACCTATAACAGACTCGCCATTATCAAGGTCTATCCTCTCATCATCATCCCAGTCGCCTTCATCAATATACTCTTCCCAGTTGCACACCCTGAGAACAGTTTCATTATTATCCTCTTCGCCACATCCGGTAAAAAGAGCTGTAAGGCATACAGTACTAAGTAAAATAAGCCCAACAAATCCTTTATCTAAGCACCTAGTCCATCTTCTCATCCGTTTTTCCCTTTCTTCCGGCCATATTCATACTAAGCACGGCAAGCACAACTACTACAAATATTACAGTAGAAAGAGCCCACAATGCGGTTTTTATATCAGTCTGCGCACCCTTGGTGGCATTAACAACATAGGAACTGATAGTATCAAATGTTGCAGGCTTTGTGTATGTGGCAACAAAATAATCGTCTAAGGATATTGTAACTGCCATCATGAAGCCTGACACTATTCCTGAGAAAATCTGTGGTATTACCACCTTAACCAGAGCAGTCAAAGGAGTTGCACCCATATCAAGGGCTGCCTCGTATATACTTCCATCCATCTGCTTTAACTTTGGAACTACTGATAAAAATACAAATGGAGCAGATAGTACAACATGTCCTGCCACAAGAGGAATATAAGTTTCCTTACCAATGTTAAGCACTACTATCAGGAAAATACAGATGGAAAATCCGGTTACAACATCTGCATTAACAACAGGAATCTGGTTCATTGCATTTATCGCACGCTTTGAAAGCTTTCCTGAATAAAATGCACCGATTGCGCCAAGTGTACCAAGTATAGTGGCAATCAGAGCAGAGCCAAGTGCCAGTGCAAAAGTTCCAATTATCATATTTCTAAGGTCTGCCGTTGTAAACAATGTCACATAATTTTGTAGTGAAAACTCTCTTACACTGCCAAGCTGTGGGGATGTTGTAAAGCTATACACCGCAAGCAGCATTATTGGCAGATAGATAAATAAAAGCAGTATTCCCAGGCAGAATGCTGACATAAATTTTTTCATAATACAGCCCCCCTGTCTGCAGCTTCTTCACCATCAGTAAATTTGTTGGTAAATAATGTTGCCACGCATATAATTGCCAGAAGAACTATTGATATCATGGAACCCTGATTCCAGTTATATGCACTGAAATATCCTCCAATAAGACTTCCCATGATATATGTGCTGTTATACATCATATCAAGTATTACATAATTAGTCATAGCAGGTAGGAAAACCATCATAATCCCACTTATAATTCCCGGCATTGAAAGCGGAAGTGTCACCTTAAAGAACACCTCTGCCGGTGATGCACCCAGATCAGAGGCTGCCTCCACATAGCTTTTGTCAATCTTACAAAGTGTTGTATATATTGGCAGAATCATAAAAGGCAGGAAATCATAAGTCTGTCCAATAACCGTATTAAGAAATGGATGATAGGCCAGATTTCCTTCAATAACACTTAACACCTCTTTAAGTGCTGTAAGTCTGAGTGTAAAATTAATCCACATAGGAATAATAAACAGTAAGAGCAGGGCGCTTCTTTTTCTTCCCATCATTTTAGAAAGAATGTAGGCCACGGGGTATGCAAGCAGCACACACACGCAGGTTACAATAAGCGCTATAAATAAACTGTACAAAAGTGTTCCCACCGTATTGCCTGAGGTGAAGAAGCCAAGAAAATTAGCCGCCGTAAACTGTCCCTCTCCATTAGTAAATGCATAGTAAAGTATTACAATTACCGGTGCAATAACAAATAAAAGTAAAAACAGCACATAAGGGATACACAAATGTTTTCTTGCAATTTTGAAAACCATTATTATCCCTCCTTCTCAAGGAGACTGATTTTAATATCCTTTTTGTCGCAAAGGATACTTACATAATCGTTCTCATTCCAAAGATATTCATCGTCAAGCATATATTCTATTCCGTTCTTTGTCTTTACAACATAATTGTAATGATCACCCTTGTAGATAAGAGAGATGATGTTACCACAGGCTCCTCCTGCATTGGCATCATCGCTCATTGAAAGCTTCTCAACAGGCATTTCAACAAGGACATTAAGTCCAACAGGATCAACAACTGTTCCATCAGCTTTTACGATGTTTCCATCATCATTTAATACAGAGCCCGGATAAAGCATTGTAAGGTCACACTCAAATTCACTGTCAATAAATGATACGGTATGTCTTCTGCTTATAACACCCTGGTATCTGTTAACGACCTCACCGCTTATCATACAATGTATTCCGTCAGGCTCAATTATAATACCTACCTTTTCTCCAACAGCTGCTGCTCTTGTACGCTGACATACAATCTCATTTTTACCACTCTGGATTGTTACCTCGTAGTGAATTCCCTTGAATACAACAGATATAACCTCTCCGTTGATAATTCCTTCATTCTCACCAACAAGGATTACATCCTCAGGACGTACAACTACGTCAATCAGTGTATCTTTAGGGTAATTATCAAGACATTCAAATTCTGCACCACAGAATTTAACCTTTAACATACCCGTCATTTTTCCATTAAAAATATTGGATTCGCCGATAAAATCCGCAACGAAAGCGTCTGCAGGCTCGTTGTAGATTTCCTCAGGTGTTCCAATCTGCTTAATATGTCCATTTGCCATAACAACAATCTTGTCAGACATTGTAAGGGCTTCTTCCTGATCATGGGTTACATATATAAATGTCATGCCAAGCTCTTCATGCATGGCCTTAAGCTCAATCTGCATCTCCTTGCGCATTTTCAGGTCAAGAGCCCCTAAAGGCTCATCAAGAAGAAGAATTTCCGGCTCATTTACAATGGCTCTTGCTATGGCTATTCTCTGCTGCTGTCCACCAGACAGTGTTGATACCTTTCGCTTTTCAAAATCCTCCATATCAACAACATCCAAAACATGCTTAACTTTTGCAACAATCTCATCCTTATCCATCTTCTTAAGCTTCAGCCCAAATGCAATGTTGTCATACACGTTAAGATGTGGAAACAGCGCATATCGCTGAAAGACCGTATTTACTGACCTCATATATGGTGGCAGACTGCTGATATCCTTTCCGTCAAGAAGAATCTCACCTTCGTCTGGAATCTCAAAGCCTGCGATCATACGTAATGTCGTTGTCTTTCCACATCCTGATGGTCCGAGAATTGTCACAAATTCTCCTCGTTTTACAGTAAGGTCAATATTTTCTACTACTGTCTCACCATCAAAACCTTTCTTAATTCCTTTAAGTTCAATTATGTTTTCTGTCTGGTTTTTTTTCATTTACCCCTCTTTTGCCTTCCTTACACGTTTTTTATCAATTAAATAGCACACAGCTACAATAATTACACACAAAATGATACAGCCATAAAATGATATTCCTCTTGATAAAAGCTCAATGTTAATAATATCACTTTCAGGGACCACTCCCCTGAAGCCGTCTAAAAACAGATAATCAGCCACCCCTACTGCTCCCGGAACAGGTACAGCATTAGAGCCAAGTATTACACAGCCCTGTGTTGCAAAAACCCTTGGAATTGCAGCCACATTCCCGCCAACTGCCAGAAATACACAGGCTGTAACACCTATCTGCGAAAGTCTCTGAAGTATATTATATATGAGTATTTTCACGATAATTCCAAATCTGTTGGCAACAGCTGATGAACATTCCTTATATTCTGTTGCAATCTTTTCCAGCTTTTTGCGCTTTTTTGAAGCTGATTTTGTCAAATGAAGTTTTTTTGCAACCCCAATCAGCTTATCAAGTATTTTGAAAAGTACCTTATCCTTATACACTACTATCAAAAATGAAGCCACGCACACTATCTGTATTACAAATCCAAGTACTACAAGAACTCTTGACAGTATATCAAAGTTCGTATAAACTCCCGGAAAAAATATAACACTTACCAAACCGATTATAATTATGGAAACAGTATACAGTGCTATATTAAGTATAAGTGACATTGCAGTAACAGATGCTGGTATACCATCTGTCATCATAAAAAATGCCGATGCCGGCTGTCCACCTGTTGCAGATGGTGTTATTGCTGAAAAAAATATATCAGCTGCTGAATAGATAAAGCCCTTTCTAACGCTAGTCTTAGTGCCTAAAAATCCTGTCAGACATTTTATGCTTATGCCCTCAAATAATATATACAAAAGCATACAAATCACAGCACACACAATCCAGAAAGGATTGGCCTGCTTCATATATGTAACAAATCCCTCAAAAGAAAATGTTTTGCTGGTAGTTATTAACGTATACAATGTAAGTCCAACAAGCAGGACAAACACTAAAAACCATAATATTTTTTTCTTATCCATTATTTCTCCCTTTTCTATTATCAATTGTTTACCAATTGTCTTACCAATTGTTTTGCTTTAAAGCAATTGTTTCCCTATTAAAACTTTTTACACTTTTTAACACTTTTCACTGAATTACATTCCCATTTTTATGACATATATAAGCGCTACAGATACAACTATCTGTATAATTGCGAATCTGAATACTGTCTGAGTATTAGACCAGCCATTGACCTTTCTGACCTGGTCATGAAGAGGTGTTCTCACATTCTTAAGAATATGAATCTTGAGAAATCTAAGGAGTGCAACCTTAATGAGACCAAGTCCTCCATCAAGTATAAGAACTATGGCAACTGCAAGGTATATAAATGGACTGCCTGACTTAAGAACTGCCATTGCAATAAATAAGCCCATTGCCCTTGAACCTGCATCTCCCATAAGCAGCTTACTTGGTGTAGCATTGAACCAGAGATAACCAAGTATACATACAACAAATAAAAGCATTAGATAATTAAAATCTGCGCCTTTTCCTAAAAGCTCATTAATCACGTAAATGGACATTACAGTTATGATTGTAAGAGTTCCTGAAAGTCCATCTACTCCGTCAGAGCAGTTAGTTACATTGATTGATGCCCATATAAGAATTACAATAAGTATTCCATATAATACCACCGGAATTGTAACAGACCTTCCACATGTTGCAAATGTCACAATGTTGTCGTTGTATTTAAGATATGTTACTGCTACAAGCACGGCAATTACAAGGTCTAATATTCCCTTTTTATACTCTCCCCATGGTGCCTTGGCTGCATCATCAAGAAATCCTGTCATCATTGCTGCAAATACTAATATGAGATATATCACTATCTCCATTTTGACAGGTGCAAATAACAGGGCACTTGCCAAAAATACCAGTATGAATATAAATCCCGCTCCTCTTGGCTTTCCTGCCGAAAGCTTTCCATCATGAGCATAAGCTCTTCCAATATCCTTTGGAAGATACTGTCCTAATTTACCAATAAAAAAGCATGTTGCCACAAATGCAAACATAACACCAATAAATGCCACTAAAGGCAATTGTCCACCTGACAAATAACTAAACAAAATATCTACTTCCTCTCTTTTATACATTTTAATACACCTATCCTCTATGGTATATCTATTTCATCTGATTGTAAATAATTATTTTTAAAAAGCAGACGCCCCATGCTCATTTCTGAACACGGAGCGTCCGTCTCTTATGATAAATAAATTGTACACTATCCTTATGCAAAGAATTTTATATTATCAAAGTAATTCCTAAAGTAATTATTCTTCAACAACCTTTTTAACCGAAATACTTTTTACAGTAAGACTGTCAAACTTCTGTCCCCATGCACCTACCTTCACAAAGATATGAGTTGCAGCCTTATCTGGTGCTACTTCAAGAGTATATACAGTATCTTTCACAAGATTTGTACACTGGTCTACTGATGTCTTAAAATCATCTGTACCATCGAGAAGATATATTCTTGGTGATGATCCTGTACCTTCAGCATCAATTTTTACTTCAAGCTTATCACCAGCACTTAAGGTTTCACCGATTGCGAACATGAATCCATCAAATCCTGTGTCACCTGACTTAGTATATGAAACTGATCCATCCTCAGCTACTGTTACACTACCTTCACCACCAACAAGAATAGCTTTTGAAAGGTCAACTGTCCTAAATCCATCTTCTGGAGCTTCTGTTGGCTTAGCTGTAGGATCTGTTGGAGCTTCTGTTGGCTCTGCAGTTGGTTCTGCTGGAGCCTCTGTTGGCTCTGCAGTTGGTTCTGCCGGAGCCTCTGTTGGCTCTGCAGTTGGTTCTGCTGGAGCCTCTGTTGGCTTGGCTGTAGGATCTGCTGGAGCCTCTGTTGCTGTTGCTTTTCCATTAACATGTGTAAGGTATACATTGTTAACTACAAGACCATTGATGTAATCTCCATGAATACCCTTTAATGTGAAGTTAGGATATGTTCCATTTGAATCATCCTGACTTTCACCAGCCTTAAATGTAAATGTTACATCATAAGCCTTCTTATCATTAAGTTCGAGTTTCATCTCGTTCTTAGTTACACCGTCTACTACTGCCGGATACTCACCAACTGCATTCTCTTCTGCAACATCATCTGTTCTAAGAAGAATAGGTGTACATCCACCGCCTGTACCTGTTCCAATCCAGAATCTGAATACCTGGCTTCCGTAGAAGTAACCCTGAACTCTGAATGTAACAAGGTCGCCCTTATTAATTGCTATGTCTTCTGGCATTTTCCATGCACCCTGGCTCATATCACCAGCTTCTGCATCATTGATCTCTATACGATCAAGCTTATCATCATACTTTGCATTACCTGACATAACCTCAAATGTGCTGTTGTCAAGTTTAACTCCTGCAACCTTAGCAAACTCGTTCTCTGTAACAGGCATCTTTGATGGTTCTGGTGTTGGTGATGGCTTTGGTGATCTTGTTGGCCTTGGTGTGCCTGATGGCTTAGCTGTTGGATCAGTTACTGGTGCAGTTGTCTGCTCTGCAGCCTGTGATGGAACTGCTGACTGATTAGCTGCCGGAGCTGATGGCTGTGCTGATGGCTGTGCTGATGGAGCCCCTACTGGAGCAGTTGTTGCTACCGCCTCTTCAGCCTTAACTACAGATACAACACACTTAACCTTAACAGACTTCTTACCTGTCTTAACTGTTGCAGTAATTGTTGCCTTCTTACCAGCCTTAAGACCCTTAACTACGGCATATGCATTGCCTTTCTTAGTTTTCTTAGTAATCTTTGCAACCTTCTTGCTGCTTGTCTTCCATGTAACCTTTGCAGTTTTCTTTGCATTCTTTACTGAAAGCTTAACTTTTTTCCTAACTTCTACTTCTGCAGATTTTTTGTTGAGTTTAACCTTCTTAGCCGCGCCTGCATTATTAGCTGGTACAAGTGATACCATCATAGTAGCTGCAAGAGCGATAGCTAAACATCTCTTGAGTTTTCTCATAATTGAATTCCTCCCATAATTAATTGATTAACAATATCAGGATAAAGTATATCATGTACTTAATTTTTTATAAATTGCATTATGCGCAAATAATATTGCAAACTGTTTTAAGAATTGGAAATTGTCAGAAAATGACTTGAACAAAAAAAGAGAGCGGGTGATGGGAATCGAACCCACGTATCC
>OFMT01000870.1_pt1 | contig 24783 bp, 14 predicted proteins | sample 1541891 | NCBI WGS metagenome assembly OFMT01 (sample SAMN04209230, study PRJEB22552) | human gut metagenome | biome: gut; material: feces | host: Homo sapiens | place: USA: Oklahoma | reverse complement strand
CGAGGTACTCTCTACCAACGGTGATACCCACCTCGGTGGTGATGACTTCGACCAGAAGGTTATCGACTGGCTTGCACAGGAATTTGCTGCTGAGAATGGCGGCGCTGATTTGAAGAAAGATCCTATGGCTCTTCAGAGACTTAAGGATGCAGCAGAGAAAGCGAAGATCGAGCTTTCCAACCAGACATCTACGGAAATCAACCTTCCTTACATCATGCCTGTAGACGGTGTTCCTAAACACCTCGTAAAGACATTGACAAGAGCTAAATTCGAACAGCTTTGCGATGACTTGTTCCAGAGAACCATCATCCCTTGCCGCAAGGCACTTGAGGATGCACGTCTGAGCGCTTCACAGATTGACGAAGTCCTGCTCGTAGGTGGTTCAAGCCGTATTCCTAAGGTTCAGGAAATCGTGAAGGAATTCTTCGGAAAAGAGCCTAACAGAAGCGTTAACCCGGATGAGGTTGTAGCTATCGGTGCAGCTATCCAAGGCGGTGTGCTTGCCGGTGACGTGAAGGATGTCCTCCTTTTGGATGTAACTCCGCTTTCACTTGGTATTGAGACACTTGGCGGTGTGATGACCAAGCTTATCGCTTCCAACACCACCATCCCTACACGTAAGTCAGAGGTGTTCTCTACCGCTGTGGACAATCAGCCTTCAGTAGAAATCAAGGTGCTCCAGGGTGAGCGTCCGATGGCCAAGGACAACAAGCAGATCGGCGTATTCCATCTTGACGGAATCGCTCCGGCTCCGAGAGGAATCCCTCAGATCGAGGTTACTTTCGATATCGATGCCAATGGTATCCTCAATGTTTCCGCAAAGGATAAGGCTACCGGCAAGGAGCAGAACATCAGAATCGAGGCTTCTTCTGGATTGAGTGAAGATGAAATCCAGAGGATGCGTGACGAGGCCAAGGCCAATGAGGCTGCCGACAAGGCTGAGAAGGAAAGAGTCGACAAGATCAACAATGCCGATGCTCTCTGCTTCCAGTCCGAGAAGAACCTCAAGGACTACGGCGACAAGATTCCTGCAGAGAAGAGGGATGCTATCAATGCTGCTCTCACAAGCTTGAAAGAGGCTGTCAAGAATCAGAATCTCACTGATATCGAGACTTATACCAAGACTCTCGAAGAAGCATGGCAGGCTGCAATGGCCGAGATGGGTGGTGCACAAGGTGGCGCACAGGGTGGCCCTCAGGGGCCTCAGGGCGGTAACTACGGCCCACAGAGCGGTCCACAGAACGGTCCTGACAACCAAGGCCCGGACGAGCAGTAAAGTAAGTAATTGAATTACCAATAAAATTCCGGACAATGATGTTATAAGTCATTGTCCGGAATTTTTTGTTTGTACGCAGATCTTGCCAGCTAAATATAATATTGTTGCACCGTTTTATGCCAGGAAATTATTAACTTTGACAAATTGTCGAAAAAATCTATCATAATGAAGAAGATACTTTTATTTGTGTCCATGGCCGCAGTTCTTGCAGCCGGTTGTAAGGAAAACAAGGATGCGGATGTGGTGAGGGCTGAGAAACTGATGGCGAAGATGACGCTTGCCGAGAAGATCGGCCAGTTGAACCAGTTTATTCCCAAAAATTCAGTTGTCACAGGCCCGGACGGTAGTCCTGTTGAAGTGAGGGATGTGATAAAAGACGGAAAGTGCGGATCCATGCTCAATGTATGGTCGCCGAAAGAATTGATTGAATATCAAAGACTTGCTGTTGACAGCTCCCGTCTTGGAATTCCTATTCTCTTCGGACACGACATCATACACGGCTGTCGCACGACCTTTCCGGAGAACTTAGGAATCTCATGTTCTTGGGACAGGGAAATGACAGAGGAAGTCGCACGGATTTCCGCGGCAGAGGCTACGGCATTCGGACTTGCCTGGACATTTTCTCCTATGTGCGACGTCGCAATCGACCCTCGTTGGGGACGTGTTTCGGAAGGTTCGGGAGAGGATCCGTATCTCTCGGGACAACTTTCTGCAGCGATGGTGCGAGGCTATCAGGGAGACGACCTTTCTGCCGGCAACACTATTCTGTCCTGCGTGAAACATTTTGCGGCATACAGCGGCGCTGAGGCGGGAAGGGACTACAACACCGTGGATATGTCTGAAATGATGTTCAGGGAACGTCATCTGCCTTCTTATAAGGCTGCAATCGAGGCTGGGGCACTCAGCGTGATGTCTTCGTTCAATGATTTTGACGGCATTCCGGCAAGCGGCAACAAATGGCTCCTCACCGACCTGCTCCGAGACGAACTCGGATTCAAGGGATTTGTCGTTTCCGACTATAACTCAATCAGCGAAATGACAAGACACCGTGTCGTTGCGGACAAGAAAGATGCTGCCTGTCTTGCTCTCAACGCAGGTCTCAATATGGATATGGTGGATGGAAGCTATTACCAATTTGCCGAAGAACTTGTAAAGGAAGGTCGTGTAAGCGAGGCGCAGATAGACAAGCTTTGCAAGGATATCCTGACCGTGAAGTTCAAACTCGGGCTTTTCGACGACCCGTTCCGCTATGGCGGGGAAGGACGCTGGGAAAAGGAAACATGGCTTCCGGAATATCTTGAGACGGCACGCAAGGTCGCCCGCAGTTCAATGGTCCTTCTTAAAAACGATGGTGCAGTCCTGCCTCTCAAAGGAGGGGAGAAAATCGCGATTGTCGGCCCGGCTGCTGATTCCAGATCCGAAATGGTCGGTACATGGGCGGGATTTGCCGATTATTCCAAACCGGTGAGCTTCTATGAGGGTTTGAAGGCCAGATTTCCTCACAATGCCATATCTGTCGAAAAAGGCTGCGATTTCTTCGACCCGATTGACGGTGGCATTGCAAAGGCTGTCGCTGCCGCGCGCGGAGCGGATGTCGTTTTCATGACTCTCGGACTTCCGAACTCATACAGCGGAGAAGCTGCATCAATGACAAATATTGACATCCCTGCTGCACAGAAGGCCCTTTTCAAGGCAGTGAAAGCCACAGGCAAACCGGTGGTCATCCTGCTTGTGACTGGTCGTCCGATGACTATCGCCGAGGAATGCGAAGATGCTGACGGACTGCTTGTTACCTGGCATCCCGGGATAATGGCGGGAACGGCTCTCGCGGACATCGTTTCCGGAGATTTCAATCCGTCCGGTCGTTTGACAATGACCTTCCCTCTCTGTCTCGGACAAGTTCCGATCCACTACAATGCCAAGAGCACCGGACGCCCTCGCAGAGGCCCGGAAGACAATGCCAAGTTTGTATCTCGCTATATGCGCACTCCGAACGAGCCTCTCTTTGCATTCGGTGAGGGCCTCAGTTACACAGAGTTCTCGTATTCCGATCTGGAGGTCCTCAATCCGGAAGTCCGGCTCGGAGAGACTGTGAAGGTCCGCGTAAAAGTGAGCAATGTCGGAAAATGTGACGGCGAAGAGGTGGTCCAGCTCTACCTCAAAGATATAATCGGCAGCCGTACACGCCCGGAGCGTGAACTCAAGGGCTTCGAGAAAATTGCCCTCAAGGCGGGAGAATCGAAGACAGTCGAGTTCGAGATTCCGGCGGAAGCCCGTTCATTCTTCCGTTCTGATGACAAATGGGGCGAGGAAGCGGGTGCGTACGAAGTCTTCATCGGTCATGACTCCAAAGCTCAGCTCAAGGGCGGCTTCACTGTCATTTGATTCTTCTGCAGATTCCTACATCATGAACCGCGACATGTCTTCGCCACGTGCAAGACCGTCGCGGATTTCTGTTGAGGAAATGTCTACGGTAGGGGCGTCCAGAATCTGGATGTGGTATAGATGCCGTTCTGCATCTTCAAGTGTCAATTTGTCAGGGTCGGAATATGCGCCGTCAAGAACGTAGATGGCAGGGTTTTCCATGCATTCTTCCATCAGCTTTTTCTTGATGCCCGCCAGGTCATATCCGGTGCGCGGATAGACAGCCACTCCATATTCTGCAAGAAGGCGCGGAAAATCCCGCCATTTGTGGATTGACGAGAGATTGTCGGCCCCGATTATCAGCGTGAAGTCGTTCTCCGGCTCCCGTCTCTTGAGCTCGTCCAGCGTCCTTATCGTATAATGCGGGGGATTCATGTTCAGTTCAATGTCGTCCACCCATACGTGCAGGTCAGGATGCCGTTTGACCGCTTCTACTGCAGCATTGTACCTGTCCCGGCCGGAATCTGCGCTGATGCTGTCCTTGAGCGGGTTCTTGGGCGAGACGACAAGGTATACCCAGTCGAATTTCTTTTCCCTGGTCAGGTATTCCATGATGGCCTGATGGCCGATGTGCAGAGGGTTGAAAGACCCTGAGTATACGGCGATTCGCATGGCTTGCTCAAGTTTCGCTTTTGGAGATTATCAGTTATTCGGACAAAAATCTGTCTACGATGACTTCGGCCTCCGAGTAGGCCTTCTGCAGGTCATCATTGACAAGAATATAATCGAATTTGTCGGCGTAAGTCATTTCTTCGGCAGCCTTTGCGACTCTCTTTTCGATGGCCTCGGCGCTGTCGGTGCCTCTGGCAATCAGCCTTTTGCGCAATTCCTCCACTGACGGAGCCTGTATGAATATTGACAATGCCTTGTCTCCGAAGTATTTCTTCAGGTTGACGCCGCCCTTAACGTCCACGTCGAAGATGATGACATGGTTCTTGTCCCATATCCTCTGCACTTCTGACTTGAGGGTGCCATAGAATGAACCGGCGTAAACTTCCTCGTATTCTACGAATTTGTCTTCCGAGATCATTTTTCTGAATTCATCGGCTGTAAAGAAGTGATATTCCACGCCGTCCTTCTCCTGTCCGCGCGGTGCACGGGATGTCGCGGAAACGGAAAACTCCATTTCAGGGTGCAATTTGAGGATATGATTGACTATTGTGCTCTTTCCTGAACCGGACGGTGCGGAAAAAATGACTACTTTATTGCTCATCTCTTTTCATTATTTTCACAAAAATAGTTAATTTTGCGCGGCTTTTAGGAAAAAACATGTCAATTTGACGGAACTTTGACGATTGGCAGAATTATTGTATTGAAAAAGGTGTTCCGCGAGAGTGTGGATGCAGGGTACTTGGCCTGGGCGGCAAGGGACTCGAAGACATTGAAAATAATTACTAATTTTATAGAAAATGGTTTCTTATAAAGAATTGGGCCTTGTAAACACCAGAGAAATGTTTGCAAAGGCTGTTAAAGGCGGATACGCTATTCCGGCTTTCAACTTCAACAACATGGAGCAGCTTCAGGCTATCATCCAGGCTTCAGCTGAATTGAAATCTCCAGTTATCCTTCAGGTTTCCAAGGGCGCACGTAACTATGCGAACCAGACACTTCTCCGTTACATGGCAGAGGGTGCAGTAGAGTATGCAAAGGAACTCGGCTGGGAGCATCCGCAGATCGTTCTCCATCTTGATCACGGTGATTCTTTCGAGCTCTGCAAGAGCTGCGTAGATATGGGCTTCTCTTCAGTGATGATCGATGGTTCTTCTCTTCCATACGAGGACAATATCGCTCTTACAAAGAAGGTTGTAGAGTACGCTCACAAATATGATGTTACTGTAGAGGCTGAGCTCGGCGTTCTCGCAGGTGTTGAGGATGAGGTTGCTGCAGAGGAGTCTCATTACACCAAGCCTGAGGAGGTTATCGACTTCGCTACCCGTACAGGCTGCGATTCACTCGCTATCTCTATCGGAACTTCACATGGTGCATACAAGTTCAAACCTGAGCAGTGCACACGTGACCCTAAGACAGGCCGTCTCGTTCCACCACCGCTCGCATTCGACGTTCTCCACGAGATCGAGAAGAAACTCCCTGGATTCCCTATCGTTCTCCACGGATCATCTTCAGTACCACAGGAGTATGTAGATATCATCAATACTCATGGCGGAAAACTTCCAGATGCAGTAGGTATTCCTGAGGAGCAGCTCCGCGAGGCTGCCAAGTCAGCTGTCTGCAAGATCAACATCGACTCTGACTCACGTCTTGCAATGACCGCTGCCATCCGCAAGGTATTCGTTGAGAAACCGGGCGAGTTCGATCCACGTAAGTACCTCGGACCTGCACGTGACGAGATGAAGAAGCTCTACGAGCACAAGATCAAAGATGTTCTCGGTTCAGACGGCAAAGCTGAATAATCGACGGAACATATAAATAAAAAGTCCAGATATCTGTAACGGATGTCTGGATTTTTTGCGTTTATGACGGCGTGTGATGGCTGTCGGGAATGCCGAAATGGCGGCGGTACTCTTGGACTGAATTCTGGAGATGCTTTTCCACGGCTCTGGTGGAGATTCCGAGAATTTCGGCTATCTCGCTGTGTGTCATGCCCTCGATGCGGCTCATGTAGAAGATGTCCCTCGTACGCTCCGGCAGGAAATTCGAGAAATCCAGAACGTCCGTTATGTCAGGCAGTTGCTGAACTTTTTCTCCGGGGATGTCGCTCTCGTCTCCGAAATCGGCAGCCGCGATTATTTCCCTTGCCGACAATGGCAGTTCATCAAATCGTATTGCGGAATTTTCTTCCTTGTTCCGGCTGATGATATTGTAACATTTGTTCCTTACTGCCTTGAAAAGATATGCCGGAACCTTGTCCGAACTGATTTCAATCCGTTTGTCGAGAAATGCGCAAAGGACATCGTAAAAAATGTCTTCGGCATTGTTCGAGGCAGAGCATTGTCGCCCGCCTCTGGATAGTAAACTATTGATATACGGCACTATACGCGGGTGGATCTTGAGAACGAGATCCCTCACTTCATCTTCTGAATATGTAAATAACCGCGTGTCCATAGTTCAAATTTGTCGGCAAATATATAAAAAATTGAAAAAAACAGGTTCGGGATTTTCAAATGTCGTGTCTATTATGATGAGTCCGGAAAACAGATGCCGGCCATTGGGAAGATGAATGAATATATCAAAATACTAGTAAGCAAATATGTCAGCGGGACTCTGTCGGATGAGGAAGCCGTGAGACTTGCCAAATGGATAAAAATGTCCGGAAACAATGCTGAATTGTTCCGCAATGCCGTCCGTGACATGGAGAAAAACCGGACCACGACCTCCGATGCTGTCGAATTCTGGAATCGACTCGCGAAAGACAAATTCTCGGCCAATGCCGGTTCCAAAAAGACCTTCAGGAATTCGTGGGCAAAATACGCCGGCGCTGTTGCCGCTGCATTTGCGGTCATCGTCACTGTCTCAATCCTGGTCATGAACATTGACAAGAAAGACATTCCGGAGCAGGACATTGTCGCCGAGCAGGTGCAGACACAGGAAACTGCGGCCCCGGCCCGCAAGGAATCGCTCATTTATACGGCCGCTGCCGGTGAAAAGAAAACCGTGATTCTTCCTGACAATACGAAGGTCATGCTCAATTCCGGAGCGAAATTGATGCTGTCGGATGATTTCAATGAAACTGAACGTCGCGTGGACCTGGACGGCGAAGCATTCTTCGATGTCGCGAGAAATCCGGAGAAACTGTTCATCGTGTGCTGTCGTGACAATGAATATATCGTACGCGGTACATCCTTCAATGTTTCCTCATATGTGAACGACAGATTCTCCATCGTGACACTGCATACGGGGCGCCTGGAAGCCAGAGTCCATGACGATGTCATAATGCTGAAGCCTGGCGACGAACTGAGAATCGACAGGAACATGAACCAGATTACCAAGCAGACGGTCGACATTTCCAATTCGGCGAAGTGGAGGGACAGCGGACAATTGTCTTTTTCGTCACTGCCGCTTAAGTATGTCGCCAACCAGGTGTCACACAAGTACAACGTGAAAATCAATGTCCACAGTTCGATTGAAGACATTGTCTATGACGGATGTCTTGACCGTGAATCCCTGCAGGACGCCCTGAGGCTGATTTCAATGACATCTCCTGTCGAACTCTCCGTCACGGAATTCAAGGGCGAATACTACATCTCCAAAAAATCATCGAGACAACAATTAAATCACTAGAATATGAAACCACAAATCAAGACACTAAGACCTAAGTATGAAGCTCCGGTCATTACCGGCTTCGACTTGTCGCTGGAAGCTGATATATGTAATCCTGCCAGCTGTTCCCAGACTCAGGAATTCAAAATTGACGACAGTTGGATGTGGGATGATGAATTAGTAAACGGGTAAGCCTATGAAAAAGACGATATTGGCGGCATTTTGCCTGATGGGGGCAATTGCCTGCTCGAATGAGCTTGAATATCAGAATGATAGCCGTACAGTGCTGACGCTGGAATTGCCTGGAACCACCAAGACTGTTCTCGGCGATGCACAGGACGGCGTGCGTCCGGTCCTTTGGTGCAAAGGAGACAAGATTTCTGTCAATGGGGTCGCTTCTCAAGCCCTCGCGATTGAAGAAAATGTTCCGACAGCAAGTTTCGTGTTTGAAAAAGAACTGTCTGCTCCATACTCAATAATTTATCCTGCCTCTATGGTCAAGGATGGTGGCGCGGTCATCACTCTGCCCTCACAGCAAAAAGCTGCATCCGGCGACAACATCGTTTCCGGTTCAATGCCGATGGCAGGTTATTCCGACACGAAATCTGTCATGATGAAACAGGTTTGCGGAATACTGGGAATCAGGCTGAAAATGGGAACGGAGGCCAACCTTATCCGCTATATCGAGGTTACTGCATTGGGAGGAGAACCCGTATGCGGTGATTTTTCAGTGGATTTCCAGAACAGTACGCTTTTATCTGAAGCGAAAGATGCTGATGTTATACGAATGGAAGTTCAGAAGACTTTTCCTGCAGGCTCTGCAAATACGTTCAATGTAATTCTTCCTGCCGGCGTGTATTCTGCCGGGTTCCAGGTAAAAGTCGTGGATGAAAATGGTCGGGCAATGGTAAGGAGCATCAAGGGAAGCCGTGAACTCGGAGCCGGAAAATTGATGCTCATGCCGGAATTGGAATTTGTTCCTAATTCGGAAGACAAGGGCGTAGAGATTGCCACGCCGGAGGACTGGAACTCTTTCGCGACGGCTTACAATGCAGGCGAGTATCCTGATTCACAGATTGCAACTATTATTGCCGACTTGGATTTTTCGTCAGTTGACGCCGATAAATTTGTCACATTGGGACTTCGTGACGGTGCGAAGCAGTCCCCTGACGGACCGGCCAAATATTTTGCCGGAACACTCAACGGAAACGGGAAGAGAATAATGAATCTTAAGTCAGATGTTCCTTTTATTCAGGCTATTGGAACAGGTGCTTTGGTGAAGGATGTGATTATCGACGCCTCTTGCGAGTTCGGCGTCTGGTACGGAACTAAGTCTATCGAATTTGGCCCTCTAGTCGGATATTGCTCTGACGGCAAGATAACCAATTGCTCAAGCTCAGCTACTGTAACAATTTCACAATGCAATTCTCTTGCGAACAATAATGATTTGTATGTCGGGGGACTAGTCGGCAGAAACAGAGCTGCAGAAATCTTAGGTTGCACTAGTTCTACATCTATTGTTGCTGATGCTACTTATGTGGTAGATGCGGCGTCCAAACCAAATTTATACATCGGAGGCTTTACTGGCTATTGCTCAAATCCTAACGGCGTACTTGAAAATTGCTCCAATACCGGCAATATTTCCGTGGCATCGACTGCTCTGAATATCTATGTAGGCGGCATATGTGCAAAAGCCTCTGCCGGAACAATTACCGGATGCTCAAATACCGGAGCTATAACGGCAGCTACCGCCAGAGCAACTGGAGATCCTTGCAAATTCATTTATCTCGGAGGTTTGTTCAGTGTAGTTGACACTGGTGAAGATGCCTCTCTGAAGGTTACAGGCTGCACTAATTCTGGAGACATTACATCGAATTCCAATGTAAAACAACTGATAGTCGGTGGTATAGCAGCCCAGTTAGGTACAGCGAATGCCATTTTTTCCGGCAACACCACATCCGGCAACATCACAACTACAAAAGCTCTAAGAAATCTCTATTGTGGGGGACTTTTCGGGCGTATCACTGCTGCTCAAGCTCTTGCTCTTAATGGAGAGCCATGTACAGGTAACATCAATATTGGTGCGACTGAATCCAATGCGAGCACGTATCTGTATTGCGGAGGTCTCATTGGTCAAACGACTAAGAATATTACCATTGGCGGTGATGTCGCCTGCAAATCAAACATTACTTATGATATAAGTACTGCGGCGAATATAGCTGCGGAGTCTTTCTTCGGGGGAATTATCGGCTGCGCTTATGGCGCTCCTATAACCATCTCCGGTATGAAGACTTCAGGAGTCATAGCAATTCAATCTCCTTCGAAAAAAGCCATGCAGCACAAACTCTCGGGATTTGGTGGAATTATTGGAGGTGCTACGAAAGGGGCAAAATTATCGGATTGTTCAAGTTCAGTTTATGTGAAGATGACAGACCAAACTTCGAAGACGAATGGTTGCGCTGTACATTTAGGCGGAATTGCCGGCAGACTTTATGGTGGAAATGTCGAAATAAAGCATTGCACGAATTCCGGACGCCAGCAGAACAATCATTACAACAATAACATTTGGTCAAATAATTATTCCGGAAATGTAACTGGTGGAATCGTTGGCAGTATTGGATATTCAGCAGGCAACACCGAGTATTCTGCAATAATAGATGATTGTCATAACACCGGTTCCGTCTATGCTTACCGCGGCGCTGCCGGAGGAATTGCAGGTTATCTGTCAAACGCGACTATCACAAATTGCAGTTCGACAGAAGATATCACTCGTTCAGCCCCTGGTGGCGGAATTGCCGGTGTCGTATCAAACTGCAAAGTATCATCTTGTTATGTAAAGTCCAACATTACAAGTGCAGATGGAGGAAGTGCATGTGCTGATGCTGGAGGAATTATCGGAGAAGCTGTCTCGTCTTCAGTTGACGGATGCCGTTATTATGGGACAATTATCGAGAATTCCCAAACAATCACAGGTAAAAGAGTCTTCGGCGGCATCATAGGCAAAGCCGACGCTGCAAGTTCAGCCGGCGTGACGACAGCTTGCGGATTCGGCGGAAAAATCAATGGTACCACAGTCACCGAAACCAACCTCAGCACCTGCGCCATCGGCAGCACCACCGGCACACGCGGAACATTCTATCTGTGGGACGGTGTTCTCCAATAAAGAGAAAAACCATAAATCAAGACAATATGAAAAATTTTATGAAAAGATTGCTTGTCGCAATGTTTTCTGTGGGGTTGGCAGTATGCCTCGGGGCTACCTCTTCCGTCAATGCGGCGGAAGTTCGGCAGGAACCGGTCATTAGCATAGCTGTCAAGGACATGCCGCTGCGGGAATTCGTGGCGGAAGTCGAAAAGAAATGCAGTTATACCTTTTTTTACAGCGTTCAAGTACTTGAACAGGCGGGGAAGGTGACTGTCAATGCCGAAAACGCGCCCGTAAGCGAAGTCCTTGAAAAAGCATTGGCAGGAACTGGATGCACGTTCGAAGTGATCGGGAACAAGATTGCCATCAAGACGGATACGAGTTTGAAGCCGGCCGATGCAAATATTGCGGCGAAATCGCAGACGGTGACGGAGCAAACTGCCGGCACCAAGGATATACGCATTGTGTCCGGAGTCGTGAGAGATTCTGAAGGGAAACCTCTTCCGGGAGTCGGTGTGTTCATTGTCGGAACAACGACGGGTGTCATTACTGACAATGACGGTGCATATTCCATCAAAGTAGCCGCAGGACAGGAATTGAAATTCAGTTCAATGGGCTACAAAGACGAAACTGTCAAGGTCGGCAGCAGGTCGGAAATCAGCGTGAGAATGATGGACGATGCGCAGGTGCTTGAATCTGTGGTCGTTACGGCGTTCGGTATGAAGAGGGATGAAAAATCGCTCGGATATGCTGCCACCAAGGTGGACGGCGGGAACTTTTCCAATGCCGCCACATCTTCCAACTGGGTAGGAGGACTGGCCGGCAAGGTTGCAGGTCTTGCCATTGACAGGACAAACTCCGGCCCGGGCGGATCAATGCGTGTGACATTGAGAGGCGAGTCGTCTGTAGATCTGGCCAACAACTCGGCATTGTTCGTCATCGACGGCGTACCTATGTTCAATACGTCCACATCATCTACCTCAGGCAGTGATGAGTCCACCTTTGCCATCGACTATGGTGACGGAACCAGTGATGTCAATCCTGATGACATTGAGAATATTACGGTGCTGAAAGGACCTGCCGCCACGGCGCTCTATGGCTCGAATGCCGCCAATGGCGCGATCATCATCACTACCAAATCCGGAGGAAACCAGGATGCGAAACTCAGCGTTTCATACAGCACGAATGTGATGTTCGAAACATTGACGACATCGCCTGAACTTCAGTATGAATATGGTCAGGGTACCAATTCCAACTATTACTACTATCTCAGAAGCGGTGACAATGTCAAGGGATTGGGCTATCATCCTGTACCGGATTATACCAGTACCGTGAGTCTGGAATCATGGGGCCCGCGGATGGACGGTTCATTGCAATATCAGTATTACGATGACAGGCTTTCAATCGGAGGCGCAAAAAATGAAGATGGTGATTTCCAGAGAACAGCGACTCCGTTCGTCAGTCACGGCGACTGGTTCAAGGATTATTTCAGGACCGCTTACGTGGTCAGCAATTCACTGTCGGTTTCCGGAAAAATCAGCGGAAAGAACTCCATCCGCGCGACATTCAGCGATACCCGTGGAGACATGATGGTTCCCAATACCGATTACAGCAAACAGTATGTTTCGCTCAGGACAAGCAACAAATTGTCCAACTGGATGACCGCCGAAACTTCCATAACTTACAAGAGACAGCAGTGTGACAATATCCCTACGTCTTCCGGTTATGGTTCTACCTCCGTCATGTACAGCCTTTGGACTTATGCTCCTAACGTGGATATGTCGTGGGTGAAGAATTATTGGCTTCCGGGAATGGAAAACCTCAAGCAGGACAATAGCCTTTCTGGCGGAAAGAACAATGCATACTTCGTTGCAAACGAGTGTGTCAACACCCAGCTGCGCAACAGGGTATATGGAAATGCCAAGTTCGACATGACCCTCTGCAAAGGCCTTACCCTCATGCTTCGTGGCGGCCTCGACATGAACCTGGACTTCCGTACGCAGCAGCAGGCGACCTCCACCCAGGCCAATCCGGACGGATGGTACCGTGAGCAGAATATTTCTTCAGTACAGCTTACGGGTGATTTTCTCCTGAAATATGACAGGGATCTCGGCGCGGATTTCCATTTTACCGGAAACTTCGGAGGAAATATCATCAACCAGAATTATCGCCGTCAGGCACAGACTGCGGATAAACTCAAGCAGGCAGCCGTATACTCTCTTGCCAACTCGCTTGGCGAAATCAAGGTGGACAATTACGGGTATAAGACCCAGACGAATTCACTCTACGCCCTTCTGCAGTTCTCCTGGAAAAATGCCATTTTCCTGGATTTGACAGGGCGTAATGACTGGTCCAGCACATTGCCTTCAGAGAACAGGTCATATTTCTATCCGTCCGTGTCCACCAGCATTGCCCTTAATGACCTGCTGGATTTCGGCCGCACCAACGGCTTGGTCAACCTGATGAAAATCAGGGCGTCATGGGCACAGGTCGGACATGACACGTCGGCGTACCGGATCGAGGATTACCTTGCAAGTACCAAATTCCCGGGCGGGGTGTCTCTCCCTACGTCGAAGTCAAACGGCCACCTGAAGCCGGAAATCGTCACTTCATGGGAAGTCGGCGCGGATATCAGGATGTTCAAGAACCGCTTGAGTCTGGATGTGGCGTACTACGACGGCAATTCGAAAAACCTCATCGCCAACATGCCGGTATCCTATGCTACCGGAGCGACCAGCGTTTATACCAATGCCGGTACTATCCGGAACTGGGGTGTGGAACTTACTGCCAACGGAACTCTGTGGAAAACCAGTTCAATGCAGCTGGATCTCGGTTTCAACTGGTCGCTCAACAGGAACAAGGTCCTGTCGCTTGGTGACGGCATCGACTCATGGATTGTCGCAAGATACTCTTCGCATGCGCTTATGACTGCTTATGAAGGCAGTTCTCTTACATCAATGTATGGTAAAGGTTACAAACGCGCACCTGAAGGCTCATATGTAATCAATGCTGACGGTACGATGCAGGACGTCTCAGGTATGGTGGTCCTCGACAAGCAGGGAAAGCCGCAGACAAATGAGGACTTGCAGTACATCGGTGACTGCAGCCCTAAGTGGCGAGGCGGGTTCAATCTGTCGTTCCGCTGGAAAGATCTGAAAGCTTCCGTAAGTTTCGACGGCCAGTTCGGCGGACATGTGTTCTCTTATACGAATTGGATGCTGAATTACAGGGGAAAAGGTGTCGGCACGCTTGCCGGTCGTGAAGGCGGAATGATTGCCGAAGGCGTTGTCCTCCTGGATGACGGCAACTATAAGATCAATGATTATGCGATACCGCGCAATGATATTTCAGAATACTACCATTCTGCTTACAGCAATACCAATGCGGAGGCAAACTTCGTAAGCACCCAGTTCCTGAAACTGCGTGACGCAAGGATTGAATACGCATTGCCGAAGAAACTTCTCGCCAAGACGAAGGTGGTCCGCGGACTGTCCATAGCTGTCTATGGCAATAACCTTGTCTGCTGGAGCAAGTTCCCGGGATGGGATCCGGAAGGCGTCTCCATGAGAGGCAGCGCGATTATTCCGGGCTTTGAGATTCTTCAGATGCCATCTGGCTCGCAATATGGCGCAAGCCTGAAAATAACATTCTAATTGACTGTGAACATGAATAGAATTTTCAGATATGTTGCAGCGGCTGCAATACTTCTTACAGCTTGCTCCAAATTCGACGATATGAACAAGAATCCGTATGCGCTCTACGACGCCCCTGCGGAATCCTTTGTCCAACCTATCCTGTACAATACGGAATATACTCTGGTCTCCAGGTCATATGACCTTCTGTCGGAACTCATGCAATACAGCGTCAATTACAATACCGAGGTGACTTCCCAGATGAATTACAATTATTCCATTACGGAGTCCGTGGACGCCTCCATCTGGCTCGGACTTTATCCTCAGGCCGGCAATGCAGAATACATGTTGCATCAGGCGGAGAAGGTAGACAACCCGGCGATGAAGGGAGTTGCATTGATACTCAAGACATTGGTGATGTCCAATATCGTGGACGCCTACGGCAATGTCCCTTATTTCGATGCCCTCAAAATCGCTCTCCAGAAGGATACCCTGAACTATACGACCAGATATGATGACATGAAACTCATCTATGCCGACATGTTCGCCCTGCTGGAAGATGCCAATGCCGCATTCGTGAAAGCGGAAGAGCTCAAGAATTCCGGTGAGATTCCGCAGACTGACTTCAGTGCGCTTTGTGATTACATGTATGAAGGCAATGTGGAAAGATGGCGTCGTCTCGGCAATTCCCTCTATCTGCGTCTGCTTATGCGTGCGGCAATGAAAGTTGAGGAAGAAGGCGGCGTGATGGACATGAGCGGAACGGAACATCCTGACTTCAGCATTGTCAACAAGATAGCGGAACTTTACGATTGCTTCAATTCCGGCAGTGGAGATTATCCTCTTATGCGAGACCGGAAAGATGCTGCCGTAGTAGGGTTCAGCAAGAACAACTCTGCACTCTATACGCCGTTCTATGCTGTCACATCAGGAAACTGGAACAGCGTAATCGCTTGTGAGACATTGGTCAACGAGATGTATAACGCTAAGAAAGGGCTTGCAGACCCTCGTTACTATTACTATTTCACGAAACCGCTTGGCGCTCCGACACAGCTGTTCAAGAGCAATCTGGACGCTTTTCTGGCGAAGAATGTTTCTGCTGCCGGAAACTCCAAGGTCGGAAGATATCCGAACGGCAATTCAGGCCAGATAGGAAATCTCAAGAATGCTGACCGTTATGCACTTATGAATTATTCCGAGCTGCTGTTCATTTTCGCGGAAGCCGGTCAGAGAGGTTGGCTGAATATCAGTTATCCGGTCGTGAAGAAGCTCTACCTTGAAGCCGTTACAGAATCGGCCCTCGAATGGAATACGACGGAATCAGCAGAAAGTGAGGACATGACGAAATTCATAGGAATCCTGTCCGATGAAATCGAAGCCGACAATGCCCTGGAGAAGATTCTTACACAAAAGTGGGTTTCAATGTTCTGGGTGGGCATTGAGTCCTGGTGTGACTACAGGCGTACCGGATATCCTGTCCTCAAGACCAATGGTGAGGCTGCGGACAACAATTACATCCTGCCGACACGCCTGAGATATCCTGCCGATGAGAAATACCGTAATCCTGTTACATATCAGGAGGCTCTGGACAACTGGCTTGGCGGTACCAACAATATGCGTACGGATGTCTGGTGGGCATCGACCGCTGAAAGCCGCAATACCAGGTTGCGTGGTAGAAAATAATTGAAAAATACGAGATTTATGAAACAATATATTAGACTGTTGCCGCTGCTGTTGTCGGTTTTCATTGCCGGTTGTTCTGAAGAACAGCCTGATGACACTGGCGCGGAGGTAAAGAGTATCGAAGTCAGCTACTCTTATGACGGCGCGGAAGTGAAAGCTCTTCCGTTCAATTCTTCAAGCCGTAGCGTGCGTGTAGATGTGAAGGTGAACAATCAGGACATTTGGTGGAATGTCGAATCTGACGCCAGCTGGTGCAAGGTGTTTGATGAGCAGCATCGCGGAGACGGCGGATTCACATTGAACATATTGGCAAACGATGACTATTCTGACCGTGAGCCGGCTACGCTTACGTTCGTTTCCGGTCAGTTCAGAGGATATACGATGCAGGTTTCACAGACGGGCAATGTGTTCATTGTAAACAAGTTGTTCGCAGTTGGCCCGCGCTCTGCCGGAACCGAAGAAGTGGAAGTCTCGGTGAAGGAAGGAGTCGAATGGGACATTGTCAACAGTGATTGGATTACTGCTGTCAAGGAAGGTTCTCCGGTATCGGAAGGCGGCGTGACCAAGACGCGCATTTCCGTAAGGTGGGACGAAAACACCTCTGCAGCCCGTTTCGGTTCCATAGGATTCAAGAGGTCTTCTTTCAAGGATGCTGATTCCCAATTCAGCGTGTTCCAGTTCGGAAATGAATTGACCTATGATGAATCTGGCGACATCATGCTTCCTGCGAAGGAATGTCCGGCTGTCGCCGTCAAGGTCCCGTCTTCCGGTGTCAATGGCGTGGTCCTGCCGGAATGGATAACTTATACTACCGAAGCCAATGCCGACAATACCATAACGTACAATCTTACATTTGATGACAATCCTAGTGATACCAGGACCATCCGCAATTCAAATGTGTCTTTCGATATTGCGGACAAGGATTCGGATGTGGTCCTTCCTGTCATCAAGCAGGACTACTATACCGTGCATGGCATCACTACTGCAGACGGATTGAAATTGTTCGCCAAGACGGTGAACGAAGGCGGAGATGTCAGCGAGTGGCAGAAAGACGGAAAGACGATATTGCTGAACAACATTGACATGTCGGCATTGACGGGAGAATGGACTCCGATAGGAACTGCTGACAAGCCTTTTGCCGGTATTTTCGACGGCCGTTACAGGAAGATTCTGAATATGAAGTCTTCTTCGCCGTTGTTCGGAACTTGCGAGGGCGCGCAATTGTCCAACATCATCATCGACGAGTCTTCGGAATTCAATGTCCGGGGTGAATATTTGACGGAATGCGTGGCTGCCCCTCTGGCAGGAAAGCTTACGGATTGCAAAGTCTCCGAGTGTACCAACAATGCTTCCGTCCTTATGGAAGCGTCCACGCTCAATGAGGCGACTGTGGCTTATGTCTCAGGTCTCGTAGGCGTAACGGCTGGTAATACAACTGTCTATAAATCAGAGAATAATGGTAGCGTTACGGCATCTGGCAAATGCAAGACGGCCAAGGCTCAGGGCAAATTTTACGTCGGAGGCATTGTCGCCATGAACGGGGGAACCATTGACGGATGTACCAATAACGGTGCCGTATCGGATGCGGCTGTTTCTTACAATCATTCTCTTGCAGGAGTAGCTGCCGCCAATTCCGGAACTGTCCAGTCTTCCAAGAACAGCGGACGGATTTCCGTGGCTGCCGTGCGTGTCGTGGATTCGCAGAACGATGTTTCCCGTTATATCAACATGGGAGGTATCGCAGGATACAATATGGAAGGCGGAAAGATTGCAGGGTGTACCAACGATGCTGCCCTGGCTTCGGCTTCCGACGTGAAATTGCAGCGTATCGGCGGCGTGGCCGGATATCTTGAGAGTGCCCAGGTTTCCAAGAATATCAATACTGCCAATGGAAAATGTGACATAACTGGAACATCTACTGAACTCAGAGGTGCCCGTCAGCTTTCTCTCGGCGGTTTGTATGGTGAAATGACATGTGGTGCCATGCTCGATTTTTCCGGAGACGGGAAATGCTCCGCAGGACCGTTGACCGTTTCCGATTATGAAGCGTCCGCTGATCATGTCATCATCTATATCGGAGGCATGGTCGGACATGCGGGTCTGGCTGATGATATCTCAATCTTGCATCCTGAATGGACTGGAACCATTACGATGAACTTGAAAAACAACAAGTTCGCCGGCTATGTCCTCGGTGTGGGCGGTGTGCTCGGCGGTGTCGGAGTGTTTGAAAAAGAGAGAGTCGCGGGAGGTCACCTTACGGTGGAAGATGCTTCCGTCGGCGGAATCGTAAACATCATGGCAAATCAGAAGAATGCGATGAGCCATAAATTCGCAGGAATCGGCGGCGTGTCAGGTTTAGTTTCTACAGGCGGAGTTTCGTTCCGGAGATGCACGAGTGAGACCAAGATTCTCCAGCCGGATTATTGCGGCAAATCCAACGGATGTGCCCAGCATGTGGGCGGTATCGCCGGTATCGTAATGGGCGGCGATTCGGAAATCACCGATTGCCACAATACCGGTGAAATCGACAACGAGCACTATAACAACAATCCGTGGACTGGAACTAATCTGCAAAGCGGATCCACGGCAGGAATCATCGGCGCGTATGCGTATGACAATGATTATAAGGCATCAATCAAGATTTCCGGATGCACAAATTCAGCTTCCGTCAAGTCCTACAGGGGCATGGCCGGCGGTATCGCAGGATATCTTCGCAATGCCGAAGTGTCGGACTGCCGCAATACCGGTACGATGGCAAACGGTGCCCGCTCTTATGTCGGCGGTATCATAGGAATTGCGGACAACTCGTCCGTTTCCGGCTGTACAGCCATATGTAAGATCGGCGGATCTTCTGCCGGTTCTGAAATTTATAGCGGAGGCGGAATCGTGGGCATACTTTGGACAGGCTCAAGTTGTGAGAATTGTGCGTATTTCGGTGATATTACGAGTCTTACGCCAACAAAACCTGGTGAGACTTACGGAAGTGTCGCCGGTTCTACCGCTGCAGGCACGAAAATTACCGGGTGCAAGTTTGGAGGATCGGTTCTGGGCAGCACTGTTACAGAATCCAATTGTTCCTCATTTGTCGCCGGTGACGGCAATGCCGCTGTTTCTTCTTGCGTTTATTGGAATGGAAAATAATTGGCTATGAAAAACTGGATACTGATGCTCCTGCTGCTTGCGGGAGCTTGGTCTTGTTCTCCGTCATCATCTTCTCCTGACAATCCCGGAGAAGATGAGGGGGAGATAACCGTGACGGGAATAATTTATGACGACAGCGCGAAACCATTGGCTGATGTCCTCGTGTCTGATGGTTATATATTTGCGAAAACCGGCGCCGACGGCCGTTTCTCACTGGAGAGTGATTTGAACAAGGCCAAATTCGTCTATGTGGTCCAGCCTTCCGGGTATCAGGCCCCTGTCGAATCGGGACAATCAATGTTCTGGAAACGGCTGGGCAAAGGTGATGCGCAGAAAATCAATGGAGTATACCAGCTCAGGTTCACATTGGACAAGATCAAATCCGATGCGGACAAGTTCTCGATGGTCATTGCCGGAGACCCGCAGCCGCGTGCGCGTACTGCCGGTTATGACAATTTCGCCTATCATTCACTTGACTGCAATGAAGACATGTGGAAAGATATGAGCGAATATACCTCATCTTTGGGTGGGCGTCAGGTCTTCGGAATAATGCTGGGTGACCTCGTGCATGAGAACATGTCCTTATATCCGGATTATTGCAACGGGCTTGCACGGCTGAATTGCGCCGTGTACAGTGTCATCGGAAATCATGACAATGACCCGTCTGCCGCCAATGACGAAGCCGGCGCTGCCTGTTTCGAGAACTATCTGGGCCCGAGGAATTATTCCTTCAATGCCGGAAAGTTCCATATCGTCGTGGTGGATAACCTGATAATGCAGCTGAATTCGTCGAGACAGCTTAAAGATTATGACCAGGGGCTTACTGACGATATCTGGAAATGGCTGCAGAAAGACCTTTCGTATGTGGATTATTCGACACCGGTCATCATCTGCTCGCATTCCCCGATGTTCATGCTGTCGTCTGGCGGTGACAGGTCCCTGTCCGCGGCTACGCGTCACGGGGCGGACTATGCCCTGTTGCTTTCCAAATACAAGAAGGTCTATGCCTGGGCCGGGCACATGCATGCCGCGTTCAACTATGTGTATGGCCCGTCTTCGAAATATCCGGGGATAGAGGCACATACAGTGTCCAGGGTTACCGGCTCATTGTGGGTGAACGAGTGGCTGTGTGAAGACGGAACCCCGAGGGGATATGTCGTGGCGGACGTGGACGGCGAAAACTTGACATGGAAGTTCAAGCCGATTGCCTATCAGACCGCGAAGGCGGTCGGTGAAGTTCCTCCCTATACGCTGCGCGACTATACCTTGACCTCGGACGGCGTCGCCATGCGCAACGGAAGAAAATTGGACGAAACCTATCAGCTTCGCGCCTATCCGCGCGGGACTTATGGCGACAACTATGTTTATGCCAATGTCTTCATGTATGATGAGGCATGGGGCGAGGTGAAATTCACTTCATCGAAGAGCGGCCCGGTGGTCATGACCAAAGTCTCTGAAAAGACCAAGAAATATGATGCCGCCTACAAGGAAGTGTTTGATTTCTATAAATCGGCCGGTTCTGCGTTAAGTTCATCATCTGATTTCGTGCTTTTCAACAAGTCCGGTGAAGTGGCCAATCCTGTGCCGCACCTCTTCAGATGCTACTCTTCTGCGGAATCCGATTCCGGAACCGTCACGGTAACAGACCGTTTCGGCAATGAATATTCTACGACAGTGTCATGGTAATGGTGAATCATATGAAGAAGACAATATCTATCATCCTGTTGCTCCTTTGGGCGGTTGCGGCTTATGCCCAAGGCATCGGGACTTATAAGGATCTTCTGGAGTTTGCAGCCGCGAGCAACTCCGGGCAAAACATTGACAAATGGAAAGATGCCGACGGTGTCATTTGTCTTACGGCAGACATTGACATGTCGAAAGTGAAGAAGTTTGACGGTGTGAAATCGTTTGGCGGAGTTTTCGACGGACGCGGATTCTCCATTATGAATTGGAAAGCCCAGAGGGGACTGTTCGGACAGATAGCGGAAGGCGGCATTGTCAGAAATCTGAAGATTGACGCTTCCTGTTCAATGAAAGTTCCCAATGGAACTGCCGAATATCATGTCGGATTCATTGCAGATGAGAATGGCGGAATCCTGGAAAACTGCGAGAATCACGGCAGCATCAGCCACCGTTCCGGCTTTACGGAGAAAGACGTGTATGTCGGAGGTGTCGCCGGCATAAACAAGGCATCCATTCTTCGCTGCCGTAATTATGGAAACATCGATTCCCGAAGCGCATCAGTCAGCCAAAAGGGAGAAATATCCGCACATATCGGAGGAATTGCCGGTGGCGGATACCTGAAGACTTTCATGTGCCCGGTTTTCGCCTGGTGTGAAAACTATGGACAAATACGCTTTGAGGGGGATTTTCCGGCATGCAACCTGGGTGGCATCGTAGGCAATGGTTTCAAGGTCCCCGTGAAATTCTGTATCAACAAGGGGACTGTCACGGCGGTAACTGTGCAAGGAGAACCTGGAAATGATGCAATGATTCCTCAGATACGTGTCGGTGGTGTTGCCGGAATGACGAAAGGCGACATTATGGGATGTGACAATTTCGGAGAAGTCTCATCTTCAGGCACGCATTGGCCTGTAGTCGGCGGTATCTGCGGAATGCCTCACGCGGCCATCGTGATAGGGGATTGCGTGAATTATGGAATTGTCCGCATTACGAATGATTCTCCCGGCTGCGTAGGCGGCATTGCCGGTTCCATAAACAGGCCGGTGCATGTGAGAGGTTGTGTGAATCGTGGAGATATAACTTTTGGAGGATTCAGTCCTGACAGACGTTCTGCCTGTGGCGGTATCGCCGGCTCAGTCACGGTCAAGCGAGATGCCAAAGAAGGCGCGTATGTCCGTAATTGCCTGAATTACGGCAATGTTTCCGGCGGCTCCGGTTCGAACAAATATGAAAACAGCGACAATGCAATCCATACGGGAGGCATTACGGGATGGATATCAGGTTCCGATCTGGCTGTCGTGATGCTTAAGGATTGCACCAATTATGGAAAAGTGACATCTGACGGCGGCAGGTGCGGAAATATTTCCGGTGCATGTGTCAAGGTCCAGACAGGAGGACAATACCCGGACGATTGGGCGGAGGCGGCTGAACCGATGTCCGACGGCAGCAATGTGTTCGGACGTGTTACGGATGTGACAGGAAAGGCTGTCGCCGGTGTGGTGGTCAGCGATGGCTTCCAAAGTGTCCAGACAGACGGATATGGTTATTATTCCATGAGAAGCGACTTGTCTGCGGTCAGATTCGTACAAATCTCGTTCCCTGCTGAATATGAAATCAATGCCGTGGACGGAAAGCCTTGCGGATACAAGCGCGTGGCAAGATATCAGAAGGCCGTCATGGCGGACTTCGTGCTGACGCCCCGAAAGTCACCTTCGGACAAATATACGATGCTTATGATTGCCGATCCTCAGATGAGGCCGTTCGGCGTCGACAATTCGGCGGAGGCCTACAAGAATTCCGTCATTCCTGATGCAGAAGCGTTCAGGCAGCAGTGCGGCGACGAATGTTATTCAATAGAACTTGGCGACCTGGTTTATAATTTCATGACTGCTTATGACGATTATATGGATATCACTGCAGGACTGAAATGTCCGACATTCAATGTGATGGGCAACCATGACTATGACCAGACCACAATGTATGACTCTGAGCTGGGTGCCGTTTATTTCGAAACGTATGTGGGCCCTCAGAATTATTCGTTCAATATCGGGAAGATCCATTACGTGGTTCTCAATGACATAGTTTACAGCAGGGCTTCTGCCAAGGATACCTACCGCTCCGGCTTGGAAGAACAAGCGTTGAAATGGCTGGAAGGCGACTTGGCTTTCGTGCCTCATGATACGCCTCTTGTGGTATGTGCACATTCGCAGATGTTCAAGAAGCGTTCGAGCCATTCTTCACACAACCTGAATTATGCAAATTACAAGGAACTTATATCCCGTTATTCCAAGGTTTATTCATGGGCTGGCCACAATCACGAGAATTACTATTATGACTATGCCGGAAAGGAGTTGGGCCTGGACAACATCTCATGTATCACGGTGTCACGTTCTACCGGGGCGCTCAGATTGAACAAGTACCTGAACAATGACGGTACGCCTCAAGGATATATGGTAATGGAGGTCGATGGCGATTCTTTCCGCTGGTATTATAAATCTGTCGGCAGGAATGGCAATTGGCAGATGAAAGTCTATCCGCCACGCCGCACCGACGGAGCGAGGATCGTTGCGAACATCTGGAATTACGGTGATGGCTGGAGCAATGTCGAGTGGTGGGAGAACGGCAAGAAAGTCGCCGACATGAGCCGGACCGAAATGGAAGACCCTGATTATGTGGATGTCTTTTCCGAGGTCAAGAATCCTACGACACGGAAGTATTGCGCACCGCTCAAGAGCCACAACATGTTCGAGGTGATGCCGTCCGACAATGTCCGTTCAGGTGAAGTCCATGTCACGGACAATTTCGGCGTGACATATATCTCCGAAATTGAGTGGTAATTCAGTAAACCGTCCGGAAATAAACGTTTTATTCCGGACGGACTGCTGAATAAGGACATTTTGTCCGGAAAAAGTGCCTGTTTTCCGGACGGATTGCTTGCGCTTGGCCTGTGGCGAAACACTTCTGCAAAAAAATATTTGCATTGAAAAAAATAATTAGTACTTTTACGCGGTAAACGAACTTAAAGATATGACTCAGGCTAGGTTAGAATTCGTCGGGGTGCTTCTGTGCACTTTGGTGGTGACGGTGGGCTGTGGAAGAGAGAAGGATTTGGAATGTGACGGGGGCTCTTCTGAAACCAAGATTGTCAACAATAGGACTTCATCGGAGGAAGGTGTGCTTCTTCTGGAGTTTTCGGACGGACAGAACGTGCCGTCGGAGATGGAGGTGTCGGGAGACACCGGATGCAATATCCGTCTCGAACCCCTTTTCGAAGGCGTTGAGGACAAAAACCTCGAAAGATGGTATGTCGCCAGATTCTCTTCGGAAATTTCCTCTGAACGTGTGGCCGCGGAATTGGCCGGGCGTGACGATATCACCAAGATACAATACAACAAAATCATCAGGAAGGCACCGGGCGAAGTTTCGGCCTGTGTCGAGGAGGATGTTCCTGTAAGGACCAAGGCCACGCCGGTTCAGACGGCCGTGTTCAATGACCCTGGCCTTGCTGACCAATGGCATCTGATCAAGGGTCAGGGGGAAAACCCTGTGTTTAGGATAACTAAAAAGTATGTACCTTTGAA
>OFMT01000869.1_pt1 | contig 24793 bp, 20 predicted proteins | sample 1541891 | NCBI WGS metagenome assembly OFMT01 (sample SAMN04209230, study PRJEB22552) | human gut metagenome | biome: gut; material: feces | host: Homo sapiens | place: USA: Oklahoma | reverse complement strand
GAGAAGCTTTCCGGCATTCGAGGCGAAGTGACAGATATCGGCTGGGGAAACCAGATCCGTTCCTATGTCCTGCAGCCATACACCATGGTAAAAGACCATAGAACCAATGAAGAAACCGGTAATGTTGACGCAGTTCTGGACGGTGGTATTGACATTTTTATCAATGCATACCTGAAATGGATCGCGCTGGCGAAAAAGAAAGAATAACATTACTGTCACGGAACCCCATAAAGACAGAGAAAAGGACTCCGCAGGCAAAAAAGCGCTTGTGGAGTTTCTTTTATTATGATAATATATCTCTTGTACAAAAACAGTTGTCTTTATGAAACGGACAGAAGGCTGCTGGCCACAATGTGAACAGCAGTCAGAGAGGTTGCTATGCAGAAACAGGTTGAAAAGAAAAAATACTATGTAGTAAGAGAACGGGCAGTGCCGGAGGTACTTCTCAAAGTGGTTGAGGCCAAGAGACTGCTGGAATCCAAACGGGTGGCTACTGTTCAGGAAGCTGCTGAAAGGACCGGGATCAGCCGCAGTTCTTTTTACAAATATAAGGACGATATTTTTCCTTTCCACGAGGAGACCAAGGGAAAGACCATCACCTTTATCATTCAGATGGACGATGAGCCGGGGCTTTTATCAATGGTGCTGCAGACGATTGCCCGTTTTCACGGTAATATCCTGACCATACATCAGAGTATTCCCATTAACGGAGTCGCAACGCTGACGCTGAGCGTTGACATCCTTCCGGGAGAAGGCGACGCAGAGGCTATGGTGGAGAATATTGAGCAGAGAGACGGTATACACTATTTGAAAATTTTAGGCAGGGAGTAAGCATATGATAAACATAGCAGTATTAGGCTACGGTACAGTAGGAAGCGGAGTTGTTGAAGTCATCAACACCAATCATGAGAGCATTAACAAGAGAGCTGGAGATGAGATTAACATCAAGTACGTTCTTGATTTAAGAGATTTTCCGGGAGATCCGGTTGAGAAAGTTCTGGTTCATGATTATGAAGTGATCGTAAACGATCCGGAGGTAGATATTGTTGTTGAGGTTATGGGCGGGATCGAGCCGGCTTATACCTTTGTAAAAAGAGCGCTTCAGGCAGGAAAGAGCGTAAGCACATCCAATAAGGCTCTGGTAGCCAAGCATGGTTCTGAGCTCATGGAGATCGCAAAAGAAAAAAATATCAATTTCCTTTTTGAGGCAAGCTGCGGCGGCGGTATCCCGATCATCCGCGCACTGAATTCTTCACTGACAGCAGATGAGATCGATGAGATCACAGGAATCCTTAACGGAACCACCAACTACATGCTTTACAAGATGAGCACAGAGAACTGTGATTTTGATACGGTTCTGAAGGAAGCTCAGGCAAAGGGCTATGCAGAGGCAGATCCGACTGCAGACGTAGGAGGCGCTGACGCATGCCGTAAGATCGCCATCCTTTCTTCACTTGCATACGGAAAATTCCTGAATTACGAGGATATTTATACAGAAGGAATCACAAAGATCACACCGGCAGATATGGAATATGCAAAAGAGCTTGGCATGACCATCAAGCTTCTTGCCACAAGCCGCAGGATCGGAGATTCTTTCTATGCAATGGTAGCGCCGTTCCTGGTAGGCCAGAGTAGCCCGCTTTACAGTGTAAATGATGTGTTTAATGCAGTATTTGTGCACGGAAATGTTCTTGGAGATGCCATGTTCTACGGAAGCGGAGCAGGTAAGCTTCCGACTGCAAGTGCAGTAGTTGCAGATGTTGTGGATGAAGCAAAGCATCTCCACAGAAATATCATGACAAACTGGAGCAGCTATGCCCTGAAGCTTATGGATATGGATGAAGTTGAGGGACGTTTCTTCGTACGTGTGTCTGATACTACTATGGATGAAGTGGAAAAAGCTTTTGGTGATGTACAGACCATCGAGCCGGATGACCTTCCGGACGAATTCGGATTTATCACACCGGTGATGAAGCAGGCTGAATATTATGAGAAGATCAGCAAGCTCACCGGAAAAGTACTGGCAATGATCCGTGTAAAGGATTGATGCCGAAGGGAAGAAAAGAACATGTTGATTGTAAAAAAATTCGGCGGTACTTCTGTGGCAAACAAAGAGCGTATCTTTAATGTTGCCAGAAGATGTATCGAAGATTACAAAAAAGGAAACGACGTGGTGATCGTGCTTTCTGCAATGGGTAAGTATACCGATGAGCTGATCACCATGGCAAAGGATATCAATGACAAACCTCCGAAACGTGAGATGGATATGCTTTTTACCATCGGAGAGCAGATGTCAGTGGCACTGATGTCCATGGCTATGGACAGTCTGGGAGTACCGGCTGTTTCTCTGAACGCTTTTCAGGTAGCTATGCACACAACAAGTGCACATGGCAGCGCACGCCTGAAAAAGATCGAGGCGGCACGTATCCGCAGAGAGCTGGATAACCGCAGGATCGTTGTGGTCACAGGCTTCCAGGGCATTGATAAATATAATGACTATACCACACTTGGACGTGGCGGTTCTGATACCACAGCCGTAGCTCTTGCGGCAGCGCTTCATGCAGATGCCTGTGAGATCTATACCGATGTGGACGGTGTTTATACCGCTGACCCGCGTAAGGTTCCGAATGCCCGCAAGCTCAAGGAGATCACTTATGATGAGATGCTGGATCTGGCAACTCTGGGTGCGGGAGTGCTTCATAACCGTTCTGTGGAGATGGCAAAGAAATACGGCGTGCCGCTGGTGGTACGTTCCAGTCTCAACAACAGCGAAGGAACTGTGGTAAAGGAGGAAGTAACAGTGGAGAGAATGCTGATCAGCGGTGTTGCTCTGGATACAGATGCAGTACGTATTGCTGTGATCGGACTTAAAGATTCACCAGGAGTGGCATTTAAGCTTTTTGATACCCTGGCTAAGAAAAATATCAATGTGGATATGATCCTTCAGTCTATCGGCCGTGCCGGAACCAAGGACATTTCCTTTACTGTTGATAAAAATGATCTGGACGATGCAATGGGTGTTCTGGAAGCTAACCAGGCACGCATCGCCTATTCTGAGCTTCATGCGGAGAAAAACATTGCCAAGCTTTCTATTGTAGGAGCAGGTATGATGAGCAATCCGGGTGTTGCTGCAAAAATGTTCGAAAGCCTTTACAATGAGGGTGTGAACATCAATATGATCGCAACATCTGAGATTCGTGTGACGGTTCTCATTAACGAGAAAGATGGCGTACGTGCCATGAATGCGGTACATGATGCGTTTAATCTTGCAGACTAAACAGATGTGAAATATGAGAATATGATATATCTGAAGTAAAAAATGACGGGGCGGAGGCTTGGATGAGTCTCCGCCTTCTATAACGAAGGGATACAGAATTATGAGAAAAAATCTGAAGGGTTGTAAGAAGCTGGCAGGGGAAACTCTGGCCGGCAATTTTACGGTCCCTGTGATCGGGAGTATTGCGGTTGCGGCGATGAGCGCAGTTTCAAGCTATATTTCTACAGCACTTTTTCCGGGAGATTCCCTGTATGCGATCATTGGAGGAGAGGTATTCAGCTTTGTCCTTTCTCTGGTGATCTGTATTTTTTCCGCAGGACTTTACCGGATCTATCTGAATATTTCCAGAAGGGAAGCCTACTCTTTCGGAGACCTTCTGTACTTTTTCAGCCATCAGCCGGATCATGTGATCGTGGCATCCTTTGTGCTGGCATTGATCAATCTGGTGACATCACTTCCACTGGCGTGGTTTTCTTTTACAAGCAATATGGGAAATACAACGGAGGAGCAGATGAACTGGGCAGTAACTTACATGCTGCTCACACTTCTCGGGTTCGCGCTGAACCTGCTGGCAGCTATGCCGTTCACCATGAGCTATTACATCCTGTCCGATAATTCGGACATAAAAGGAGTGCAGGCACTGAAAGCCAGTGCAAAGCTTATGAAGGGACATTACTGGGAATATATGAAAATGCTCTTAAGTTTTGTTCCGTGGATCATTTTTTCCATATTTACATTGTATCTGGCATTGATCTGGCTGGTGCCTTATATAGAAACCTGTATGGCAGTTTTCTATCGGAATATTTCCGGAGAGTTTGATGAACCTCCAGAGGATCCTTATCCTCCGGTAACTCCGATCCCGCAGTTCCATGATGAAACCGAAGCCTGATCGCCTTCCGGAGGATTTTTTCCCTTTCCGGGAGGATGCTTGAAACGCAGGTGATGCCCTTTCCGGGGGGATGCTTGAAACGCAGGTGATGCCCTTTCCGGGGGGATGCTTGAAACGCAGGTACTTTCCCTTTCAGGGGGACCATTTTGGCATGGGCAGGTACGAGGGGGAAAGCACTCAAAGTTGCGAAGCCCGCTTTTCCCCCTCGAGCTCCCCCTTTCCGGGCACGCAGTTGCTGCAGGCTGTGGGAATACGTGAAGATATTGGAGGGGCGATGGATTCTACTACGTTGGCTGTGGAAGGTTGAGCCGATTTATGCTGACGTAAATATATTGGCGAGGCGTTTTTTATTCGCTCCGCATGAAAAGTGGTCTGCAAAGCAAACCTGTTCCTGAATAACAGCGATACGCCACAATCCAGGAAATAGGTCTGCTACGCAGGCCACTTTCCCATTCAGCCAGATACAATAAACAGTGCCGAAGCAATAAACAGCGCCAAAGCAACAATCGGCTCAGCCTGCTACTGTCGGTACAGCAGAATATAATCCAGAAACAATAAACAGCGCCAAAGCAACAATCGGCTCAGCCTGCTACTGCCAGTGCAGCAGAATACAAGGCAGAAGCAACAAACGGTGCCGAAGCAATAATCGGCTCAGCCTGCTACTGCCAGTGCAGCAGAATACAAGGCAGAATCAACAAACAGTGCCGAGGAAACAATCGGCTCAGCCTGTTACTGCCAGTGCAGCAGAATACAAGGCCGAAACAATAAACAGTGCCGAAGCAATAATCGGCTCAGCCTGCTACTGCCAATGCAGCAGAATACATGGCAGAATCAATAATCGGCTCAGTCTGTCACTGCCGATACAGCAGAATATAGGACTGAGCCGATACACTTACACATTCCACAACGCATCACAGCGGCGTGGCCAGGAGGGGAAGAGCGCGAGAAGGGGAGACGGCCTTCGCAACTATGAGTGCTTCCCCTTCTCGCAAATTACCCACTTTCAAAAAGTGAAAACTATAATCAAAAAAAATCAAACCACCCCAAATTTCCCTCACTTAAAAAAGTGAAAATCATAATCAAAAAAAATCAAACCACCCCAAATTTCCCTCACTTTCAAAAAGTAAAAAAATCATAATTAAAAAAAGGCCCCCACATAATTATAGATTCAAAGGAAGTCGTCCCACAACCTCCTTTGTCAACCCACCTATGAGAATCCCCGCCAGGACACCTGCTACCAGCAGTGCCGGTGCATAAATCATCAAACTCGTATTGCTCACCACGATCATGGCAACGATCAGCTGCCCGATATTATGTGTGACACCACCGGCCACACTGATACCGATCAGACTGAAGCCGGAATGTTTTTTCAAAAGATCCATCACAGTCAGGCTAAGCGCAGCGCCAGCCAGACTATACAAAATACTGAACAGATTTCCAAACATAAATCCGATCACCAGGATTCTGACAACGGACACGAGAGCCGCTTCTTTAAAGGAATATCGGTCCAGTATAAAAAGCACCGCCAGGTTTGCAAGCCCGAGCTTGATACCCGGAATCCCTGTAAATATAGGGACCAGAGACTCCACATATCCAAAAATGATCGCTACTGCGGCAAATAATCCGAGATAAGCTGTTTTTCGTTTCATAAATAAATCCTTTCATTTGTTGCAGGAATATCGTTGCAGAAATAGCACAGACAGAATACCGTCTGTCAGAGAAAAATCTACGGAGAACACACATTGCGCATATTCTCCGGAAATTTTATGTCACCGCATCAATTTTAGGCGAACTATCCGAATCCTCTGCAGTATTTTCCCCTTCTATCACAACCTTATTAGGAAGGCAGATGATGGAACCGCCGTGCTCGTCCACAGCCTTCTGTTTCATACAGTAATGATCCGGGCAGGTTGCTTCGATCATTGTAACTTTTCCATCTTTGATCTCGCAGACATTGGTGTCTCCGATGTGGATGATCTGGTCCTGGGAAAGCGAATAGGTTCCGAATTCTTTTCCGTCAACGGTAATACGTATCGTATTATGGGAACGTTTCCCCGCAATCTGAAAACCAAGCCAGAGAACCCCCGCCAGAATCAGGATCCCGGCAATAAAAATCAATTCTTTTTTCTTCAAAACAAATCTCCATTTCTGTTACAGATTCAGAAAAAATCATATCATAATCGAAATTAAAAGGCAAACATAAGTTAATGATATCTAACCATAATTCATACAGCTGTTCCCAACGGAAAGGGAGGAGTGGCGATGATTTTTCTTTTATAAAAGACATAAAACAGAAAAATTCATATTGGAAAAAGTTATAAACTACTAACAAAAGTGTAGACAAGAAAAAAAACAGGTGATATAATACCTAACTGTAAGTTAGCATCGTCTAATTTTATAAAAAAGATTAATCAAAACTAATTTATGTATATGGATAAAAACTATATAATTTATCCAAAAGACAGTTATACGCAGATTGAAGGAATAGATCGAGAGCATCTGACGCAGCAATATATGTTCGCACAGCTGAGCCTGATGCAGCAATTTACAGAATTGTTAAAAATACAAGGGAGAAAAGAGATGAAAAATCAGAATTTTTATATGAGAGTGATCTCCTTACTGCTGGTGATCCTGGCTGTACTTTTTTATAACAGCAGCATGAAAGCCCAGGCAAATGAAAAAGAGATCGCGGCTCTGACAGATAAGGTAGATACACTTCAGGAGCAGCAGAATGAACTTCTCAGTGCACTGGAGACAAGCTATGCAAACCGTATGCAGAATCAGGCAGCATCTGCAGGATCAGGCAGTAGTGATGCAGATACAGCAGGCGATGACAAAACAACAGACACTTCAGACGGCAATGTATCCGATGCAGACGCAGAGGACACAGCAACCGCAGATTCCGATAATGTATATAAAGATGGAACCTATACAGGAGAAGCCGAGGGATACGGCGGGACCATTCAGGTGGAGGTGACACTTACCGGTGATGAGATCACATCCATCAACGTAGTCAGCGCCCCAGGTGAGGACAGTGCATATCTTTCACAGGCAGAGAGTGTGATCGATTCCATCCTGAGTGCTCAGAGTACAGACGTGGATACCGTATCTGGAGCAACGTTCAGCTCCACAGGAATCCTGAACGCAGTGGATGCGGCACTTGGAAAGGCGGAAAACTCATGAAAAAAAGACAGCGGGAGGTAAGGCTGATGCGTGCGGGAATACAGCTGGCATTTTTTATTGCCGCCCCGTCTCTGTTTTCTACAGCCTTTGCAGGTATCAAATCGATCTTTCTTGCCATTGCGGCCGGTCAGCCGGTGGAGTGGAATTCCTTTCTGACTGTAACGGCAGTGCTTCTGATCTTTACCTGCTTTTTCGGAAGACATTTCTGCGGATATGCGTGTGCATTCGGATCTTTCGGAGATGCCGTATATGAAGGCTTTTCCTGGATCCGGATGAAATGCTTTCACAAAAAAAAGAAACCGGCTCTTTCCGAAAAAATGGTTCACGGGCTTCAGAAAGTCAAATATATCGTACTGGCACTGATCCTGCTTTCCTGCCTTACAGGTGTATACGGAAAGCTTACGGGAACCAGCCCGTGGGATGTTTTTTCCATGCTCACGGCAGGACGGCTCCCGAATAGCAAATATCTGGTGGGAATTGTGCTCCTGGTGCTGATCATTGTGGGAATGTGTACACAGGAAAGGTTTTTCTGCCAGTTTCTTTGTCCCATGGGAGCGGTTTTTGCATTAATGCCAATCCTTCCGGGTGCACTGTTTCGGAGAAACCGTGAGAAATGTCCGCCGAAATGTGGTCTCTGTAAAAAAAGATGTCCGGCTCATCTGGATATCGACGGCGACACAGGCAGATCCGGCGAATGTCTTTGCTGTCACGCATGTGCCGCAGCCTGCCCGAGAAAAAATATTCATATTGGAACAATTGAGGAAAAATGATCTATGAGATATCAGGCTCTGAAAAAGAAAACTTTTCTGGCAGCAGTTACATTTACAGGAATTGCGGTGTTGTTTCCTGTGCTGTGCATGGCTGCTTCGGAAAATGATGTACAGACATATACCGATACAGATTTTGCAATGGATACTGTGGTATCAGAAACACTCTATACCACAGGTGACGATATAAACAGTAAGCTGACAGCTGTGCTGACAGATGTGGAGACGAACCTTCTTTCCTGGACCAATGAGAAGTCCCAGATCTATAAGGTGAATGCAGACAGCGGAAAAGATACGGAGATTTCCGACGAGCTTTCCGGATATTTGAAACGTCTTCTGAAGATCGCAGAGGATTCTGACGGAGCCTTTGACCCAACCATCGGGAAGCTGATCCGCCTGTGGGATATTGGAGGGGAAAACCAGAAAATTCCGGAAGAAGCAGAAATTAAGAATGTTCTGAAGGATTCCGGATATCAGAAGATTTTTCTTGACGGAAATACGGTCCACATGGAGGAGAGCTGTTCTCTGGATCTTGGAGCAGCGGGAAAGGGTATTGGCTGTGACCTGATCCTTAAAGAACTGGAAACAAAGAAGGATGTAACAGCAGCACTTATGAATCTGGGAGGAAGCAGTGTCATGACCTACGGAAGCAAGCCGGATGGTTCTTCCTGGAATGTGGCAGTGACAGATCCCAGAGCTGAAAATGAGGATGACTATCTTGGTGTGGTTGCTTTAAATGGTACAGAATTTCTTTCCACATCCGGAGATTATGAGAAATATTTTATCGAAAATGGTGTAAGGTATCACCACATTATGGACCCGTCTACCGGCTATCCGGCAGAAAGCGGAGTGACCGGGGTAACGGTAGTCTGTGACTCAGGTCTGGAGGCAGATGCGCTTTCCACAGCATGTTTTGTGCTGGGGGTGGAAAAAGGGGCACAGCTGTTGAAAGCTTACGGTGCAGACGGACTTTTTGTGGATGAAGACCATCATGTGTATTTCACTGAGGGGATGAAGGAGCGGTTCAGCCTGCTTGCGGATTCCTATAGTGTGGAGGATATTGCAGAGTGAAGCTGATCTCCCGGCAATCCGGTTTATGACTGTTTGGCAGAGGGGACTGCTCATATCCGCAGTACTTGCGATAGTAAACCTGGAAAGGGTTCTATAAATATATCATATTTTTAGGAGGAATAAGCAATGCAGAAGTGGAATCTATTGAAAAAAACAGCTCCATGCATTTTAAGTCTTGCAGTGGCAGCAACAACCTTTCCGACCGCTGTAATGGCATCTGATTTTGATGCAGCCGTGGTTTCCGAGGCAGAGGCAGGAGATACGGAGGATTTTAGCACAGAGGAAACGGCAGAGGATACTGAAGCTGTAGCAGAAGAAGCTATAGAGGATGCTGCAGACATAACAGAAGAAGCAGCAGAGGATGCAGCAGTGCCAGAAGCTGCTGCAGACGAGACAGAGGATATCCAGCAGGAAGATACAGCAGAGGAAGCAGACCAGTTCTCTACAGGGGAAGAGGATTTCACAGAAGGCGATGAAGTGGCGGAAGCATTTTCCGATTCTGACCAGCTGACAGGCGAGTATCAGTACGTATATGCAGGACTTACCTGGGGTGAGTACTGGGCAGCAGAAGGCGTATATGCAGCTGGAGATACAAGCTCTTCAGAAGAGAAGGATTCACATAGTGAGTTTGATACAGGAGCTTTTGATACAGTAACAAGAGCGACTGCAAATCATGGACTCCACAGAGGAAGCTATCAGACAGAAGCTACGATCATTGCTGAAGACGGAACCAGATTCGACGTATCCTACTGGGAGGATAAAGGAAGCACACTTTATCTTACAGACGGTTCCAAGGTAAAATGGAACAGAGGCAGTATAACAACAGAAGATGGAAAAACCTATACGATGGATCATTATGAGATATATGGTCTGAAATATGTCCCGGTAGCAGTTAAGACCGCAGATTTTGCAGATTTCTGCAAAAAGTATAATGTTGTACAGGATGGAGCTGTGCTCTCCGGAGGATACAGTGAAAACAATCTCCAGTATTACAAAGGCCTTGTGGCAGACGTAAATGCACAGACAAATGGTCTGAAATATGTGGAGAAAAATGGTGACGGCTTTACATTTACAGCAAGAAAATCAGACGGAACAGCTTCCGGTATCAAGGATCAGGCGTTAAAAACAGCAACAGAGATCAAGCCGAGTGTAAAAGCAGCAAGCGGAAGCTACGGCGAATTCCTCCGTGTGGATCTCAATGGAAATTATGGCGATCTTGGTGCAAATATGCAGGCTGTACGCTGGGATTATTATGGAGATGATTCCACATATACAAAATGCCTCGCTTCTTATGGAACCAAGTTTGCCGCAGATAACTGGATGCATAAAGCAATGGGAATCCAGCTTGGACTTACAAAATCTGCACGCTGCAAGCTTCCGGGAGGAACAGACGGAACAGGATACTGGAAATTGACAGTGTATGCTCTTGGATATAATGACTATACTTACAGCTTCCAGGCAACTGCAGAGAATATCGTAAATCCTACAATGGAGCCAACTGATTTTACAAGTCTTAAAACAGAAGTGGAAGCTGCAAAAGCTCTGGCAGAGAAGGATTACACAATTGCAACCTGGAAGTCCTTTGCCGGTGAGCTTCAGGAAGCAGAAGACATTCTTACAAAAACAGATGCAAGTCAGGCTGAGGTAAATGAAGCACTTGAACATCTTCAGGGAGCAGAGAAAGAGCTTCAGAAGGTAACAGTTACACTTGATAAGACAGCAGCTGTATATACAGGAAAAACAACGACTCTTAAGGCAACAACAAATGACAGCGATGCAACAGTAACATTTAAGTCCGGCAACACAAAGGTTGCAACAGTAAGCAGCAAGGGTGTTGTTAAAGGCGTAAAAGCCGGAACAGCAGTTATCACAGCAAAAGTCGGAAATGCCACAGCAACCTGCAAGGTAACAGTAAAAACTTCTACAATCAAGTTTGCAAAGGCTTCCGTAACGATCTACAAAGGAAAAACAGCAACTGTAAAAGCAACTGCAACACCATCTGCAACTGTAAAATACACAAGCAGCAACACAAAGGTTGCAACCGTAAACAGTAAAACAGGTGTTGTAAAAGGAATCAAAGCAGGAACCGTTACGATTACAGCAAAGGCAGGAGCCCTGAAGACAACCTGCAAAGTAGTTGTCAAGAATCCTGCATTCAGTCTTGTAAAATCTTCTGCAACGATCAAAAAAGGTAAAACAACAACCATCAGATCCAAAGCAACACCTGCAGGCAAGGTTACATATACAAGCAGCAATAAAAAAGTTGCAGCTGTAAACAGCAAGGGTGTTGTAAAGGGAATCAAAAAAGGTAAAGCAACGATCACAGTGAAATGCAACGGAATTACAAAGAAATTTGTGGTAACAGTTAAATAATTTCACTGTTGAACCGAATGTGATTACAGATATCCAGAAGCCTCTGCCGCAGACATAGAGCAATGTCTGCGGCAGAGGTCTGCTGATTTCTGAAGAGCAATGTCTGACAGAGGCCGCAAGAAAAGAGGAGAGAGTAAGGAAGCATGGAAAAAGATCTGAAAGATAAAAAGCAGGAGGAAAAAAATACTCCGAAGATACCCTGGACCAAGCTGGTTCCTGCAGCTGCTGTGATTGCGGCGCTTGTGTTTTCAGGCATAAAGGCGAAGGGCTCTGATGGAGAGACAGAAGCAGTCGGGCAAGCAGAGACGACCGTAATGTCTGCTTCAGAGCTGGAAAAATATCTCGGGTATGAAAAAGAAAATACTGTTTCTGACAGCACAGCTGAGAAAAACAGTACAACAAAAAAGAAAAGCTCATCGAAAAAAAGTTCAAAAAAAACAGCAGCGAAAAAAAGCTCAGGTACAAGAACGGTTTCCGAATCTGCAAAAAGCAATGCCGGCGCCGCAGGACAGGGAACCACGCAGACACCGGTAGCAAGCGTTCCGGCAGATGGATATAAGGACGGTACGTATGAAGGAAGCGGAACCGGATTTGGCGGGACGATTCGCGTGAGAGTAACAATCAGCGGTGGAAAGATTGCGGCCATAGATATTCTGGAGGCATCTGGAGAAACTGCGTCGTATTTTGCGTCAGCTCAGGGTGTGATCAGCAGGATGATCGCCGGAAATACACCGAATGTAGATGCAGTAAGTGGAGCAACCTATTCCTCCAACGGAATCATCCAGGCAGTTCAGAATGCCCTCTCCCAGGCAGCGGCAGATGGAAACAGCCAGCAGGTCACCCCTACACCTGCAGCAACTGCTTTACCAACTCCGACATCAGCTCCGTCACCTACAAAAAAACCATCTCCTACAAAGAAACCGGAAGATCCGGACAGTCCCCAAAAATATCTGGACGGTAAATATACAGCTTCGGCAAAGGGCTTCAATGGAGACGTGAAGGTAACTGTGACCATCAAGGATGGAGTGATCGAAGCCCTGAAACAGGAAAATACGGACACGGAGCAGTTTTTTGAAAAAGCATGGAGCGTGCTGGAGGAACAGATCATTGGTACGGATTCTGTAGATGATATTGATGCAGTCAGCGGAGCAACCTATTCCTCCAACGGAATTCTCAACGCTGTAAAAAAAGCTCTTAAAGAAGCGATCAATCCGGAGTATGGAAAGAAACCGACACCAACTCCGACAAAGAAACCGACACCAAAGCCAACAGCCACACCGAAACCTACGGCAACGCCGAAACCAACAGCCACACCGAAGCCAATAGAGACGCCGGCAGCAACCCCGACGCCGGAGCCGGACGACCCGGATGTGACGCCGGTTCCTGAAAAACCCAATGTAACTCCAACACCAGGGACAGATGAGCCGGATGCAACACCGGAGCCAACGGAAGCACCGGAACCGGTGGGAATGTACAGAGATGGAACGTATACAGGCTCGGCTTTTGGATATGGAGGAAAAACATATCTGATAATTACGATCTCAGGAGGCCAGATCGTATCCATTGAGCAGACAAATCAGGATACACCGGAATTTTTTGATCCTGCATGGAGCACGATCTATTCTCAGATCATGGCAAACCAGTCGGCGGATGGAATCGATACTGTCAGCGGAGCCACATATTCTTCCGAAGGGATCCTGGACGCTGCACAAAAAGCCCTTGCCCAGGCAAAGAATTAACCGGGTGAACGTTGGAGCAGCTATAAACATCTGAATCTAAGCCAATAATAAGAGGTGAAAGAAACCTCTGGACTTCTTGATTTTTTTTGAAGTTCAGAGGTTTTTTGCTAGGTTTCTGAAATTGCTTCTATAAATCGATAAAAAAATAACAGGAATGTATACAGAATAATAGGGAAAATATCAGAAAATATAATTGGTTTAAATAATTTGAAATGCAAATTAGCGGGAATTAACCTGAGAAATACAATAAAATTTTTATTGCACAGGGCAATGTTTTATGTTATGTTTGAATGTGTGTAATTAAAGTTGTTATTAAAATGACAAACAACGCTGAAAGGAGAACAAATATGAGCAGTAAAATTACGATCATCGGAGCAGGAAGTGTAGGAGCAACTATCGCTTATACCTTATCACAGAGGAGTATTGCATCAGAGATTGTTCTGATCGATATTAACAAAGATAAGGCTGAAGGTGAGGTTATGGATATTGAGCAGGGAACCAGTTTCCGTGAGCCGATCTCCATCGTGGCAGGAGATTACCCGGATGCTGTAGATTCTGACATTGTGATCATCACTTCCGGTATTGCCAGAAAACCGGGACAGACTCGCATCGAGCTGACACAGACCAACGTCAACATTATGAAGAGTATTACTCCGGAGATCGTAAAGGTGGCTCCCAAAGCGCTTTATATTATCGTAAGTAATCCATGTGATGTTATGACTTATGCATTTGCAAAGCTTTCCGGACTGCCGGAAAATCAGATCCTTGGTTCCGGAACCGCCCTGGATACGGCCCGTCTCCGCTGCAGACTTTCTCAGTATTACGGCGTATCTGAGAAAAACATCCACGCCTATGTATTCGGAGAGCATGGAGATACTTCCTTTGTACCGTGGTCCAGAGCCTTTGTTGCAGGTGCGACCCTTGATGAATTTGACAAGATCGTTCATGAGGATCAGAAAGATCTGCAGCCACTTGACAGAGAAGAGGTTCTGGAGTATGTTCATACTTCAGGATCAACAGTGATCGCCAAGAAGGGTGCTACATTTTATGCGGTAGCCGTATCTGTTTGCAGACTTTGCTCGCTTCTTCTTGCAGCATCTGATACAATAGTCAGTGTATCAACCATGCTTCACGGAGAGTACGGTGTTGAAGACGTATGTCTTAGTACCATGGCTTCTATCGGACCGGAAGGTGTAAAACGTATCGTTCGTGTTCCGCTGACCGAGGAGGAGACAGAGAAGCTTCATGCAAGCGCCAATGCTCTGAAGGACGTGATCGCACAGATTGATCTTTGATAAATGTCAGAAGCTGTGTAAAGAGGAAAAAGCAGCCTCAGGCAAATTTGAAACAACGGGAGAAAGATAAAAATGGATATTATTCAGGTAATTACCAGAGAATTGAACGTTGAGAAATGGCAGGTCGAGGCAGCGGTTAAGCTGATCGATGAAGGCTGCACCATTCCTTTTATTTCCAGATACCGTAAGGAAGCAACCGGTACACTGAACGATGAACAGCTTCGTAATCTTAATGAGAGACTTACTTATTTAAGAAATCTTGAGGATAAAAAGGCTCAGGTTCTGGGCAGCATCGAGGAGCAGGGCAAGCTGACTCCGGAGCTGAAGAAACAGATCGAGGCAGCGCAGACACTCGTTGTGGTAGAGGATCTTTACCGTCCGTACCGCCCGAAGCGCCGTACACGTGCCATCATCGCCAGGGAAAAAGGTCTGGGACCTCTGGCCGACATCATCCTTCTCCAGATGACGAAGAAACCTCTTGAAGAAGAGGCAAAAGCATTTCTTTCTGAGGAAAAAGAAGTCAAAACTGTGGAAGAGGCCATCAGCGGTGCCAGAGATATCATTGCAGAACACATTTCTGATGAAGCAGATTATCGTATCAGTATCCGTAAGAGAACAATGGATAAGGGAACTATATGTTCTACCGCAAGAGATGAGAAGGAGCAGTCTGTATACGAGATGTATTATGACTTTGAGGAGCCGGTGAAAAAGCTTGCAGGTCATCGTGTCCTTGCTCTGAACCGTGGTGAGAAAGAGAAATTCCTTACTGTGAAGATCCTTGCACCTGAGGAAGAGATCATCCGTTATCTTGAAAAACAGGTGATCGTCCGCGATAATCCATACACTACACCTGTTCTGAAAGAAGCCATTGAGGACAGCTATAAACGTCTCATCGGACCGGCTATTGAGCGTGAGATCCGAAGCGCCCTTACAGAGGCAGCAGAGGACGGTGCCATCCATGTCTTTGGCAAAAATCTGGAGCAGCTTCTCATGCAGCCTCCAATTGCAGGACAGGTAGTTCTTGGCTGGGACCCTGCCTTCCGTACCGGATGCAAGCTGGCAGTGGTAGATCCTACCGGAAAGGTTCTGGATACCACAGTTATTTATCCCACAGCACCAACCAATGAGACCAAGATCCGTGCCGCAAAGGAAACCCTGAAAAAGCTTATCAGCAAATATCATGTGACACTGATCTCTGTAGGAAACGGAACGGCATCCAGAGAATCCGAGCAGATCATCGTGGAGCTTCTTAAGGAAATCCCTGAAAAGGTCCAGTATGTTATCACCAACGAGGCAGGTGCTTCTGTATATTCCGCAAGCAAGCTTGCTACGGAAGAATTCCCGAATTTCGATGTTGGACAGAGAAGCGCCGCATCCATCGCAAGACGTGTACAGGATCCGCTTGCAGAGCTTGTAAAGATCGATCCGAAATCCATCGGTGTCGGTCAGTATCAGCATGATATGAACCAGAAAAAGCTGGGAGAAGCCCTTAACGGCGTTGTGGAAGATTGTGTAAACAAGGTCGGAGTGGATCTGAATACTGCATCTGCATCCCTTCTGGAGTATATTTCCGGAATCAGCAAGGCCATCGCAAAGAATATCGTAGCCTACCGTGAGGAAAACGGCCGTTTCCAGACAAGAAGAGAGCTTCTTAAGGTTGCCAAGCTTGGTCCGAAAGCTTTTGAGCAGTGTGCAGGTTTCACACGGATCACAGGAGGCAAAAATCCTCTGGACGCAACCAGTGTCCATCCGGAAAGCTATGACGCAGCAAAAAAACTCCTGGAAAAGCTGGGCTACACACCGGAAGATGTGGCAGAGCGTAAGCTTACCGGTATTTCCGGGCAGATCCGCGATTACGGAAAACTGGCAAAGGAGCTGGAGATCGGAGAGCCAACCTTACGTGATATCGTAAAGGAACTGGAAAAACCTGCCAGAGATCCACGTGACGAGATGCCGAAACCGATCCTCCGTACCGATGTCCTGGATATGAAGGACCTGAAAGAAGGCATGGTCCTCAAGGGAACTGTCCGCAATGTCATTGACTTCGGTGCTTTTGTGGATATCGGTGTGCATCAGGATGGCCTGGTCCATATTTCCGAGATGAGCGAGAAATTCATCAAACATCCGCTGGAAGCAGTCAGTGTGGGAGATATCGTGGATGTCCGTGTTCTTGGGGTTGATATGAAGAAAAAACGTATCAGCCTTTCCATGAAGGGAATTAATAAATAAAGAGAAAACCCGGGACATACCGCACGAATTTATGCGATCAGCATAAATTCTGTGCATCGCCAGGCGTGTTACTGAGAACGGAGTGAAAAGTAACGTATATTCTGCAGCATTCTGCGGCGGATTACCGGACAGATATACAATAAAGCTATAACAGAAATACAGCAGTGGTTTATACCCTATACTTTATAGAACCGGAGAAATCAGGTTTACAGGGAAAAACCACTGCTGTATTATTATATTAACAGATGCGGATTATAGGGAATGTTTACATCAGGAATACATAGATCGATCCGCATATGTATATCGAATGATCGATCAGACAAGAGGGATACATATGTAATCAGAAATGTCAACAAATGTGAGTAAATACACTCAAAGGTGTTTAAAATCCAAAACACTAGTTGGTAACTTAAAACTACTGGAATTACAGGAAATGAACCAGTGCAAGTTGAAACAGCCTTGCTAACTATAGGGTAGAACCTTGATGGTTGTAATTGAGTAATGGTATAAGTCTACGAAAACCAAGTAGCAAAGAAAAACAAATATTAAGAAAGGAAAAGCTATTTAGATGAAGTCTGTATAATGTCATATACAAGACTATACAGATATGTACCGATGGCTTAGTCGGGAATTTACGACTGTGGAGTGTACAAGAACTTGTGAGTAGATTGATATTTATATCATCAAAAGCATATACGTTGAAGCAGTAACTACAAATCGTGAGATTGTAGCAAATCATCTAGCATATACACATATGTATATGTTTTTAGTAGCAGGGATTATATTTGGATAGTACTGTACAGACCGTGCAGGAGGTCGGAAATCAGGTAAGCCAGTACAGGCAGATGTTTGAAAATTACCTGCCGGACATCACAAAATTCGGAATCAAGGTTGTTCTGGCTATTGTTGCTTTCTGGGTAGGAAGCACGGTGATTAAATGGATCGTAAAGTTTGTGAGGAAATCACTGACAAAATCCAGGCTGGATACAGGAGTGGCACAGTTTATGTCCTCACTGGTCAAGATCGTACTTTACATACTCCTGATCTTTAACATATCCATAAGCTTTGGAGTAAAGGAATCATCTCTGGCAGCACTTCTCGGAACTGCAGGTGTTACTATGGGTCTTGCCCTCCAGGGCGGACTTGCCAACCTGGCAGGAGGTATGATGCTTCTTCTGTTTAAGCCTTTCCAGGTAGGGGATTACATCATCGTTAACGGACAGGACGGAAGCGAGGGAACGGTAGCCAAGGTCGAGATCTGTTATACAACGCTGTTATCCATTGATAACAAGCACATCGTGATCCCGAACGGTACTCTTTCCAATGTGACCATCACCAACGTAACAGCAAGGGATCAGCGAAGGCTGGAGATCAAAGTGGGGATCTCTTACAATGCAGATATCCAGAAGGCCAAGGATATCCTGGAAGATATCCTCACCGAGGATCCGGATACAAGAGAAGACGAAGAGATGGTGGTATTCGTAGACGAGCTGGCAGAAAGCTCTGTGATCATGGGCTTTCGTGTCTGGGTAGATACCGACCGCTACTGGGCAGCCAGATGGAGATTGAACCAGAGGATCAAGGAAGATTTTGATTATTATGGAATTGAGATTCCTTATAATCAGCTGGATGTGCATATCCATAAATAATGTGCATAAAGGAAGAAAGCTAAAGCCCTTTCACATGGCAGAGAAATTGCTGTGTGGGAGGGTTTTTTGGTGAAAGTAACTGGTTTTGGGATTATTACTGCCATTCACGATAATAGAGAATATGAAAATTATTGACAAACCAGTGTCGGGGTGCAATAATACCCCATAGAGATAGTATTTGGACTCAAAACTATACTCTGGCTGAAATCACTGGAATCTTATATAAAAATAGCTAGCCGGAACCCGGGATCGGGAACGGACGGATATATGAAAATTATAAAAGATACGAGCCTGTATCGATGATAACGAAGGCGTTACAACAGTTATGGGAATTTTGAGCAACTGTTGAAGAGCATGCTTTTCGTGTATAAAAAACAGGACTCAATATACAGGGAATCAATCAGAAGCGTTTCAGGGTCGAAGTGTACCCCGAGACGTTTTTTTATTAAATACAGAAGCGGATGCTTTTATCCACTTGAAAATTATTCCCTGCAGGAAAGGACTTATATAAGATGACAATAGAGATGTTAAAAGGAAAGATCCACAGAGCAACCGTTGTCCAGGCGGAACTGGATTATGTAGGAAGTATCACTGTGGATGAGGAACTGCTGGAAGCTGCCGGGATACTGGAATATGAGAAGGTCCAGATCGTAGATGTGAACAACGGCAGCCGTTTCGAGACATACACCATTTGCGGAGAACGCGGAAGCGGTATGATCTGCCTGAACGGAGCAGCAGCAAGATGTGTAAGCACCGGTGACAAGATCATCATCATGGCTTACGCACAGTACGAGCAGGAAGAAGCCCGTACTCACAAGCCTGCAGTTGTATTTGTAGATGAAGAGAACAGGATCAGCAGAGTGACCAATTATGAGAAACACGGACTGCTGAAGGATATGGCCTGACGCAGATTAGAAATACAATAAGACGAAGGTGAATTCAGAAAAGAGGCTATCTCGAATCTATAAAGAAAACCGGTTCCAGAACCGGAAAAGAGGAGAGCACAATGCAGGTAACAAAAACAGTAGAAGAAACAAGAAAACAGATCAAAGCGTGGAAAAAAGAAGGAAAAACAGTAGGCCTTGTGCCAACCATGGGATTTCTCCATGAGGGACACGCAAGCCTGATCAAAAAATGCAGAGAGCAGAATGATATCGTAGTGGTATCCGATTTCGTCAATCCTACACAGTTCGGTCCTACCGAAGACCTGGAAGCCTACCCGAGAGACTTTGAGCGTGACAGCAAACTCTGCGAAAGCCTAGGAGCAGACCTGATCTTCTGCCCGGAGCCTTCCGAGATGTATCATGATCCCCACGCATTTGTAAGTATAGATACTCTGTCAGAGACACTTTGCGGAAAAACACGTCCGATCCATTTCAAGGGTGTGTGTACCGTTGTGACCAAGTTGTTCCACATTGTGGCACCGGACAGAGCATATTTCGGACAGAAAGACGCACAGCAGCTGGCCATCATCCGCAAGATGGTGCGTGATCTGAACTTCGATATTGAGATCGTAGGATGTCCGATCATCCGTGAGGAGGACGGACTTGCAAAATCCTCCAGAAATACATACTTAAGTCCTGAAGAGAGAAAAGCAGCTCTTTGCCTGTCAAAGGCAGTAAAAGCCGGACAGGAAGCCATTCACGCAGGAATCCCGGCAGAAGAGCTTCTCGGAAAAATGCGAGCAGTGATCGAAGCAGAGCCTCTGGCAAAGATTGATTATGTATCCATGGTAGATGCACTTACCATGCAGCCGGTGGAAAAAGCTGACCGCAGCGTTCTTGTAGCAATGGCTGTTTACATCGGAAAAACAAGACTGATCGACAACTTCAGCTACGAGGTGTAATGCATGGGGAAAATTTTAAAGAAAATCGGAATTATCAGCAGCCTTGCATCCAGATATATCGGGATCATTATCATCGCTTTTTCCTGCCTGGCTTTTTTCTGGCGTGACGGATTTTCTTGGATGACGAACTATACGTCTGTATTTCTGGGAGTGATCATGTTTGGTATGGGTCTGACCATAAAACTGGATGACTTCCGGGCAATTTTTTCCAGACCCAAAGAAGTGGTGATCGGTGCAGTGGCTCAGTATACCATTATGCCGGTGATCGCCTGGCTTCTGTGTAAAGTGATGAACCTTCCGGCAGATCTGGCACTGGGAGTGATCCTGGTGGGATGCTGTCCGGGCGGAACAGCCAGCAATGTGATCACCTATATCGCAGGAGGTGATGTGGCGCTTTCTGTGGGAATGACTATAGTTTCCACACTGGCAGCACCGTTGATGACACCGTTTCTTGTATATGTTCTGGCAGGAGCCTGGGTGGAAGTATCCTTCTGGGCCATGGTGCTTTCTGTGGTAAAGGTAATTCTGATCCCGGTTCTCCTGGGAGTTTTTCTTCGGAGCCTTGCGGGAGAGCATGTGGATAAGGTATCCGATGTTATGCCGCTGGTGTCGGTTGTAGCTATTGTTATGATCATCGGAGGAATTGTGGCTGTAAATGCAGAGAAGATCGTAAGCTGTGGAGTTCTGGTGCTTGGAGTAGTGGCGATCCACAATTTCTGCGGTATGATGCTGGGATTTCTGGCTGCAAAAATCTTCCATGTGGAGTATTCCAGAACAACAGCTATAGCTATAGAGGTAGGCATGCAGAACAGTGGCCTTGCTGTCTCACTGGCAGCAGCTAATTTTGCAGCCAATCCGCTTGCAACACTTCCGGGCGCGATCTTCAGTGTATGGCACAATATTGCGGGCTCCATTTTTGCGGGGATCCGCCGTGCAGGTGCAGAAAACCTTGCAGAGATTGACCGGATCAGGGAAATCGACTGCTGTAATTGCGAAAAGCAATAAGCAGTGAATGCGGATTGCGGATATCCTCCTGACGGGGAACAGAAAAGCTGTGGAAGAATGTCTGTAAAGAAAGATCCCGGGGAGTTTGAGAGATAAAATGACAGATTATGTCGAAAGAAAAAGTCATAAAATGCAGAATTGTGGTTTACAAATTTTAGCCGGTATACTATAATAACCACATGGACGAACAAACGTCCCCAACATATGAAAACCGGGGGGCCCGCTGAAGCGAGCTGAGAGTAGACTGTAAATGTCTTGACCCATAACCTGATTTGGATAATGCCAACGTAGGGACATATGCACGAAGGATTCTTAAAGACACAGAAGATCAGAGAGTACAGAAGAGATCAGAAGTACAGAAGATTTTCATTAAGTACGTAAGAGTAAGAGCCGGTTGCCGTGATGCGTATGCGTTGCAGCAGCCGGTTTTTTGTTGTATAAACACAAAGAATTTATGGAAGGAGATTTTTTTTACATGAGAAATTACAGTACACAGATGGAGGCAGCCCGTAAAGGCATCATCACACCTGAGCTTGAGATCGTAGCTAAGAAGGAACGCATGACAACAGAGGAACTGCTTCCGCTGGTAGCCTCCGGTAAGGTGGCGATCTGTGCAAATAAAAATCACAAATGTATCGATCCGGAGGGCGTAGGCTCCATGCTCCGCACCAAGATCAATGTAAACCTTGGTGTATCCAGAGACTGCAAGGACTACGATGTAGAGATGCAGAAAGTAATGGAAGCTGTAAACATGGGCGCCCATGCTATCATGGATCTTTCTTCCCACGGAAATACCATTCCGTTCCGACGCAAGCTGACATCCGAGTGTCCGGCAATGATCGGAACCGTTCCGGTTTATGATTCCGTTATCCACTATCAGAGAGATCTTGATACGCTGACAGCTAAAGATTTTATCGATGTAGTCAGACTCCATGCACAGGATGGTGTTGACTTTGTAACTCTTCACTGTGGAATCACAAGAAAGACCATCGATCAGATCCGTAATCACAAGAGAAAAATGAATATCGTTTCCAGAGGAGGATCTCTTGTATTTGCATGGATGTGTATGACCGGTGAGGAGAATCCGTTCTATGAATACTACGACGAGATCCTGGATATCTGCCGCGAGTATGATGTGACCATCTCTCTTGGTGATGCCTGCCGTCCGGGATGTCTGGCTGACGCAACAGACGTATGCCAGATCGAGGAGCTTGTACGTCTTGGCGAGCTGACCAAACGTGCATGGGAAAAGGACGTTCAGGTTATGGTTGAGGGACCGGGACATGTGCCGCTTGATCAGGTTGAGGCAAATATGAAAGTACAGCAGTCCATCTGTCAGGGTGCACCGTTCTATGTATTAGGACCTATCGTAACTGACGTTGCACCGGGATATGACCACATCACATCCGCGATCGGCGGAGCAGTAGCTGCTATGTCCGGAGCAGCATTCCTCTGCTATGTAACACCGGCCGAGCACCTTGCACTTCCGAATCTTGAGGACGTAAAACAGGGAATCATGGCATCTAAGATCGCAGCTCATGCAGCAGACATTGCCAAAGGTGTCCGCGGTGCCCGTGAGATCGATGACAAGATGGCAGATGCCAGAAGAAAGCTTGACTGGGAGGCACAGTGGGAATGCGCCATGGATCCGGAAACAGCAAAACGTATCTGGAACGAGCGCAAACCGGAGCATGATGATACCTGCTCCATGTGTGGTAAATTCTGCGCAGTACGAAGCATGAACAAGGCACTTGCAGGAGAACATATCGATATTCTGTAAGAATACAGAATGCATATGAGCATGCAGCATCACAGTAGAACGTGGTGTTGGCAGTATCCAGCCAGAAAACTGGTTGATCGAATGCGGATTGGGTATATTCGCCTGATTACAATATAAAAGACTGACACGTCAGAGCCGCTGCTGTCTGTGGTAAAATATCACGTCAGGGTGGCTCTTTTTGTATATTCAGCATGTTACTTTGTGCGGCAAGGATAGGAAACACGATATTTGACAGAACTTTTTACTGGAATAAAATGGTAAAGCGCACTATAATAAAAATTTTATATGATCAATAAAGGAAGGGAAGGTAAGAGAAAACGAAAACCCAGACTGCTAAAGTGACAGTTACTGCAACACCAACTCCGAAACCTAAGAAAGGTCTTATTAAAGAAAAGGCGGATATCGTTATTATGTAAAAAATAAACCGTTGAAGAATGCATGGAAAAGTTATCACTATTCCGGAAGGCCATGGTTTTGTAATGATCGACGGCCGCTATTATTTCGGAAAGACCGGAGCTGCATATAAAGCAGACATATCCAGCTGTGGAAAACATGGAGCCTTTGTCAGAAAAATCGGCAATAATTATTATGGATTTGATTATCTTGGACATATGGTAACAGGACTTCGCGGTGGAAAAACTTCCACGTATGGAGTTCCGCAGGTGTATTATTTTAATTCAAAGGGTGTATATGATAAAATCAGAACTGCAAAATACATAAAGGTTCTTTACAGTAGCTGGAGTACGGTAAAGAAAATCCGGGTTTGATCATAAAGGAGTGAATCTTAGATTTATATAAATGGAGCAGGATGCTTCTGTGACAGAATTAAGGCTTGTAATTATAAAAAGAGCGCGTTATAATGAACTCATAAAAAAGAAAATTTCTTCGGGGCAGGGTGTGATTCCCTACCGGCGGTATAGTCCGCGACCCGCTTCGGCGGCTGATTTGGTGCAATTCCAAAACCGACAGTAAAGTCTGGATGAGAGAAGAAAAAGTGATTTTGCAAATAATCCCCTCGACGTATTACGTCGGGGATTTTTTTGCATAGGCTTTCGAAGATTTTCCTCCTCAATTCATCTGATTATGTCAAGAGAAAAGGAGAGAAAAAATGAGTACAGATGTAATGACAAACCCAAAAACAACAACGAAAGAAAAAAAACGTATCAGCACAAAGGTAATTGCACAGATTGGTGTGCTCGGAGCAATCGCTATGGTTCTGATGTTATTTGATATTCCACTTCCATTTGCACCAACCTTTTACAAAATTGATTTCAGTGAAGTTCCGGTCCTTATCGGAGCATTTACCATGGGACCTGTAGCCGGCGCTTTGATCGAACTGGTCAAAATCCTGTTGAACCTCCTGATCAGAGGTACATCAACAGCTGGTGTTGGAGACCTCGGAAACTTCCTGATCGGATGTGCAATGTGTATTCCGGCTTCCCTGATTTATCAGAAGTTACATTCTCGCAAGGGTGCGATCATCGGTATGGTAACAGGAACTGTTTTTATGACAATTGTCGGATGTTTTATCAATGCATACCTTCTGCTTCCGGCATACGCTGCTGCATTCCATATGCCGATCGACGCACTGGTTGCCATGGGAACCGCAGTCAACAGTCATATCAACAGTCTTCTGACTTTTGTTTTACTTTCTGTTGCACCTTTCAATCTGCTGAAAGGTTTCCTGGTA
>OFMT01000861.1_pt1 | contig 24978 bp, 19 predicted proteins | sample 1541891 | NCBI WGS metagenome assembly OFMT01 (sample SAMN04209230, study PRJEB22552) | human gut metagenome | biome: gut; material: feces | host: Homo sapiens | place: USA: Oklahoma | reverse complement strand
GGCGAGGGTCACAACCTTCAGGAGCACTCAATCGTGCTCGTTAGAGGTGGTCGTGGACGGCCGACAGGACTGGTATTCGACAGGTGTGAAAGGCTATGAGGTATATCGCATTGCCAAGAAGCTCGGCGGATGGAACTGTACACGTTTCGATGGCGGAGGCTCGTCCTGCATGTGGCTGTATGACAATGGCGCCGGCAAGCTGGTGAACAGCGTCTCCGACTCACGCGGTGAGCGCAGCTGCCTTAACTATCTCCTCATAAAGGAAAAATAAAACTAGTAAACAATAAGAATCATGAAAAAAAATATCAATATTATACTATTCTGTACTATTATCTGTCTTGTGTTCGGTTGTGCTAATGCAGAAATAGATATCAATGAGAATGCTGATGAGCTGCAGTTGCAAACCCTTAATCAGAATGCTGTGGATTTGTGTGAACTGGATGATGGTTTGGAAGAACCGGAGATGATTATTCCTGCCGTTTTAGATAAGTCTTCCCCTGTATATAAATGTTGGGCACAATCACGCGTCAGTACATTGTCTGATGCTACTGATGGAAATGAAGGTCAGGGACTTTTGAATACTTTATTTGATTTGCGTGATACTCCTGTTCGAATAATGGTCAAAACTGGTGAGGGAGGACGTTATTTTACAGCTAAACGTAAAAAATATAAGAAAGGTTTGAAAACCCATTATGCGTCAATCCAGGCTGTCTTTGATGAAAAAAAGGATATGACTAAGGAAACTTCTCAGGTCTTCTATTTGAGTTATGTGCCGCTTGTTGGAGAATATACTATGAAGGCTAATTTTACTGGGGATAAGGATGACTACTATATGGTTCCAGGATATCTCAAGTCTTCACCAAACGATTATTTTATTTTTGGCTCTACAACAGGCGCTGGAACTGAAGGTGAATTCAGTTTTATCCCAACAGAAGATGGCTATTTTAATATAGAAACAATTTTAGTCGGCTCGGATGATCCTGAAAACTCTACACCATATAATGTGTGGAATTATTCTTGGGAGAATAAAGATTCTAAGAGCCATTTAGATAAATACCGTAACCAAAATTATCAAAAATTCTATATCGTTCCGGAAGATGAGTATGAAGTTATAAAAGTTGAATATCACGACGATGCTACGGCGACAGTAGCTCAGATACCAGATTTTGTTGTGAGATGGGAATATGAGAACAGATCTTCTGTTACGCAACAATTGAGTACAGGCTTCTCTTCTACTGCAACTAGGACATCTAGCTTTAGTAACACATATGGCGTGTCTGTATCTGTCACCTCATCTTTTTCTGTAAACGTTCCTGTTGTAAGTTCTAATTTGACTATAAGTATGAATTCATCATATTCTCATACTTGGGGGAAATCAGAGACTCAATCAGATACTAGAAATTATAATTTTCCAATAAGTGTTCCTCCGTATTGTAGGATAGTAGCCGAGGCCATTGTGGCAAGATATCAACTAAATGTAGGATATACGACATATTTAAGAAGTGTAAATACAGGGAAAGAAATACGTTTGGAGGGACGTTGGAGTGGGATTGACTGTGCGGAAATTAAAGCAAAATGTACAGAATATGAACTGGATTCAAATAATATCACTAAAATAAAGACATTTAACGGAGTGCCACATGAAGCAGTTGTCTTATAATAAGAATCTAAAGAGATTGCTTGTATGCCTATTTGTTATGCTTGTATCTTGTTCCGCATTGTTTGGACGCAACCCTATAAAGAATAGTAGATGCGATACTGAGTTTTTGCGGATTGTAGAAAGTATAAAACCGGGAGCAAGCAGAGATTTCGTGAAAAAACGTTTAGGAGAACCGTATAAAGTTGCATTTGCTCAGATTGCAGATAGTTGTTTATATGAACAGATGTCTTATCTCATCAATGTGAGAGCACGTGATTGCTCTGGTGGGATATCAATTCCGATGACAATTGAATATCACTTTATATTTAAAGATGGGGCTCTTATAGGTGTCTTTGAAAATGAGATGGTCTCAAATAGTGCTAGAAAACAGAAAGAAAACCATTTGACGATAGATATGTTTGGTAAATTAAAGAAACAATAAGAATCATGAATAGATATTATAGACTGATTACAGCATTGCTGCTTGGGTGGGGCCGTTGTGGGAGCCTGCAAGGACAATGAATATGATTTCAGCGTCTGCAGCATGGCTGTGGACAGGTAAGCCATCGTGGATGTTGCTGCGCAGAATCCTGGGCAGGAGGTCGTGGTGCTGACAACGGAGCGCCATACTGGATACTCCAGACTCCTGACTGGATCACTCCTGACGCCACAATAGGCTACTGAGAGCAGTCCATCGTGACATTACCATTGCGTCCAACTTCAAGGACGAGAACACCGACGTAGCTGCCAGAAGCGGCGAAATCAAGTTCTCCGGCTGAATGACATCCCTCACTATTCCGGTGAACCAGCTGGGCTACAAGGCTCCGGTGAATCCAGACGCCAGCATCGGCGGTATCACGGATATGGACGAGTTCAAGGATTTCATCTCTGCCGTCAACAATGGCAGGAGTCTCTCCAGATGGTTCAATGAGGCAGGCGTGGCGCCGACCGTGAGACCGGAGCGATAGACCACTGTCTCATATATGACCCGTCCAAGTCTGTCGAGGTGAAGGTGTTCGACTGCATCATGGAAGACTACGCCGTGAAGCTTACCGACCACTATCCGAATATCATTGACGTGAGACTGTAGTCCGCGCAATCCTTTCTGCCAGAATATGTTGACAATAAGTAAAATTCAAGTATTTTATTGTCAATTAAAAAATTATGTGTAAATTTGTAGCCCCAAAATTTGGGGAAAGTAACATAAATTAAAGATTTACAATCATTTATGCCAACAATTCAACAATTAGTTCGCAAAGGACGCGAGACAATCGCTGTGAAGAGCAAGTCTCGTGCGCTGGATGCTTGCCCTCAGAAGAGAGGTGTTTGCGTACGTGTGTATACTACTACACCTAAGAAACCTAACTCAGCAATGCGTAAGGTTGCCCGTGTACGTCTCACCAACACTAAAGAGGTCAACGCATACATCCCGGGCGAGGGTCACAACCTTCAGGAGCACTCAATCGTGCTCGTTAGAGGTGGTCGTGTAAAGGACCTCCCTGGTGTACGTTACCACATCCTTAGAGGAGCTTTGGATACCGCTGGCGTAGAAGGCAGGACACAGTCCCGTTCTCTCTACGGAGCCAAGAGACCAAAGAAATCTAAGAAGTAATTTTTTACCAATTTTCACTTTAATTTTTCACAAAAATGAGAAAATCGAAGCCTAGAAAGAGGATTCTACTTCCTGATCCTAAGTTTCACGATGCAAACGTAACACGTTTCGTGAATAATCTTATGTTGCAGGGGAAGAAGAGTATCGCGTATTCTATTTTTTACGATGCCATTGACATGGTAGGCGAGAAGATGAAAGATTCTGACAAGGCTCCTCTAGATATCTGGAGGAAAGCTCTCGAAAATGTGACCCCGCAGATTGAGGTCAAGAGCCGCAGGGTCGGTGGAGCTAACTTCCAGGTGCCAACAGAGTTGAGACCGGAGAGAAAGATTTCACTTTCGATGAAGAACCTGATTCTTTTTGCACGTAAACGTTCCGGCCACTCTATGGCAGAAAAACTTTGTGCAGAGATTGTAGCCGCTTACAACAATGAGGGTGGCGCATACAAGAGAAAAGAAGATATGCACAAAATGGCAGAGGCCAACAAGGCATTTGCTCACTTCCGTTTCTAATTCCCGCAGACGATGGCAAAAAGAGATCTTAGATTTACCAGAAACATCGGTATCATGGCTCACATTGATGCCGGTAAGACGACCACTTCAGAGCGTATCCTTTTCTACACCGGTAAGACACACAAGATCGGTGAGGTACACGATGGTGGTGCTACAATGGACTGGATGGTTCAGGAGCAGGAGCGTGGTATTACCATTACCTCTGCTGCAACCACAGCCTTCTGGCATTATGACGGGAATGTTTATCAGCTGAACCTTATCGATACCCCGGGCCACGTGGACTTTACCGTTGAGGTAGAGCGTTCACTCCGTGTGCTTGACGGAACTATCGCTACATTCGATGCAGTAGGTAAAGTTCAGCCACAGTCCGAGACCGTATGGCGTCAGGCAGACAAATTCGGTGTTCCGAAGATTGCCTATGTCAACAAGATGGACCGTGTAGGTGCCGACTTCCTCGGTTGCGTCAAGGATATCAAGGACAAACTCGGAGCTACCGCAGTTCCTATTGCACTTCCTATCGGCGCTGAGGACAAGTTCGTCGGTATCATTGACCTTATCGACAGAAAAGCTATCGAGTACGAGGCAGACAACACCAAGCTTGTAAACTATCACGAGATTCCTATCCCTGAAGATATGAAGGGTGAGGTTGAGCTCTGGAGAGACAGACTTATTGAGGCTGCTGCAGAGTGCGACGATGCTCTTATGGAGAAATACTTCGAGGATCCGGAGTCAGTTACCAAGGACGAAATCATTGCAGCTATCCGTAAGGGTACTATCGCGATGAAGATTGTTCCTGCTACTTGCGGTTCTTCATATAAGGACAAGGGCGTGCAGTTCCTTCTTGACGCTGTCATCCGCTACCTGCCTTCACCTATCGACGTAGGTGCTGTCAAGGGTACAGACCCTAAGACCGGAGAAGAGGTTAAGGTAGAGCCTACCGCAGCCAAGCCGTTTGCAGGCCTTGTATTCAAGATCGCAACAGACCCGTTTGTAGGTCGTCTTGCATATATCAGAGCTTATCAGGGACATCTCGATGCCGGGTCATACGTGCTCAACACACGTACAGGCAAGAAAGAGAGAGTTGCCCGTCTCTACCAGATGCACTCAAATCACCAGAACCCTATCGAATTCGTAGAGGCAGGTGACATCTGTGCAGCAGTAGGTTTCAAAGACCTTCGTACCGGTGATACAATCTGTGCTGAGGATCATCCAGTTGTCCTTGAGGCAATGGAGTTCCCGGATCCGGTTATCGGTATCGCAGTAGAGCCTAAGACTCAGTCTGACCTTGAGAAACTCGGTGTTGCTCTCGGCAAGCTTGCTGAAGAGGACCCTACTTTCACAGTCAAGTCAGACCACGAGACAGGCCAGACCGTCATCAGCGGTATGGGTGAGCTTCACCTTGATATCATCGTTGACCGTCTCCGTCGTGAGTTCGGTGTGGAGATTAACCAGGGTGCACCTCAGGTTAACTACAAAGAGGCTATCACAACTACAGTTCAGCATCGTGAGCTCTTCAAGAAGCAGACCGGTGGTCGTGGTAAGTTCGCAGATATCATCGTTGAAATCGGCCCTGCAGACGAGGGAGTTACCGGACTTCAGTTCGATAATCAGGTTAAGGGCGGTAACGTTCCTAAGGAGTACGTTCCTTGCGTACAGAAAGGTTTCGAGTCAGCAATGGCAAATGGTGTTCTTGCAGGCTACGAGGTTCCTTCTCTCAAGGTTACTCTCCTCGACGGTTCTTACCATCCGGTCGATTCAGACCAGCTCTCATTCGAGATCTGCGCCCGCAATGCATTCCGTCACGCTTGCCCTAAGGCACATCCGGTTCTCCTTGAGCCTATCATGAGTCTTGAGGTTGTGACCCCAGAGGAGTACATGGGTGATATCGTCGGCGACCTTAACCGCCGTAGAGGACAGATCAATGCTATGGATTCCACCGCCAACGGCGCAAGAATCATCAAGGCATACGTTCCTCTTTCAGAGCAGTTCGGTTATGTGACTGTCCTCAGAACCCTTTCTTCCGGCCGTGCTACCAGCACAATGACCTTCGACCACTATTCAGAGGTTCCGGCTAACTTGGCTAAGGAGGTTATCGAGAAGAGCGGTTACAAGGCATCCGATGACGACGAATAATTATTAACGGTAAAAAGGAGTATTTTGACATGGGTCAGAAAATCAGAATAAAGCTCAAATCATTCGATCATATGCTGCTTGACAAGTCAGCTAAAAAGATCGCTGAAACAGTGTCTTCTACCGGTGCTAAGGTTTGTGGTCCTATTCCACTTCCTACCAGTACCAAGATTTTCACTGTGAACCGCTCTACCTTCGTTAACAAGAAGTCACGTGAGCAGTTCGAACTCAATTCTTATTGCAGACTTCTGGATATCGACGAGTCTAATGCTAAGACAGTTGATTCTCTCATGAAGCTTGAACTGCCTTCAGGAGTTGAGGTTGAAATCAAAGTCTGATAGAAATCAGCATCCTGTAGTGCTGAATTGTTTCGGAACTCAGGAAAAATAATTATATTTGCAAGACCGGTTCTTGCGGCCGGTCTTGCAATATTGGTCCCATAGCTCAGTTGGTTAGTAGCATCTGACTCATAATCAGAGGGTCACAGGTTCAAGCCCTGTTGGGACCACAAAAAAAGCTCACACTCTCGTGTGGGCTTTTTTTGTGGTCCCTAGTGGGACTTCGTATTTCCCCCTCGGTCCCCCATTACGGGGGAAGTTTGCCCTCCGGGCTTGATTGTGCTCACACTCTCGTGTGGGCTTTACGGGCTACTGTTTGGAGATGTTTTCGCGCATGTCGGTGTCGGCTTGGATGTTCTTCATTTTGTAGTAATCCATGACACCGAGATTGCCATTACGGAACGCCTCGGCCATTGCCAGAGGCACCTGTGCTTCGGCCTCAATAACCTTTGCGCGGGCCTCCTGGGCCTTTGCCTTCATCTCCTGCTCCAGAGCCACGGCCATTGCCCTGCGTTCCTCTGCACGGGCCTGTGCGATGTTCTTGTCGGCATCAGCCTGGTCCATCTGGAGAACTGCGCCTATATTCTTTCCTATATCAATATCCGCTATGTCGATGGACAGAATCTCGAAAGCGGTACCTGCATCCAGACCCTTGGCCAGAACCACTTTGGAAATTGACTCAGGCTTCTCCAGAACCTCTGCATGGCTCTCTGCTGAACCGATTGATGATACGATACCTTCACCGACGCGCGCCAGAACCGTCTCTTCACCGGCACCGCCGACGAGCTGGTTGATATTGGCACGAACCGTCACGCGGGCCTTGCATATAAGCTGAATACCGTTCTTGGCCACGGCCGTTACAGGCGGAGTGTTGATGACCTTGGGATTCACCGACATCTGGACAGCCTCGAAAACATCACGTCCGGCCAAGTCGATTCCTGCAGCCGTCTTGAAATCCAGAGGAATGTTCGCCTTGTCGGCGGAAATAAGGGCATTGACCACCTTTACGACATTGCCCTTGGCGAGATAGTGCGCCTCCAACTCATTGGCCTTCAGCGTTAAGCCTGCCTTGGTGCCTGTAATCATTGCGATTACGATGGTGTTCGGATTTACGCCTCTCCAGCGCATTAGCACAAGCTGGACGAGCGGAATATGTACTCCTGAAAGCACCGCCTGGAACCATAAGGTTACCGGGAAGAACCATAACAGGACGATGAGAGCTACTAAAGCGATAGCTGCCCACAGAATCATTGGAATTCCCATAATGTTGTTGTGTTTTAATGATTTTTAGAATGCTTCATCCGGCATTACCGGCTTTACATAGATCTTTTTATTCTCCATGTGCACGACTTCGATTTCCGTTCCGGCATCGATCATTCCCTCCAATGCCGTGACTTCGAAGCTTTTGTCGTTGATTCTTGCCGTGCCGACAGGACCTAGCCTCGTGACGGCTTTTCCGCGGTCTCCCACGCCGACAGACTCCTCCTCGGGTTTGTTGTCGATTACCGTATCAAGTTGCAGACGCTTCCACGTCTTCGCTCTCAATGCGTAGAAAAGCAGCACGGAAATCAATACGATATTGACCAATGTCGTGATGACTCCGGCGGCTGTGCCCAGACAGGCAAATGCGTAATAAGATGACCCGCAGAGGGCCAGAAGCCCCAAGATTCCTGCGGCGCCGATGCCCGGGATAAGGAATATCTCAGCCAGGATAAGAATTATGCCTGCGATTACGAGTGTTATGACCAGTCCCATATTATCTTCAATTAATATCCATCCCACAAGATAAGCATTTTCCTGAAGAACCCGGTCAATGGAGGGCTATTTTATTTCAGACATTCCTGCAGATTCGATACGGACGTTCGTGATACCTGATATTTTCAATGCCGAGATGACGGCATCCGCCTCTGCTCTGCTGTCATAAGGGCCCAAGATGAAGGATATGACGCCGCCTTCCGCAGTACGCGCCATGTCGGCCTCGGTAACCACCTTGACAGTAGCCATTTCCGTATCATTCAACGCCGCACCGTCCGCCGGGAAAATCCTCACCTGGAACAGCTCGTGTATCGTCTTTTCCAATGCTCTTGCCTTCTGTACGGTAATCGGCTTGCCGTCCAGGAACGCGACGATGATCGCGCTTCTGAAACCGACTTTCTTGACCTTGTTCAGATTAGCCAGGACATCCTTGTAGCTATGGAACAATCCGACGGAATAAATGCGTTTCCCGGTGCTGCCGATACGTTCAAATACAGGACTTAATCCCTTGATTTGCTTTACAGTAGCCTTATTTGACATCAGGAATATCTGTATCTGGTAAACCAGTCCGCCCGGCAATGTGTTGTCCTCTGCGAAACGCCCCTCTTCAAGTACCTGGAACGTGTAGTCGAACGACGGCTTCGGCTTCTGCATCTCCAGATGAAGCGGCGCACCCATGTTCATCTTCGCGAAAGTGTAGCCCGCCGACCCGCCGACAATCTCCCTGTCAGCTTCATGCTGAAGCTTTTCAGGGTCAATGACGACGCCGCTCTGGAGGAATTCCAATTCGATTTTCTGCAATTCCCTGCTGGCTACCGCCAATGAATCCTTCAGTTTAGGGATCAATGCCTCTTTACTCAGAATAGAGGCGGCGAGTTTGCTCCTTTCCTGTCCGGAAACCTCTGTAAGCCAGCTGCGGTCCTTGTCCAGATCCGTGCTGTGCTTATATATGGAATCACGTAAAGACCTTACCTGTAACAACTTGTCGGAATATCTCCGCATGTCGGCATTGTCCTGCATATCATCAGCCGCCGCAGGGCTGCTTCCAACCCTTTCAGGGTCGTCTGCCGGTTCCAAACGACATAATTTTTCCAATTCCTCCGGACTGTCAATGGCCTTCCTCACCGGCATGCTGTCGAATTCCAGCACATAGATATCCACACTGTCCGCCTGGCAGGCGCGGTTGGACGCGAACATTGAATATTTCCCGTCAGCGGTATTGATGAACAGAAAATCATCGTATGGAGAAGAATAAGGGAAGCCCATGTTGACAGGTATGCCCCAATCTTTCAGGTTTTCATCCCAATCCGAGACATAAAGGTCGTATCCGCCCATGCCATAGAGACCTCTGGATGCGAAGAACAATTGTTTCCCATCCGGCGAGAGCATAGGGTAAATTTCGTCTGAAGAAGAGGTTACCTGCTCATTGATAAGCTCCGGAACGGACCACAGAGAGTCTTGATGCTCAGTGCGATAGATGTTGCGGATTCCCTCCTGGTCCTTCGCCGACCAATATATTTGTCCAGATCCTTCCGGGACATATGTCGCCCTCACGAAACGGTCATGCGCCGAAGAATCCAGCTGGTTCGGGATTGCCCGCCAGCTCTTGTCCGGGAGAGGGAAGTACAGGAAAAAATCTTTCAGCGAGAAACGCTTCCTCGCCACGGCGACCGGGTTGCTGCAAAAGCCCTTCATGCTGTTCCCGTTCTGCGCCTGCACCATCGCCTCGTCGATGAGGATTGACGTGAGAGAATCGGCATCAGCCTTCGCGCTCTCGAAGGCTCCGGTAGCCTCCGCGAACTTGTAACTACGTATCAATGAATCAGTAACGACCTTCAGGCGTCGCATGTCCACGCTTCTGCGGTTCACATGCAATGTGTCCGTCACTTCCTGCCCCTGCATGGTGAATGCAGCGGTAACGACGGCAAATATTGAAAATATAATCTTCACTCTTTTCATAACATGGACTGCAAAAATAAGAAATTACTTGCAGAAAGTTTCTTAGTACGAAAAAATTAGATAAATTTGCACTCTATTGCCACTATTGGAAATTAATATAAATTTAAAATATTCAAACAAATGCAAAGCAAAGGTGCAATCAAACTAGTAGCGGTTCTGCTCGCTCTCGCCTGCGTCTGGCAGTTGTCTTTCACTCTTGTAACAAGTATTCAGGAGAACAAGGCAGCGAAATACGCCCAGAATGCTGTCGAAGTGTACAAGCAGTCAGCAGAATTTGCTGAAATTCCTGAGGTGGATAAGGCCTATGTGCTCGATTCTATCGCCAAAAAAGAGAATCGTTGGTACATTGACTCGATTTCAAGCGAGAAAGTCTACTTCAGATATACTTACAAAGATGTAAAGTCTAAGGAGATCAACCTCGGTCTCGACTTGAAGGGCGGTATGAACGTCATGCTTCAGGTCCAGCTCGAAGACCTCGTAAAGGCTCTCGCAGGAGAGAACAGGACTCCTGAGTTCGAGAAGGCAATCAGCCTCGCCAAAGAGCGCAGCGTGAAATCACCGGATGATTTCATCACATTGTTCGCCCAGGCGTGGAAAGAGGTTTCCAACGGCCAGAGACTTGCACAGGTGTTCGGTACATACGACCTCGCCAAACTCATCAACCCGCAGTCTACCGACGAGGAGGTTCTTTCTGTCATCAGAGAGAATGCTGAGAGCGCTGTCGCCAACTCATTCAATGTCCTCCGTAACCGTATCGACCGTTTCGGTGTCACACAGCCTTCTATCCAGAGACTTGGTAACAGCGGACGTATTCTCGTCGAGCTTCCTGGCGTAAAGGAGCCGGAGCGTGTCAGAAATCTCCTGCAGGGAACTGCTTCCCTTGAGTTCTGGACCACTTACGATTATTCAGAAATCGCACAGGACCTCCAGAATGCTGATGCTATTCTCGCCCAGACTCTTGAAACATCTGGAGAAGACTCTACAGCAGTGGCAGAGACAGTGGAATCCGCTTCTGATTCATTGCTTAACAGCGAAATCGGCAAGTCAGCTGCTGCTGATGCCAAGGCTCAGGCTGCGTACAAGAAAGCTCACCCTCTCTTCTCCGTGCTCGATACGAGATATAGTAGGGGTGCTTGCATGGGTGTTGCGCAGGGAAGTGATACAGCAATCGTATCCAATCTCCTTAAATCTCCGGAGTTGAGCGGCTATCTCCCTGCAGAACTCAAACCTATCTGGACCGTCAAGCCTTCAAGCTACATCCAGGGAGGCAATTACTTCGAGTTGGTTGCCATCAAGGCTGCTACCAGAGACGGAAAGGCTCCTCTCGACGGTTCAGCAGTTACCGATGCCCGCGTATCTTACAGCGGACAGGGCATGAACAAGGGTAACCCTTCAGTTTCCATGACAATGAACGCCGAGGGTGCTTCCATCTGGGCCCGTCTTACCAAGGACAATATCGGCAAGCAGATTGCAATCGTACTCGATGACCGTGTATATTCATATCCTAACGTAAATTCAGAGATTACTGGCGGAAATTCAGAGATTACCGGAGGCTTCGACGTGGAAGAGGCTACTGACCTTGCCAACGTCCTGAATTCAGGTAAACTCCCTGCACCTGCCAAGATCATCCAGGAGCAGGTCGTAGGTCCTACACTCGGTTCAGAGTCCATCAATGCCGGTCTCATATCATTCGTCATCGCCTTCCTCCTGGTGCTCGCATACATGATATTCTTCTACAGCGGCGCCGGATTCGTGGCTGATATCGCACTTCTGTGCAACGTCCTTCTCCTCTTCGGTACTCTCGTATCATTCGGAGCTGTGCTGACATTGCCAGGTATTGCCGGTCTCGTCCTCACAATGGGTATGGCGGTCGATGCCAATGTGATTATCTATGAGCGTGTGAAAGAGGAACTTGCTGCCGGCAAGGGTCTGTCAAAGGCTATCGCTGACGGTTATTCCAATGCTTACTCTGCAATTATCGACGGTCAGGTTACCACACTCCTTACAGGTATCGTGCTGTTCATCTTCGGTTCAGGTCCTGTACAGGGCTTCGCCACCACCCTCATCATCGGTATCATCACATCCGTTCTTACCTCTATCTTCATCACCAGAATCATCTTCGATGACAGAGTTTCCAAGGGCAAGAGCGTATCATTCGAGAACAATCTTACAAAAGACTTCCTCAAGCATACCAAGTTCAACTTCCTTGACAAGAAGAAATATTCTTATATGTTCTCCGGAGCGCTCATCGTAATCGCGATTGCATCCATCTGCATCAAGGGCTTTACCTATGGTGTTGACTTCACAGGTGGTCGTACATACGTCGTAAGATTCGACAAGCCGGTTACTGCCGAGTCAGTCCGTGAGGCTGCCGAGAAAGAATTCGGTGAGTCTGTGGAGGTTAAGCAGTTCGGTGGTGAGAGCCAGATGAAGATTACTACCAAGTACAAGGTTGAGAATGAGTCAAGCGAGGTGGATTCAGAGGTAGAGGCTAAACTCTACGAGGCCATGAAGGGCTTCTTCGCAGAGAAAGACATTACCCTCGACGAGTTCACGTCTACTCTTGACAACCCTAACGGTATCATTTCTTCCGACAAGGTAGGTCCTACCATCGCAAACGATATCAAGAGATCAGCTGTATTCGCAGTCCTCATTGCGCTGTTCGTAATATTCGCTTATATCGCAGTACGATTCAATGGCTGGACATGGGGTCTCGGTGGTGTGGTTTCACTCGCACACACGGCTATCATCGTCATCGGTTTCTTCTCCCTGTTCTCCGGAATCCTTCCGTTCAACCTGGACGTTGACCAGACGTTTATCGCCGCTATCCTGACCATCATCGGATACGCCATCAACGATAACGTGGTTATCTTCGACCGAATCCGTGAGTACAAGACAATGCATCCTAAGGCCGACTTCAAGTCCAATGCAAACCTTGCGCTCAACAGCACCCTCACCAGAACCATCAACACATCCGTGTCTACTCTCGTGACAATGCTTGCAATCGCAATCTTCGGTGGCGAGTCTATCCGCGGTCTGTCAGTTGCCTTGATTCTCGGTATCTGCTTCGGTACTTACGCTTCAATCTTCATCGGTACTCCTGTAATGTTCGATGCTTACATGTGGAACGAGAAGAGAAAAGAAGCCAAGAAAGCCGCAACAAAGAAATAAACCTGGCGCTCTGACGCCTTAGAATATGTCAAGCCCCGACGGAGAACATCCGCCGGGGCTTTTTGCATATATGGCATACTGAACAGGATAAAACCTCAAATAAGCCCATGTTCTGGTGGATATGGAGCATAGTCCCACCCTGCTGGTTATCCTTCGTTTCTGGCGGGTAATTTCAGCGCCAGGGCCGATCATCCGAGCCATCAGATATGGCGAGAGCATTGGTCTGATGCTGCAGAGGTCGGTGCGGAACACCAACACCGTGGACATAAAGAAACTCCCCGGAATCCATGTCGGATTTCGGGGAGTTATATTTTATGACAAGCCGGGTTTAACCGGCATTGACATTATTATTTGTACTGAGCGAACTCGATGTCTTTCTCGGCGCGAGCCTTGAGAGCTGAATCCTTGCTAGCCTTCTCGATATATGTCTTCACGTCAGCAGCTTTGCCCTGGCGAGCAGCGATGATGGCGCGGAGGTAGTTAGCCTTAGGGCACTGGCACTTGAGAGCGGCAGCAGCCTCAGCTGGCTTGTCGATAAGAACGTATGCGAGAGCCTCGTTGAAAGAGTTGGTACCCTTGAGAGCGGCAGCAGCCTTCTCATAGTTGCCGTTCAGGATATCGATGACAGCCTGGTTCTCTTTTGCACCTGCAGCAGCGAATGACTTCTGAGCAGCAGCGAGGTCACCCTTGCGGAGAGCGATAACGCCCTTAGCGTTCTCGAGGTCAGCATCCTTGGTCTGAACCTTGCCGAATGCGTTCTCAGCAGCCTTGAGGTCGTTCTGGTTCAAGTAAAGAACGCCAAGGTTGAACTGTGCGCGGTCGCTGTTGAACTTCTCGACAGCCTTCTTGTAGAGAGCCTCTTTTGTCTTAGCCTCTTTAACGAGTGTAGCTGAACGGAGGAGAGCCTCTTCGTCAAGAACGTCCATGTTCTCGTCAACGAATTTGAGGAGCTCTTCCTTGGTGTAGTTCTGATACTCTACGTTAGCGATGAATCTTGCACGACGGAGTTCAGGAAGAACCTCTTTCTTGAGGGTTGTGTAAACCTCAGACATGTTCTTGATTTCGCTCTCACGAACAGCAGGATCGCTGTACATGGAAAGAACGCGGATGATAAGATCCTTATCCTCGATGTTTGACTCGGAAACGAGCTCCTGGAAGCCTTCCCAGTCCTGACCTACGCTCTTAACCTCAGGGTCGGTAACTTCTTTACCCTTAACGACCTTGCTCCAAGCCTTGTCAGCGCTCTTGGAACGCTTGTCAGAAAGTTTGGCGTTAAGCTCCTGTCCGCCGTCCGGAGATGCATAAGCTACGACTTCAGTACCCTTGAGGGTCTTTCTTTCGTTGTTCTTGATCTCATCGAGAGCAGCCTGGAAGTCCTTGATAGAAGCTGATTTGAGTTCCTTGCTGCGAACGTCTGCAGAGTTGATGGTGTAAAGAATCTGGCCTTCAGCTGACTGAGGGATAACCTCCTGATAGTTGTCAGCCTTGTAAGCTACCTTGCCGAGACCCTCACCGTAACCTACGAGCATGTAAGTGGTGTTTGCGCCGTCAGCAACCTTCTTGATAGGGAGGTCGATAGACTTCTTCTTGTATTTTACGACACCGCGAAGCTCGAGGTGAGACTGCTCCATACCCTTAACATATTCGAAGTGAACCTTCTCTGTTACGGTCTGGCCGTCAGAAGATACTACGGTGTAGTTATCCTTAACTTTCTCGCCCTGATACATGAATGGAGCCATTGTAGCTTCACCACCCTCATAAACGAGCACTGGAGTAACTTCGAGGATTGCCTTCGGGTGGAAGTAATCAGCAGGATAAGTTACAGATACGGTAGCATCGATTTTACCGGCTACAACTTCAAGCGGTGACGGATCGCAGGTAACGGTAACGCTCTCTGCCATCTCTGCCATCTTCTCAGGAGAAGCACAAGCGACAGCTGCAAGTCCGAGGACTGCTACTGCCAATGATTTGATTTCCTTTCTCATGACTGAAATAAAAATAAATTTATAATAACTGAATTGTACTTTTACCAAATTCCGCACCAAGTTACTAATAATTTTGCAATTTTAGGCAATGTGGCTTCATATTTTCAGTGTATTTTGTAACTTTGTCTGACTATGGACACACAGGATTTACAGAAACTTAAGAATAAATACGACATTGTCGGCAATGATCCTTCGCTCAACCGCGCATTGGAAATGGCCGTGGTAGTGGCACCGACCGACCTTACCGTGCTTGTAACGGGCGAAAGCGGTGTCGGCAAGGACAATATTCCTAAGATCATTCATCAGTTCAGTCGCCGTAAGAATGCCAAATACTTTGCGGTGAACTGTGGTGCTATCCCTGAGGGAACCATTGATTCTGAATTGTTCGGACACGAAAAGGGCTCGTTTACCGGAGCGATTGAGGCCCGGAAAGGATATTTCGAGGAAGCAGACGGGGGGACATTGTTCCTGGACGAGGTCGGCGAATTGCCGCTTCCGTCACAGGCGAAGCTTCTCCGCGTGCTCCAGTCCGGCGAATACATACGCGTCGGCTCATCCAAGGTGAGCAAGACCGATGTGAGGGTCATTGCGGCGACCAATGTCGACCTTCTCTACGCCGTTTCCAAGGGCAAATTCCGTGAAGACTTATATTATAGGTTGAACGCCATCCAGATCAAGATGCCGTCGCTTCGTGAACGGAAAGAGGATATCTATCTGTTGTTCAGGAAGTTCACTTCGGATTTCTCCGAGAAATACGGCATGAGCAAGGTGTCATTGACCAGAGACGCGATAGAATTGCTTACGCGCTACCGCTGGCCTGGCAACATCCGCCAGCTGAAGAACATTGCCGAGACGGTGTCCGCATTGGAAGGGCAGCGCCTTACGCCGGTGTCCGGACGCTGCGAGGTCGATGCCGCGACACTGTCGACCTATCTTCCGAAGGATGATGTCAATGCCTTGCCTGTCAAGTATCATGACAGTTCGTCAGATATCTCGCAGGAAGAAAAGCAAGAGATTTACAAGGCTCTTTACAGTCTCAATGCCGAGGTAACCAAGCTGAAGCAGATCATTGCCTCCGGCGGTATCAGGCCGTCTGCGGCGGATGTGACGCAGCCCAAGCCTTTGGCAATGCCGGCGGACACTGGTTCCCGTGACGGCTATATTTCCAGACCGGAATCGGATTGGACTGACAATGAGCGTGATATCGATGAACAGTCGACATTGCCGAGGCATGATGAAATCCATGCTGTAGAGCCCGGACACGGAGATGAGAATTTCTCCATATCGCAGTCGAATCAGGACCTGATAAGGAAAGCATTGGAGAAACATAACGGAAACCGCAAGAAAGCAGCGGAGGAGCTGGGGATTTCCGAAAGGACATTGTACAGGAAACTTCCTCCGGAATTCCGCAATTTGAAGAAGGCGGACGAATAGTATTGATATGAAATCATTTGGAAAAATATTTTCGGCGGCAGGTGTCGCATTGGCTATCATGACGACGGCGCTGATCGTGCGTTCCTGCGGGATATATTCGTTCTCCGGAACTTCCATTCAGCCCGATATCAAGACCGTCACTATCAATTACTTCGAGTATAAGGCATTGAAAGTGAACCCGACATTGAGCAACAGCATGACGGAGTCATTGAAAGATAAATTCCGGAAGATGACGAGGCTGGAGCAGGTGGACATGGACGGCGATTTGGAGATTACCGGCTCGATTACCGGCTATGACGTGCGCGCAATGGCGGTGACGGCGAACGAGGTGGCGGCGCAGAACAGGCTCACGGTTACGGTCAAGATTGACTTTACCAACAGGAAATATCCTGAGGATGATTTTCAGGGCAAGTCTTTTTCTGCGTATGCGGATTATGACTCGACCCAGTCCCTGGATGCGGTGGAAGGCACATTGTGCGACGAGATCATTGAGAAGATTTGTGAGGATGTGTTCAATGCGACTGTGGCGAACTGGTAGAATATGGAGCAGAAAGCGATAAATCTTAAAACATTGACAATGGATGAGTTGGCCGGTGTGGTGAACCTTTATCCATGGTATGGCGCGGCAAGGAAGGAGCTCTGCCGCAGGATGGCCGGTGTCGGCGGCGAGTCGTGGGGCGTGTCCCAGTTCTCCGACCAGGCAATGTATGTGGGGGACCGAGGGTCAATAGCCGAGATTATGCACAAAGGCGATGGGGCGGATTATTCCGACAAAGGGCTGGAGGCTCTGCTGAGTTCATATATAGAGGAAAAGAAAAAGGAGGATGCTCCGGTCTATGAGCGTAAAGTCCACGTCGTCGGCGGCGATTTCTTCTCCCAGTCGGAGTACGAGAAGGTCAAGAAAGTCGAGGACAATGTTTTTGCCCGTTTCCAGCCGAAGACGCGTCCGCGTCCGGAAGAGCATGGAGATGTGTCAGGACTGGATTTCTGCACGGAGACATTGGCGCAAATTTACGCTGAACAAGGCTATTTTGAACAGGCAAGGCGCATTTACGGCAAACTAATTTTGGCATTCCCGGAAAAAAGTGCTTACTTTGCATCCCTTATTGGAAAATTGGATAATTTGATAAATAATCAGACGTTATGAACGTAATATTTACTATTCTTGTAGTTCTCGTTGTTATTGCCAGCATACTGCTTACAATCGTAGTATTGCTTCAGAATGGCAAAGGTGACAGCATGGCCAGCAACTTCGTTGCAGGAAACCAGACTTTCGGTGTAAGGCAGACAGCCAATATGCTTGAGAAAGTTACTTGGGGGCTTGTTGCATTCATCGTAATCGTTTCTGTGATTTCCTCATTTACTATGGGCTCACAGGGCACACAGGTGGATATTACCAATAAGCTCGGAAACGAGGCTACAGAGCAGCCTGCATTCCCTACACCTGCACCTGCACAGCAGAGCGCACCTGCAACTGAAGCTCCAGCAGCTCCAGCAGAGTAGTTTGCGACAAATGCCGGAACTGACAAATTGTCAGTAATTTCCGGGAAGGAATATATTTTGGACTATAGCCGTTTGTTCTTCGGAGCAGACGGCTATATCCCGTTAGGATAAGTCTCAGTATCAGCAGGAAGACCTGAATGATAAGCTCCAGGGGACAAAAAGGAGTTTATTATTATGGAAAATTACAACATGCAGAACAATGCCGGCGGCGGAAAGCTTGAGACATTGAACAAGTTCGCGGTGAACTTGAACGAAAGAGCTGCAGCGGGGAAACTTGACCCTGTCATCGGCAGGGATGAGGAGATCCGTCGAGTGTTGCAGATATTGAGCCGTAGGACCAAGAACAACCCTATTCTCGTAGGTGAACCGGGTGTGGGTAAAACCGCTATCGCCGAAGGTCTTGCGCAGAAAATCGTTGATGGGGCTGTCCCTGAAAACCTGAAAGATAAAATCGTCTATTCGCTTGATATGGGTGCACTTATAGCAGGTGCCAAGTATCAGGGCGAGTTCGAGGAGAGGCTGAAAGGCGTCGTAAAGGACGTTGTGGACAGCCAGGGACAGATTATCCTGTTCATAGATGAGATTCATACGTTGGTCGGTGCCGGAAGGGCTTCCGGTGCAATGGATGCGTCCAATATTCTTAAACCGGCATTGGCCAGGGGCGAGCTGAGGACGATCGGTTCCACCACATTGGACGAATATCAGAAATATTTCGAGGCCGACAAGGCATTGGAAAGACGTTTCCAGATGGTCATGGTGGACGAGCCTACGCCGGCGGAGTCCATCGCCATCTTGAGGGGCCTGAAGGAGAGATATGAGAACCATCACAGGGTACGTATCGAGGATGATGCGTTGATCGCTGCGGTGAACCTGTCTCACAGGTACATCACGAGCCGTTTCCTTCCGGATAAGGCCATAGACCTTGTGGATGAGGCCGCTTCCAAGCTTCGTCTGGAGATGAATTCCGTACCGGAGCCGATAGATGAGCTCAACAGCCAGATTCGTCAGCTCGAAATCGAGAAGGAAGCCATCAAGAGGGAAGGCGTTTCATTGAAACTTGACAAGATCAATGACCAGTTGAAGGAACTTAACGCGAAACGTGACGTTCTGATGAAGAAGTGGGATGAGGAGAAAGGTATTCTTTCCGGCATCCAGACAGCCCGCCAGCAGATGGAGGACTACAAGATTCAGGCGCAGTCCGCAGAGAGGGCCGGTGATTATGGAAAGGTAGCGGAACTCCGTTACGGCAAGATGGCTGAAGCCCAGAAGAAGATTGATGAACTTACCGCCAGACAGGCTGCTGTGAAGGATCCTATCATCACAGAGTCCGTTACGCCGGAAGATATCGCTGATGTGGTGTCCAGATGGACCGGAATACCGGTGAACAGGATGCTGGAAAGCGAGAAGGAGAAATTGCTCCGTATGGAGGACGAACTTCATAAGAGAGTCGTCGGTCAGGAGCAGGCCATACATGCCGTAGCTGATGCCGTCCGCAGAAGCCGTGCGGGCCTTTCCAATGAAAAGAGACCTATCGGTTCATTCCTGTTCATGGGTACGACCGGTGTCGGCAAGACCGAGCTTGCCAAGGCGCTCGCGGAGTTTCTGTTCAATGATGAGAACATGATTACCCGTATTGATATGAGTGAGTATCAGGAACGTCACACTGTGAGCCGTCTTATCGGTGCTCCTCCGGGATATGTAGGATATGATGAAGGTGGCCAGCTCACCGAGGCTGTAAGGCGTAAACCTTATTCCGTAGTGCTGCTTGATGAAATCGAGAAGGCCCATCCTGATGTGTTCAACATCTTGCTTCAGGTGCTTGATGACGGTCGTCTGACAGACAATAAGGGTCGTACCGTGGACTTCAAGAATACCATCATCATCATGACTTCCAATGTCGGTTCGGATATTATCCAGAACTACATGGAGAAGCTTCCTGAGGTCGGGAAGAAAGGGGAGGCTCCTGCCGAGGCTGCCGCAGCCATCGCCAAGAGGAACCAGATGCTGGGCGAATGCAAGGGCAAGATACTTGAGCTTCTCAGACAGACGATCAGGCCTGAATTCCTGAACCGTATCGATGAGATAATAATGTTCGAGCCTCTGACCAAGAATGATATACGTGATATCCTTCATATCCAGATGAAACAGCTTCAGAGCAAGCTGTCCGAGGATGGTGTGGAAATCAGTTTCACTCCGGCATTCGAGGATTACATGACCGATATGGGTTACGATCCGGCATTCGGTGCGCGTCCTATCAAGAGGGTCATGCAGCGTGAGCTTGTGAACCAGCTTGCCAAGGCAATTCTTGACGGTACCGTGCACAGGGATTCTGTAATCGAGGCCGATGTTGCCGGCGGTGAGATAGTTCTGAAGAACGAGCCCTACCGGAAGCAGGCGTAGATATCATGGGATTGCTACGAGGTCGTCGGCGGGACGCGGCCACGGGTGATTTTGTAACTCGTTGATAAACAGATATCATTTTAGAGAGGGCGTGGAAACTCAGCCAAAAAAAGGCTACGTTTCCACGCCCTTTTTTGTAACCCATTGTGAATCAACACTGTTTTAGGCCATGGCGTGGCCGCGTCCCGCCGACGGTCTTGGGAAGGGGGGCCTGGAGACGCTTGCCGCGTTGCTGGGGACAGTGATTCGTTGCTGGCGTGAGTGAAAAGGCCTGTTTTACGCACGGCATAGATCAATTTTGACGCGACGTGCGTGGAAAACGTTTCAAGTGGAACCAAACGTGTCTGCTGATGTGGTTGGTTCCGCAAAAACGTTTAAAATGGTACAAAATGGCCCGTGACCCCGGAATTGCCAATAACATCGGAATATACATAAACAAAAAAGCCGTTCGAATTTCGAGCGGCTTTTTTTCTAAGAGCGGAAAACGAGACTTGAACTCGCGACCCCAACCTTGGCAAGGAACAGAAGTTTCATATCATTAAAGCTGTGTCACATCCTCTTAAAACCCATCTTTTGATAGGCTGACCCATTTGTTGTATAAAAATAATATTTGTCACGTCCTTCAAATATTATAGTCTCACTTTCTGATTTATTGGTACCTTCATATGTTACAGTCAATTTATCATTGGAAAGTGTCCAATGAAATTTCAACTCCACCACTACACTTTGACCTTCGTCATCAAGACCCTTTACTACACCTTTACCGTCTGCTGTGTATGAAACAAACCCAATGGTATTTTCCTTGGTATATTCCTTAAAATGATATAACTCCGGGTTACTGCTATCCGAATATTCAGTTGAACAGATGTACCAGTCACCTAAATAGTGTTAGATTCCTTGCTGCATCCGAACAAGATTGGCATAAGCAGCATAGCCAAAATCAAAAGTTTTGTTTTCATAATCATTTGATTTTAATAGTTTTACAAAATACATATAGTCATTCACCCAATACCATACAAATTTCCTCATTGAGAATTTTCAGGCAATTGTTAGCCGTTGCCAATAGAGGTTGTTGTTCTTCCATATATTCTTTATCCCCGTGGATAAGATTGCATCGCAACTTATAAAGACAATTCAAGACCGATTTGATTTTTTCGTCAGTGTCTGAAGAACTCATCTTTTTTAGCATCACCTTATCATTTGCAGGATTGTCTGTATCTATGATAAAACCGTTTTCTGAAATGATATTATTGAGTTTTTCTATATCAGATGCCATAACTGACAGTAAATGCGCAGATTTATGTTGCAGCACCTTAAATACTGCTTCTGTTGCTTTTTTCTTGTCTCCGCCTTTCTTGCCATACGCCAATTTTTCTGCGCAAAGGTTATATAGAACATTATAGATAATGAATCTTGTCACAAACTCATCAAATGTTGCTGCCAAGTTATTTTTATCGTTGGCATAAGAATCAGCTTTACCATTCCACCTGGTGATGAAAGAGTCCTGCTCAAAAAATCTTTCTTTAAAATTTTTTATTGAATTATTGTTTTTCATATTCTTAGAATCCGACAATGTTATCAAACTTTGCACTCCATAAAGTAGATTGTTTATATTCTTCCACACTTTCAGTTGGAACGAGCAATGTTGTAAAACCAATATTGCTATTACTGAATGTGTCTTTTTCTATTTTAGGCGGCTCAATAGTACCCAATATAAATTTTGTTATGATATTGCTGTCTCCAAATGCATTTTTCCCGATTCTTGTTAACAAACGACAATTCTTTGCATTTACTATTTCTAATTTCTTACATCCCGCAAAAGGTGCAGAATTCATCTTTGAAAATCCAATTCTATAATCGTCGCAAATTAGCGTCAATTGAGAATTTGGTGCAAAACTTACCTCTTTTAAAGAAGAACATTGTCCCAAAACCAGTCGTCTTAATGCATCTACCTTAGATGGTATTTCTATCTTTTCCAACATTGAGCATCCGTAAAATGTAGATGTTCCTATATGCTCTAAGGTAGACGGCAATTCAATATTTTTTAATGAAGTGCAATAAGAAAAAACGCCTCCTATTGACGCATTATCCGAAACAGTTTCATAGTCGTTATATAATGCCTCCAATTTGGATTCTTTTTCAAAAATCACAGTATTTAAATTCTTACACTCCGTAAATGCTTTTGCATCAATAGTTCGTACATTTGCTGGTATTACTATTGATGTGATTTTAGTATGACCAAAGGCGTTGCCTCCAATTTGAGTCAATGCTGAATTATCTTCAAATATTATATTTTCCAACGAACTATACGCAAAAGCACTTTCTCCAATTACCCGAACATTTCTAGGAACCATGAACAGCTTTAAAGACTTGCAGTTATTAAAACAACGTACTCCTATTTCCAACAAATTTGATGAATTTGAAAAAACAACACTCTTCAAATTCTCGCAATTTTCAAAACCGCCAATTGATGTGACATTCTCTGGTACATTTATGCTTTGTAGCTTTGAACATTCGTAAAAACAGTCTACATCTATTTTAGTCAAAGTTTTTGGCAATACTATTTGCTCTATTCGTTCAAAAAAAGATTTATTTCTCCATTCCACATCTCTAACGGGTAGTGTTTTTATAACAACATCTGATATATCCAAATAAAAGAGGTTTTTCATGCTGAAGATTGTGGAAAAATCATCAATATTCATCAATCCTGATATTTTTATTTTTTGCGCATTATTATATCCATACTCATCTAATAATGCACTCAAAGTGCCAGGCATTTCTAATTGTATATCATATAAAGTCGGTGCATCTTGTTTTATAAAAATATCTTGTGATATAGAATATTCTTTATTGTAAAATATTATTTCCGAACTTCTTTCAGCATCTGTTTTATTTGGAGTAATTGTCAAATAATATGTATTTGTGGAAACCGATTTGTCTTTATTTTCTATTATCCAATCTACATTGTCCGGAATCTTCACAGAAACATCTACATTACTTTTGATTTCAACTTTAATAACACTCCCAATATCTGGGACATTATATTTATCCTGCGTCAATATTATTGACGGTTCTACTCCCGATTGATATATTTTTATCGTTTCTGACAATTTATTGCCAGTTAACCCTGTTAGAACAATTTCTCCTTCACGGTTAGATATATCTGTATTTTCAGAGATGGAAAACTGTAAAGTGTGGGATTCAATTGCTTTTGTACCAAAATATTTTATCCAAGACCTGCTCGTATTGCTTATATCCCAATTAAAATCAGTGGTTGATTTGACCTCAATGTTTACAGAGCCGCCTTTAGCATCAATCTCAAATTTTGAAGATGTTACAGTAAGAGCATCTTTCTGTTTTTGAACAATTGTTATATCCTTTTTTATAGAACCGCATCTAATCTGAATCGTAGCAGAGCGGTCATCATATAACGAATTTTCAGAGACAGATATATTGATTTTGGACTGTCCGGCTTTTCCGCTTTTCGGAGAGATTATTATCCAATTGGCAGCCCTATCATTTATTAAATCTGCACTCCATTCAGAGGTCGTAGTAAAGGTAATTACATCATTGCTTTTTGTTTCATTAAATATTAATTGAGTTGTTGCGATGTCTATTTTGTCCTTATCTTCCGTTGTCTCTGTATTGTCAACAAAATCTTCTATCTTATTACATTCAATAGCTAAAAATGATAGAAATATCAAAAGTATTTACAACCGATTATTACTCAATATTTTATAGATAATAAGTCAGAAATATGGTTGTTATTTTTAATTGCACATTCTAAAAGGTGAAGATTTAACGCTTTTATTGATTATTAACTCAAAAAGGACATCAACTTGGGTCGTTTCTTCTCTTTTCCTTGCTATTCGTTTCCGATATTCCACTTTTGTTTTGGTCTATCTCATATGTACTGCAAAGGTATTGATTTTTGTTTGATATTGCTCCTTGCTTGCTCCTTGTCGTAGATTAATTTTCACACAGGAATTTTTGTTCTCTTTCTATAGGGGCTTGAAACAATCCATTTATTGGAAACAATTAAAGACGGAGCTGGTTTGCCCCAGTGCTTTTTAAGAAACAGGGCAATTATTTTATCTCCACAAAGGCTCTTGTTCCCAATTATGAGGAAAGCCTAATAAACGAGTTCTTACTGATGGGTATTTCGATAAAAGCTGCTTGAAATCTGCAACAAAAGTGTTGCCCATAGAAATGGAGTTAAGCCAATACACCACATAGCAGAGTTGCGGATAAAGTGTTTGTTCACGGAACGAGAAATCCGTAATCCATGTGTTTGGCATACGCATAGGCATCATTGGCTTGACAGGAAAGACCCGATTTGACAGTCTTGAATGATGGGCGCAGCAATTACGAAGTACGGGTCTGGGTACGGATTAAAAGGCTAAGTGATTATTTCCAGTCATTTAGCCTTTTTAATTATCTAATTTTTCCCCACATTTTCCCCACAGCTGTCTATTTATATATTTTAGAAACATATTTTTCCGTAAAGTTATGTACCTTTGTCGGCAAATAAAGATATTCT
>OFMT01000860.1_pt1 | contig 25028 bp, 19 predicted proteins | sample 1541891 | NCBI WGS metagenome assembly OFMT01 (sample SAMN04209230, study PRJEB22552) | human gut metagenome | biome: gut; material: feces | host: Homo sapiens | place: USA: Oklahoma | reverse complement strand
GGTTACACTTTATGCAATATGGACAAGATATTATGAGTCAGGATTATTTGGTGCCAAGCTTGGTAAGAATCAGATATTTGATAATGTTACAAGCCGTAATATGATAAATGGTAACTGTTATGATGCATCATGGGGACATGCTAATGCATCTATTGGACATCAGTTTACTGACAATCAGATTAAGGACAGATTCTTTGTGTTCAGATACAGTGGTGATAATGAATGGCCGGTTGCACTCTTTATGTATGATGAAGATGGTACACCTGTAACCAGTTCAACATCTGACAGACTTTATATTAATTCATCAATTGGAGAAACTGATAATGTATGCCTTACAGACGAGGGTATGGAATATATGGAAAAAACATATTCCGATGGAATTGATGGTCTGGTATGTCAGGGTAGAGTAAGTCAGTATGATAAGAACGGTGTTACATTTATCAGTAGTAATGGATTTGGATATTATGTTTCAATTAACCGTGGTTACAAGAAGGGTGATTATATTGAGTGGGATGATGTTGTAGAAGCAGATAATGTTTCGGCAGACACACTTGATTCCATTGATACATTTGCTGATGCATTACTTTTTGACGGTGAATATGCCATCATTTATAACGAAAATGCTGATGACATCATAGATAATTTCCCGGAAACACAGAAGAAGATGGATTTGTATTCATCTATTATTACAATGGAAGTACCTGAAAGAAATGGCTACAGCTTTGTGGGCTGGAATACAAAGAGTGATGGTACAGGCGATTATTATGGAGCAGGTGCAAGGTACGTTGGAAAAGGAGTCCTTACTGTATATGCAATCTGGGAAAAAGAAGAAAAGGAATCACTTGCTTTATATGAAAATGGAAAACAGGTAAATAAGAATTACATCATTTCCAATGAAGAGGCTGTTGATAATATTATTAAAAACACCAGAACAGCAGAGGAATTTTATTCAGAACTTAACAATATAAGTATGAGTCATGTCTTTGAAATAAAGGGTGGATATGGTGAAGATGGCAGTTATACTGCAGTATCTGCCGATGAGAATGTTGCAACATGTGAGGTAGAGGGCAATATTCTTACCCTGAATGGAAAAAATGATGGATTTACATATGTGACAATTACTGATGAAATAAGCAATCAGATATACAGGTTAAGTGTTAATGTTAAAACACTTAAAGACAAACTGTATATTATCAGACCTGTAACTAATGATGCTTACAAGGATTATCTCACAGGCAGCAATAAGGTGAGCTACTACAGTGCAAGCAGTGAACAGGGCAGAAAGGTTACATGGACAACAGCAGGAGTAAGTGCTGCCAATGCGGTACAGCTTTCAAACAATGACTGTGTTATATGGAAACCTACTGATACAAATCTTAAAATCAGTGCAGTATGTGGTCTTACGACTACACTTGTTCCAATAGCGGATATGCTGACAGGTGATGTTAATGGTGCATATCCAATTAACAATTACTATATTCCATCTGCATATAAGCAGAACATAACACTGGTAGATGCTGTTGGAAGTGGTATGAGAAGTAATTTTAATGTTAAGGCATTTCTTATTAACAGTGCAGGAAGGGTTTTGGCAAAGGATACGAAAGCATTTACAGCTGATATTGCAAAAACAGCCTATTCTGTTGACGTATCATTTGAAGGAATAGACAGCCTTGACAATGCAGATGTACTTCTTGAAATAACATCTGAAAACAATTCATATAAGCCTAAGCTTATACAGTATCCGGTTTATGCCAAGGGCCAGCAGGTGAATGCAGGTGTTAAGGTACAGTTAGAAGATACTACATCTACAGTAACTGATACTAAAAATATAGTAAATATAGCAGATGACAGTGGCAAAGAAGTAAGTAACATTGTTATTGATAAGAATGATAAAAAGACAATCGTAGTTAATTCATGTTCTGAAGCTGGTCATAGTATATCATTTAAGGTTGCGGATAAAGAGCTTTTCGCTGATAAAACAGAAAGTGTTTACTATGACGGAATGGTAAATGAATGGAAAAAATCAACATTCAATATTAGCAGCAATAATGTTCCTATTGGAAGAAATAAGGTAGAATTAATAATCAAAAATAGCAGTAGCGATATTATATCAACACAGACAACAGAGTTTAACATAACAAATATTGCTAATATTCCTTCTCCTGAAAAGCCTGAAAATATTCAGTTTATTGGAGATTTTGATACACCTACAATTTCAGCAGGTAAGGTTATTAACAGGAGCCTTAAGTTCAATTTCCCTAAGCTGCTTCCTATGAAGATCAGCTATCAGGATACAGATGATCCGCTGAAAAAGACATTTATGATAGCTATTGGTAACGCGGGACTTGATGAAAATAACGTGGTTGCTGCTGTAACTGAAACCATAAATGATCTTAAGGACAATAAGCTTACTAAAACATTATCAGGTTATGCATTTGGTAATGCAGATTTTGTTAATGGCAAGTGGGTTATGACTTACACCGGTGGTGGAATTGCCGGAAGTATTCAGTATGAATTTGGCTTTAACAACAATGTTGTTGTAGGATTTGTTCCATTATATTATGGAATGAAGGTTGGATGTACAGCTAAGGTAGATGCCTTGTTATCTGGCAGCAATTCATACTATAATAAGTTTGTTGGAATAGATTTCACAACTAATAACCTGCAGCTTACAAGCCAGTATAATTTTGTAACAGATATTCTGGTTGGAGTTCAGGGTTATGTAGGAGCCAGCGGAGGAATAGGTTTTGATGCCAAGGTAGTTAAGCTTAAGTTTGGTGTGGAAGGTCAGCTTGCACTTGAATATGACCACCGTGTTGTTATATTTAAGGACCTTAATCAGACTAAAACCTATGATGGAGGACATCTTGATTTCAGTGGAAGAATAGGACTGAATTTTGAGTTCAAGCTGTTATTTATAAAATATAAGAAAGAAATAGTTGGAACCGGCTTTAATACAGGAAAAGACTATAGAGACTGGGGTAAGTTCCCATTAGGAAGACCTAACCTTTTAGAATTTGCAGGAATGGAAAAAGGTAATGCCCGGATGCTATCATTGGCAGCAAGGGATGGCAAGCAATGGAGCGATTATATCAATCCGTATATTTCACCGGTTATAGCAGGTGATGGTAACAGTATGGCAATGACATATACGGACAATCTTGAAAAGCTGGATACTATAAATCCTGCAATAAGCAGTAAAAGAGGAAGCAACTGGTCTGAACCTGAAGTATATACAGACTGGAGGACTTCTGGTAAGAAACAGACTGTTAATGCCATTGATTATGATACAGATGGAAGTCTTAAGGTGTTAGCATTTGATGCAATAACATATGACAACATAGATGAAAGCAGTGACAATATACCAAGTAGTGATTTTAATAAGTCTGCTAATACCGGAGAGATTCATGTTTACGTTAATGGAGTTCATACAAAGCTTACCAACAACGTGATTGCTGATACAGCACCTGTTGTATCTGTTAAGAATGGAAAAGCAATTGTTGTATGGCAGGCAGATAAATATGATCTTGCAAGTATTAATGAGGGTGCTGTTAAGCAGGATATGCAGGGTGACAAGAAACTGTATTTCAGTTTTTACAATGGCAAAAAATGGAGTGATCCTGCTTGTCTTGAAAATGGAGAAATCCAGGGTGTTCAGGCTTATGATACGGCTCTTTCAGATAATGGAGAAGCCATGGTAATTACAAGTATGGGTACAAGTGATCTCCTTAATGAACGTGAGCTGTTTTCATACATAATTGACAATGGAACAGTACAGAGCATCAACAGAATTACATGTAATGAATATGGTGAGACACAGCCAAGAGTTAAATATGTATCTGATAATGATGGAATGTTCTTGGCAGGCTGGCAGCAGTCCGAATATGAAGAGGACAATGTTGAGAAAGCATACGTTGTTGTTAAGGGCTTCAATAAGGATGGTAGCGCCAATGATTTCACAGTTACTGACAATGGCGATATAAAAGAGAATTTTGATTTTGTAAAGGGTGGAGACACTATTAACAGCAGTGCTGTTTACTGGTATGATACAGAGTCAGAGACTGCAAGTCAGACATATGTTAAATACATAAATGAGACACCAGCTTCATTTTCAATGAAATATGCGCTTAATGGTACTTCAGTGGAAGATGAGTCAATTGTTGGAAATACAGTTGTTAAAAATGGAGATTCATTTACCGGTGTATCTGCTGCACAGGTTCAGAAGGAAAGCAGTGATGATTCAGCGGAGCAGCCGGCAAGACTTATATTTAGCAGCAAGACAATTAAGAATTCCATTATTGATGCCTCTGCTAATGCATTTGATCAGAATATAATTCCATCAAGTAATATAAATGTAACCCTTTCATTTACTAATGCAGGAAGAAATGCAATGAACAGTATTACAGTTAAGAATAATGGAACTACTGTTGTTGACAATTATCCTGTTCAGGTTGAAAGTGGTGAGAAGGGACAGGTAAAATTCGTATATGCACTTGGTGAAGAATTAAAGAATGAGAATTTCACCATTGAAGCAGATAATGGAGCAACAGCAACAGCAAAACTGGTACTTGTTGCAACAGACATTGTTGTGGCAAATCCAGAATTAAACGGAACAGTATCCGGAGGAGAGAGAATTATGCAGGCTGTTATAAGTAACGCAGGAACAGCGGCACTTAAGGATACTGACAAGGTATATGTTAATTTCTCGGCAGGAGACAAGAAAAATGTAAAGGTTAATACTTTATCTGGTGGAGCTGTATGGAATTCGGCATCTGAACAGGTTATTATAAGTGGAAAAGCTGCAATAGAAGAGATTAATGCAGGAGAATATATTCTTCAGTTTGGATACAAACCTGCCTTTGACAGTGATAATGATACTGTTGCATTTGCATTTGAAACAAAGGCATATGGTAACAATATGCAGCCATTAGACGAACTGAATGTAGCAGATAACAACGCTTCCTTCAGTATTGTTAAACCATCTGCGGTATATGACAGCCAGCTTACATATGATGCGATTGTTGAAGATGGCAGCATAATGGCAGTGAAGGTAACTAACCAGTTTGAATCACCAATAAAAACAGGTATTAAGGTATCAAATGGCAGCACATCAAAAACACTTAATGTTAATCTTGCTGCTGAAGAAAGTAAGACATATGGTATTAGTTTACCTGCATCAGATTCATTAGATTACACAGTTACAAAATATAGTGGAAGTGAATCAGATGTGATTGTACCTGATAGTAAACCTACTCCGGCACCAACATTAGAGCCTGGTTCAGAACCTTCTGGAACTATGGAACCGGCACCAACGGAAGAACCAGTACCAACAGCAGAACCGACACCTACAAAGGAACCGGCACCTACGAAAAAACCAACACCTACAAAAAAACCAACACCTACAAAAAAACCACTTCCAAATACAACGAAAAAACCTGTGCCAACCATTGCACCAAGAAAGACACCTGTACCTTCAACACCAGCTCCAGAAATTAAAGTTGGAAGAGCGTCAATTAAGAAACTTAAGAATATTTCCAAACGCAAGGTGCAGATTACTATTAAACCGGTAGCAGGCGCAAGAGGATATAAGGTATTCTTTAGTAAAAATAAGAAGTTCAAAAAAGCAAAAACAAGAACCTTCTATGGTAAAAAGGGAACTCTTGTAGCACTTAAGAAGGGCAAAACATATTATGTTAAGGTTCAGGCCTTTGTAAGAGGTTATAATGGATTGTACGTGTATGGAAAAGCCAGCAAGGTTAAGAAAATAAAGATTAAGAAGTAGTGTAGCTTTATATCAGTCGAGAAGAATATGTCAGCTTACGCTGACCAGAATCACGCACCGGGTCTTATGTGCGTTCGACTTGAATTGATGATTTTAAATGGGTAAAAGCTGGATAACTGGTTAGAATAAAAATCAGTTATTCAGCTTTATTCTTTGCAACAATCCGCGAACAAATGTTTGTTTTCGCTATATACAAACTATATTAATCGTGTTATAATGAGTTCTAAATCAGTAGGAGGTGATATCTACATGGAATTCAAACTGCATTCAGAATTTAAACCTACAGGTGACCAGCCTCAGGCAATAGATGCCCTTGTTCAGGGCTTTAAAGAGGGCAACCAGTTCGAAACATTACTTGGTGTTACTGGTTCTGGTAAGACATTTACTATGGCTAATGTTATACAAAAGCTGCAGAAGCCTACACTTATTATTGCTCACAATAAGACACTTGCTGCACAGCTCTATGGTGAATTTAAGGAATTCTTCCCAGAGAACGCGGTAGAGTATTTTGTGTCCTACTATGATTATTATCAGCCGGAAGCTTATGTCCCTTCAACTGATACCTATATTGCCAAGGATTCTTCGATAAATGATGAGATTGATAAACTGAGACATTCAGCAACAGCATCACTTACTGAAAGGAAGGATGTTATTGTAGTGTCCAGCGTTTCATGTATATATGGTCTTGGAAGTCCTATTGATTATCAGAATATGACATTGTCCATACGACCCGGAATGGAGAAGGACAGGGATGATGTTTTAAGAAAGCTTGTAGATATCCAATATGAGAGGAATGATATGGATTTTCATCGTGGTACCTTCAGAGTTCATGGTGATGTTGTGGAAGTGTATCCTGCGGCAGCAACAGATACAGCGGTAAGAATTGAATTTTTTGGAGACGAGATAGACAGAATAACAGAAATAGATGTCCTGACTGGAGCCGTAAAGTGTGAATTGGAGCATGTAGTTATATTCCCGGCATCTCATTATGTTGTTGCTGACGACAAGATGAAAAAGGCTATAGAACTTATTGAAAGTGAATTACAGGACAGGGTATCATTTTTTAATTCAGAAGATAAACTCTTAGAGGCACAGAGAATATCTGAGAGGACTAATTTTGATATAGAGATGTTAAGAGAGACAGGATTTTGTTCTGGTATTGAGAATTATTCAAGGCATCTTGCAGGCAATCCGGAGGGGGCAATGCCTAATACCCTGTTGGATTATTTCCCGGATGATTACCTTATTATTGTTGATGAGTCACATATTACTATTCCACAGATCAGAGGAATGTATGCAGGTGACCGTTCAAGGAAGACTACCCTTGTGGATTATGGTTTCAGACTACCCTCTGCACTTGACAACAGACCACTTAATTTTGATGAGTTTGAGGGTCATATTAACCAGATGTTATGTGTTTCTGCCACACCGTCAGTATATGAGGCAGAGCATGAATTATTAAGAGTTGAACAGGTTATCAGGCCAACAGGACTTCTTGATCCTGAGATTGATGTACGGCCTGTAAAAGGACAGATAGATGATCTTTTAACAGAGGTTCACAAGGAGACTGATAGAAAAGGTAAGGTTATGATTACAACCCTCACAAAGCGCATGGCTGAGGAACTAACAACCTATCTTTCAGAGGCAGGAGTGAGGGTAAGATATCTTCATTCAGATATTGATACGTTAGAGCGTTCAGAGATTATAAGGGACATGCGACTTGACGTTTTTGACGTTTTAGTGGGTATTAACCTTTTAAGAGAAGGTCTTGATATTCCAGAGATTACCCTTGTTGCAATTCTTGATGCAGATAAGGAGGGCTTCCTGCGTTCTGAAACTTCGCTTATTCAGACAATTGGAAGAGCTGCTCGTAATTCAGAAGGGCATGTAATAATGTATGCAGATAACATGACAGATTCCATGCAGAATGCCATAAATGAGACAAACAGGCGTCGTAAAATACAGCAGGAGTACAATGAAAAGCATGGCATTACGCCTACTACGATTAAAAAGGCTGTAAGGGACCTTATCCGTATTTCAAAGGATGTTCCACAGGTTAAGGAGGAACTTGATAAGGATATGGAGTCCATGAGTGAAAAAGAACTTAATAAGCTTATCAGCGAATATAACAAGAAGATGCATAAGGCGGCAGCAGATCTTAATTTTGAAGAAGCAGCACAGCTTAGAGACCTTATTATTGATTTGAAAAAGCATTTACTGGAAGTTACCGGAGGTAAATAGTTAGTTATGAAGGATAATTTTATTAGAATACGAGGAGCTAAGGAGCACAATTTAAAAGGCATAGATGTGGACATTCCAAGGGATTCATTTGTTGTATTTACTGGACTTTCAGGTTCAGGTAAGTCATCCCTGGCATTTGATACTATATATGCTGAGGGTCAGAGAAGATATATGGAGTCTCTATCCTCCTATGCAAGAATGTTTCTTGGAAGGATGGAAAAGCCGGATGTTGAAAGCATTGACGGGCTTTCTCCTGCTATTTCAATAGACCAGAAATCTACAAACCGTAACCCACGTTCCACTGTTGGAACTGTTACAGAGATTTATGATTATTTCAGACTTCTTTTTGCAAGGATTGGTATTCCACATTGCCCAAAATGTGGCAAGGAGATTAAGAAGCAGACTGTAGATCAGATGGTAGATGATATAATGAAGCTGCCTGAAAGAACTAAAATACAGCTTCTTGCACCTGTTGTGCGTGGAAGAAAGGGAACTCATGCCAAGGTTTTTGAACAGGCAAGAAAAAGTGGATATGTAAGAGTGTCAGTTGATGGTAATGTATATGATCTTTCAGAGGACATTGTACTTGATAAGAATATAAAGCATCATATTGAGGTTGTGGTAGACAGACTTGTTATAAAAGAAGGTATCGAAAAGAGACTAGCTGATTCTATAGAAAATGTTCTTAAACTGGCTGAGGGACTTCTTATTGTAGATGTAATCGGTGGTGAGAAGATTAATTTTAGTGAAAGCTTTGCCTGCCCTGACTGCGGTATAAGTATCAATGAGATTGAACCAAGAAGCTTCTCATTTAACAATCCATTTGGTGCCTGTCCTACCTGTAATGGTCTTGGCTTCAAGATGGAATTTGACGAGGGGCTTATTATACCAGACCCATCTTTATCTATAGATGAGGGAGCAATTGCGGTAATGGGCTGGCAGTCAGTTACCCAGGAGGGAAGCTATTCCAGATGTATTATGGAAGCTTTGGCAAAGGAATATGGATTTAGTCTTGCTACTCCTTATAAGGATTATCCAGAGGAGATTAAAAACATTATTATGCATGGTGCCAACAGGTCAGTGAAAGTGACATATAAGGGCCAGCGGGGAATAGGTGTTTATGATATTTTATTTGAAGGAGTAATATTAAATGTCAGAAGAAGGTACAGGGAAACATCTTCTGAAACTTCAAAGCAGGAATATGAGGAATTTATGAAAATAACTCCATGTAAGGAGTGTGGTGGTAAACGTCTTAAACCGGAAATTCTTGCAGTTACAGTAGGAGATAAGAATATTGCTGAACTGACTGAATTCCCTGTGCATAAGCTGGCTGATTTTATGGACAATCTTATTTTAAATGAGATGCAGCACAAAATCGGTGATGAGATTATGAAAGAGATAAAGGCAAGATTGGGATTTTTAGTAAAAGTAGGTCTTGACTATCTGACTCTTTCAAGGTCTGCAGGCTCTCTTTCAGGTGGAGAAGCACAGCGAATAAGACTTGCAACCCAGATTGGGTCTGGACTTGTAGGTGTGGCGTACATTCTTGACGAACCAAGTATAGGTCTTCATCAGCGTGATAATGATAAGCTTCTTGATGCACTTATGAATCTTAAGAATCTTGGCAATACACTTATTGTGGTTGAACATGATGAGGACACAATGCTCGCAGCAGATTATATTGTTGACATTGGTCCTGGAGCAGGAGAACATGGTGGTGAGGTTGTTGCCACAGGTACTGCAGAGGAGATTATGGCATGTGAGAAATCTCTTACAGGAGCATATCTTAGCAAACGTATTGTTATTCCTATACCAGACAGAAGAAGAAAGCCTTCAGGCTGGTTAACGGTTAAGGGAGCTGCACAGAACAACCTTAAAAATATTGATGTTAAGTTCCCGCTTGGAGTTATGACCTGTGTTACAGGTGTTTCAGGCTCGGGAAAAAGTTCGCTTGTTAATGAAATTTTATATAAAGCACTTGCAAAGCAGCTTAACAGGGCAAGAACAATTCCTGGAAAATATAAAAAAATTGAAGGAATTGAACAGCTTGATAAGGTAATTAATATTGACCAGTCACCTATTGGAAGAACACCTCGTTCCAATCCGGCAACCTACACCGGGGTATTTGACATGATACGAGATTTATTTGCATCGACACCGGATGCCAGGATGAGGAATTATAAAAAGGGAAGATTCTCATTTAATGTAAAGGGTGGAAGATGTGAAGCCTGTAGTGGTGATGGTATTATAAAAATAGAGATGAATTTCCTGCCTGATGTATATGTTCCATGTGAGGTCTGCAATGGCATGCGTTATAACAGAGAAACACTTGATGTCAGGTATAAGGGCAAGAATATATACGAAGTACTTGATATGACTGTTGAAGAAGCACTTCATTTCTTTGAAAATATACCTTCTATTCAAAGAAAAATGCAGACACTGTATGATGTGGGTCTGTCATACATTAAACTTGGACAGCCATCAACACAGCTGTCCGGAGGTGAGGCACAGCGTATCAAGCTTGCTACGGAGCTGAGCAAGAGAAGTACGGGAAAGACCATATATATTCTTGATGAACCTACTACAGGACTTCATTTTGCTGATGTTCATAAGCTTATCGAGATTCTTGACAGGCTGGCTGAAGGCGGTAATACGATTATAGTTATTGAACATAATCTGGATGTTATCAAAACAGCAGATTACATTATTGATATAGGACCGGAAGGTGGAGAACGTGGTGGAACTGTAGTTGCATCAGGAACACCAGAGGAGATAACGAAGGTTAAGGAAAGCTATACCGGCATTTATCTGAAAAAATGTGGTGTTGGTGACAATAATTACGGGGAGGTATAATGTATGTCGAATCATTTTTTTGCAATGATGGCAAGAATGAAATATATTGAAAGATGGGCGCTTATGCGTAATTCAAGTCCGGAAAATCTAAGTGAGCATTCACTTGATGTTGCTATGATAGCTCATGCACTGGCAGTAATAGGCAATCTCAGACTTGGAAAGAAGCTTGATGAGAATAAAGCAGCAATTGTTGCATTATATCACGATACAACTGAGATAATAACAGGAGATCTTCCAACACCAGTAAAATATTTTAATGCGGATATTAAGTCTGCATACAAGGAAGTTGAACATGTGGCAGCGGACAGACTTTTGTCACTGCTTCCAGAAGATATGCAGGATTATTACAGGGATTTTTATTATAAAAAAGACGAAGACGCATATATATGGAAGCTGGTTAAGGCGGCGGATAAGCTTTCTGCTTATATAAAATGTATTGAAGAAGAAAAAGCGGGTAATACTGAATTCATCAATGCTAAAGAGTCAACTATGAAGAGTCTTGATGAGATGAATATAGAAGAAGTTAATATATTTAAGAAAGAATTTCTTGATTCATATAAACTAACACTTGACGAACTGCAGTAATAAATTGTACTCTATTATTATGTCGTTAAATGTGATGTGTATAATAGAATCATTTTTGTTTTGCAGAAAATTATAAAATACAAGGGGAATCAACTATGGAAAAAGAACTTGTTATTGTACTTGACTTTGGTGGTCAGTACAATCAGCTCATTGCACGTCGTGTAAGAGAATGCAATGTGTATTGTGAAGTTAAGCCATACACAATTACACTTGATGAAATTAAGAAACTTAATCCAAAGGGAATTATATTTACCGGAGGACCTAACAGTGTTTATGATGAAGAGTCTCCACGTTATGGTAGCGAGATTTATGATCTTGGAATTCCTATTCTTGGAATATGCTATGGTTCACAGCTTATGGCCTACAGTCTTGGAGGATCAGTAAAGACTGCACCGGTAAGTGAATATGGTCATACAGAAGTTGTTGTGGATAAGAATTCAGTTTTATTTAAAGATGTAGAGGTTGATGATAAGAGCCAGACTATATGCTGGATGAGCCATACAGATTATATTGCACAGGTTCCTGATGGTTTTAAGAGCATTGCTAACACACCTAATTGCCCTGTGGCAGCAATGGAAAATCCTGACAAGAAATTTTATGCAACACAGTTCCATCCTGAGGTTATGCATACCAAGGAAGGAATTAAGATGTTAAGAAATTTCGTGTACGATGTTTGTGGTTGCAAAGGCGACTGGAAAATGGACAGTTTTGTAGAGTCCACAATTGAACAGCTTCGTGAAAAAATCGGAGATGGAAAGGTTCTTTGTGCTTTATCAGGAGGAGTTGACAGTTCAGTTGCTGCAGTTCTTCTTTCAAAGGCAATTGGCAAGCAGCTTACCTGTGTGTTTGTTGATCACGGTCTTCTTAGAAAAAATGAAGGCGATGAAGTTGAAGAAGTATTTGGACCAAATGGTCATTATGAACTCAATTTTATTCGTGTTAATGCTCAGGAAAGATATTACAAGAAGCTTGCAGGTGTAACAGAGCCAGAGCAGAAGCGTAAGATAATTGGCGAAGAATTTATCAGAGTATTTGAAGAGGAAGCTAAGAAAATAGGTAAGGTTGATTTCCTTGTTCAGGGAACAATTTATCCGGATGTTATTGAGAGCGGACTTGGAAAATCAGCAGTTATCAAGAGTCATCATAATGTTGGTGGTTTGCCATCAGTTGTAGATTTCAAGGAAATAGTTGAGCCATTGAGAATGTTATTTAAGGATGAAGTTCGTAAGGCCGGCCGTGAATTAGGTATTCCTGATTATCTCGTTGATCGCCAGCCATTCCCAGGCCCAGGCCTTGGAATTCGTATCATTGGTGAAGTAACAGCCGAAAAGGTTAAGATGGTTCAGGAAGCTGATTATATTTACCGTGAAGAGATTGCAAAAGCCGGAATCAAAGGTCTTGGACAGTATTTTGCCGCTTTAACAAATATGCGTTCTGTAGGTGTTATGGGTGATGGAAGAACTTATGATTACGCAATCGCATTGAGAGCAGTTAATACTACTGACTTTATGACTGCAGACTGTTCAGAGATTCCTTTCGAGGTTCTGCAGAAGGTTATGACAAGAATTATTAATGAAGTTAAGGGTGTCAACAGGGTAATGTATGATTTGACCAGTAAGCCACCTGGAACGATTGAGTTTGAGTAGTAGCCGCAAGTCTGGGAAGCCTTATAAATAGGGCGTTCCCGGGCAGATAAAGTTCTATTTGATAACAAAATGATAACACTGGATATTTTGGCATTATTTATCAGGTATCCTGTGGTTATCGAGTAATATGTGTGAAACCGACAAAAAAGGTCTTACTGAATTGAGTGAAATCAATTTGGTAAGGCCTTTTTTCGTCGGCTTTTATTTTGCGTTTTTTGGATAGTTGTAACGCCACTGATCATATTCTTCCTGAGTGATCTCGCCGGATTTGAGTTTTTCTGCCTGTTCCTGCCACGCATGGAACATATCGAACATGGAAAGGTAGGTGGTTCCCTTGGCCTTGTCCAGCCGGAGACAAAGTTCTCCGTCAATCTCATCAATGTGAAGCCCGTAAAGGTCTTCTAAGGTAAATAAGGTATGCATCAGTCCAACGTAACTGTCAATATCCGGGACAGCAAGAGCATGAGGGGATACTTCAAAAATATCAGCCAATGCGTTCAGATATTTTTCTTTTGGACTGCGTGCCCCTTTTTCATACTGTGCAATGCGGACATCAGCCTGTGAATCACTGAATCCCAGCTGTTGACCCAAATATTTCTGCGTGAAACCACGCAGAAGTCTGAAATGGTGGATTCTTTCGCCTATTGCCATATGTTTATATCTCCTGTCTTTTTCTTGATAGGTTGAGTATAGCATATCCAAATGGTAGAGACAAGAAAATCCATACAAAAAAGTATGGGTAAATGTATTGAAAGTACTTGACCCATACAGAATAGTATAGTATAATTCAACCCATACAAAATAGTATAGTAAAAAGAAGGGAGAAATTTTCTATGAGTAAAATGTTTATGAATGTGAAAGAGGTCATGGAAGTCCTGGAAGTATCGGAGTCCTATGCATACAAGTTGATGAAAAGGCTAAACAGGGAATTGCAGGCAATGGGATGTCAGACAATCGCAGGAAAAGTTGACCGGAAGTATTTTTATGAGCAGTTCTATGGAACAAGATCGAATGATGGGAGGAATTAGGAATGGCAATTTACAAGAATGACAATGGCACCTGGTATGTAATGATTCGTTATCAGGACTGGACAGGTGCAAGAAAACAGAAATGCAAACGAGGATTTTCTACAAGAAAAGAAGCTGCGGACTGGGAATTACAATTCAAATTACAGAAGAAAGCAAGCGTGGATATGACAATGGAAAGCTTTTGCACTATGTATGAAGAAGATGTCAGACCTTCTTTGAAGCAGAGTACCTGGCTTACAAAAGAAAATATTATTCAGAAAAAGATTCTTCCGTATCTTGGAAAACGTAAAGTATCGGAAATTACAGCTAAAGATGTGATGGACTGGCATAACCAGATGAGAAAACTGAAAACGAAAACAGGAAAACCGCTTTCGCCAACGTATCTGAAAACGATACATGGACAATTAAGCACTATTTTTAATCATGCAGTGAAATATTACGATCTTAGCACTAATCCGGCAAGAAAAGCTGGGGCACTGGGAGAAGAAGAAGGCAAGGAAATGTTGTTCTGGACAAAAGAAGAATATAAGCGGTTTGCAGAAGAAATGATGGACAAACCTCTTTCCTACTATGCTTTTCAACTGCTTTATTGGTGCGGGATTCGTTCCGGTGAGCTGCTTGCTTTAACACCGGCGGATTTTAATTTCAAAAAGAAAACGCTTCGGATCAATAAGTCCTATCAGCGTTTGAAGGGAAAAGATGTAATTAGTACGCCAAAGACAAAGAACAGTGTACGGACAGTCATAATGCCACAGTTCCTGTGTGATGAAATGCAGGACTGTCTAAAAATATATTACAGCTTACAGCCTGACGACCGTATTTTTCCGGTAACAAAATATTATCTGAATCACGAGATGGAAAGAGGCTGTAAAGCGAGTGGGGTAAAGAAAATCAGAGTTCATGATCTCAGGCATAGTCATGTATCCCTGCTGATCAATATGGGGTATACCGCACTAGCAATCGGAAAAAGGGTTGGACATTCAGCAGAAAAGATTACTTACCGGTATGCACATCTGTTTCCGTCGGTACAGCAGGACATGGCAGAGCAGTTGGATGCGGAAAATATGGATAAAGAATTAAATGAAGTGGAAGGAGGACTTGCAAATGTCGGCTAAATGTCTGGATCAGCAGGGACGTTGGAGAAATAAAGTTGTAGCATTTCGGATGTCACCGGAAGAAGATGAACTTCTGGAGACGGCAGTACGGCTATCGGGATTAACCAAACAAGAATATATTATCCGAAGATTGCAGGAAAAAGAAGTTGTGGTTACAGGAAATCCCAGGGTGTATAAAGCTTTGAAGAAGGAACTTGAAAAGGTACTGGGTGAGCTGAAACGTCTGAAAAAGGGAGAAGATGTGCCGGAGGATTTATTGGAAGTGATTCGGCTTATCACAATAACAATGGCTGGAATGAAAGCGGAATAAAAGAGCCTTTAAGTGTCGGCAAACACCTAAAGGCAGGGATTTGGTAGAATACTCTTCCAAAAAACTTCTATGAGTATTCTATCAAAAACCACTCTTTCTTTCAACGGGAAAATAAGGAGGATTTGATGGAAAACAAAAGAACAGAAACAAATAAAACAGTACAGAAAAGGCTGGAACCGGAACTGAAACTCATCAATATGGATACGGTGGAAGTGGAGCAGATTGAATGGCTGCTTTATCCATTTATTCCCTATGGAAAAGTAACAATTATACAGGGAGATCCGGGAGAAGGAAAAACGACAATGGTGCTTCAAATTATTGCAAAACTGACCAGAGGAGAGACTATTCTTCCAGCTGATTCAACAAAAGATAAAAGGATAGATATTGATAGTGAAAGCGATATGGTAGATGCAGAAAATATTGAAAACAATGCGTCAACACAGCATTTGGAGGCACCAGTAAATGTAATCTACCAGACTGCAGAAGATGGTCTTGGAGATACGATAAAACCAAGATTACTTGCTGCAGGTGCAGACTGCACAAAGGTCATGGTTATTGATGACAGTGAGCAACCGCTGACGATGGCAGATGTCCGGTTGGAAGAAGCAATTGTGCAGACAAAAGCCAGAATGGTTGTGCTTGACCCGATTCAGGGCTTCCTTGGATCAGAGGTGGATATGCACAGGGCTAATGAAATCCGTCCTTTGATGAAACGTATAGCAGTCTTGGCAGAAAAATATCATTGTGCGATTATTCTGATTGGACACATGAACAAGAACAGTAACGGAAAATCTTCTTACCGGGGACTTGGTTCTATTGATTTTCAGGCAGCTGCAAGAAGCGTTTTGATTGTCGGACGAATTAAGGACGAACCGGAAGTAAGAGTTGTGTGCCATACAAAGAGTTCCCTGGCACCGGAAGGTAAAGCTATTGCGTTCCGTCTGGATAAAAACAACGGATTTGAATGGATTGGTGAATATGACATTAGTGCAGATGAATTGCTCAATGGAGAGGGAAAAGGACAGAAAACCCGGAAAGCAAAAGAATTTCTGCTTGAGATACTGGCTGATGGAGGTATGGCACAAAAGAAAATTGAGGAAGAAGCAGAAAAACTGGGAATTAAAAAGAAAACACTGAGAAATGCCAAAATGGAACTGGGAATAGATTCCGTAAAACGTGGAAATCAGTGGTATTGGATGTTGTCAGAGTAGAAAAAGGAAGATGGCAAGATGACCATATCTTAATAATAGGGCATCTTGCCACCTTGAAAGGAGATCAGATGAAAAATAGAAATGTGCAGATACCATATGAGTTATTCTTTCAACTGTTGCAATATTTCCTGATGGAGAATTATGAGGGCGAAGAAATCATAAGGAAAGGGTTAGAAAAGAAATTGAATGCAATGGTAGATCGGGAGTTATACAGCAAGTACAAAACAGCCCCAACAGAGGAAGAGAGAGAAAAGTCCAGGCAGGAATACCTGGAAAGGAAGGGAATACCGGAAAACTTTCGTTGGTAGAGATTCTTGCTGATCACTTTATAACAGGAGCGTGTCACGCACCTGTAAATATCAGACAAGGAGAAAGCCGGTAAGATACAGACGAGAGGTTATAGATTACCCGATTATTTATCGGTAAATTATAGGCTGCGAAAGGGAGCCCTGAATCAGGGCGTCCTTACAGTAGGACAATAGAAAGGAGCATACAGCAATGAGAGAAGGAAGATTAGGATATAACAGCAGTAACGATAGATATGGTTTATTGTCATCAGATTTATGGATTGATACAGGATTTCATTGTGGGGAATGCCTGGAAGTACTAATTGATGATCAGTGGGTGCAGACCAGAATGGAGATGAATCCGGCAAGGGAATGGTATCTGGTAGGAACACCGTACTGCGGAGATCTGGAATATATACGGGCGAGAATACAGTAATAGATTAGTTAAGTGAGTAACGCAGAAGCAATCCGACTAGCGGGAGAAATAATGGTCTCCGCTCCGGTCGGTGCAGAACAGACGTCCTCCGGACGTCTTGCCCCCGGCAGGGCGCAAGGGTACTTTTGATGGACGGTACGGCTGTCGAAAGTGCTTTTGCGTTACTTTTGACAAAAGTAACAAAACCGCCGTATCCGGCGAAGATTTCTTATAATCGCCATAGTTGGCGGAAATACAAATTATGTGCCATATCTGGCACGCTTTTTAGAAGGAGAGGTGAGGAGCATAATGATGAGAAGAACGATCAGCGGCATGATTGGAGCTGGATCGCTGGCTCATAACAGACGGGATTTTGTAGCTGAAAATGTAGACCCAGACAGAGTACACCTGAATATCTGTTACCAGAATGAAAATCTGAAAGAAGTATATAAAGAGTTGTTTGATGATTCTGTGGAACGGTACAATGTGGGAAAAAGAAAGGACCGGCAGATTACAAATTACTATGAAAAAATTCGTCAGGGAAAGCAGGAAAAGCTGTTCCATGAAGTGATTTTCCAGATTGGAAATCGAGAAGATATGGCTGTGGGAACGACAGAAGGAGACCTGGCGATAAAAGTACTGGATGAGTATGTAAAGAATTTTCAGCAACGAAATCCAACACTTCATGTATTTAGCTGTTATTTGCACCAGGATGAAGCTACACCGCATCTGCATATTGATTTTGTTCCTTATGTAACTGGCTGGAAAGGGAAAGGAATGGATACCAGGGTTTCACTGAAGCAGGCATTAAAAAGCCTGGGATTTCAAGGCGGGAACAAACACGATACAGAGTTGAATCAGTGGATCAACCATGAAAAAGAAGTGCTTGCAGAGGTTGCACGACAGCATGGAATTGAATGGGAGCAGAAAGGGACACATGAGGAGCATCTTGATGTTTATAATTTTAAGAAGAAAGAGCGTAAAAAGGAAGTACAGACACTGGAACAGGAAAAAGAATATCTCACTGCTGAGAATGAAGGACTGATTGCACAGATTGCGGAAGTAAGAGCTGATATCCAGCTTTTAAAAGATGATGAGGAGCAGGCAGTTAAAGATAAAGAGGAGGCTGAAAAGCGTGCGGAAAAAGCTGAGAAAGATCTGCACAGCCTGGAAGAACGCAGAGAACGGTTGCAGCCTGTTATGGATAATGTCAGTAAGGAAATAAAGGAATATGGGACAGTGAAAGCAATTCTACCGGAAGCTGGGACATTAGAACGTGCAACAACTTACCGGGATAAAAAGATAAAACCACTGTTCACCCAGATGAAAAATAAAATTGCTGCAATGGCAGCCCAGGTCAAAGAACTTACCAAAGAAGTAGAAAAATGGAAACACAAATATCAGGAAACAAAGCAGGCATATAACCGAGTGCAGAGACAGCTAGATACAGTATGTGAAGAAAAACAGCAGTTATCTGAGGAAAAGCAACAATTGCAGGGTGTTTCCGACAGATATGATCGGGTAGTGCGTGTTCTTGGAGAAAATATTGTAGAAAATGCAGTACAACAGGATATACAGGAGCAGAAAGCATTAGAAGAAAAACGGCAAATGGAGCAAATGCCAAAAGGAAGTATTCACGAAAGACTTGCCTGGGGTGCCAGAAAAAGTGAGATGGAGAACAAGCAACGTAAGAAAAATAAAACAAAGAACAGAGGAATGGAGAGATAAGACGATGAAAAAGCACATTTATGATGAAAGCAATGGATTAAGCTACACATTGCATGGAGATTATTATCTGCCGGATTTGGCAATGAATGAGGAAGAACCGACATATGGTAAATACGGAATGTTGCGAAAACAGTTTCTGAAAATGCATAGACCGGCACGATATCAGTATTTATTGATGACGGGGGAACTAACAGCACATCTGAACCGAGTCGATCAGGAGACCAGAGAGCAGGTGGAAACCTTGGTAAAGCAGATGGTGGGAAAACAGGGTGTAAACGAAAACTTAAAGAGGCAGGATCAGATGAGGTGGGTTAGAATGATGAATAATATCAAAGTTAGTGCAGAAGAAATTGTACTGAAAGAGATAATATATGTTTAAAACCATTATGGCTGTACCAAAAAAGATGCAGCCATAAATTTATACTATTCGTCAGAGGAATCGAAAGAAGAATCTGAAAAGGTGCTGTCCCATATAGCTTCTTCAATAGCTTGAATACATTCGTCGGTATGTTTTTTGATATCTTGACCCCAGAAATGTATAACTGTATAACCCAGAAACAAGAGCTTTTTATCAGTTTCAAAATCACGGGAACGATTACGTTCAATTTTTTTAATCCAGTAATCTGGATTTTTACCTTTTTCAAGACGGAGTTTTAAGATTTCCCAGTCCTTTCCATGAAAAAATTCACTGTCGCAAAAAATAGCAATTTTGTATTTGGTCAGAACAATATCAGGAGAGCCGGGCAAGGCTTTATAATTTTTTCGATATCGGTATCCTTTGTGCCATAGAGCTTTTCTGAGTTGAAGTTCTATGGATGTGTCTTTGCTATGAATGCTACGCATATTTTTAGAGACAGTTTCAGAATCACGAGACATAAACGGGTCACCACCTTTGGGAATATTAATTATTCTAACAAGTTAAAGGAAAAGATACAAGTACCATTGGCTGTTGGACATGAATTATTTGATTGACGGTATAAAGGCTATGATTTATACTTGTAAAGTAAGAGTTGATTAAATGACGAGGTACCCGAAATGACGATTTCTGAACAAATCAAGGTACTGTGTGTGCGGTCAGATATTAGCGTAGCTGAGCTTGCACGGCGAATAGGGACAACACCACAGAATTTTAATGGAAAAATGAAAAGGGAGAGTTTTACCATAGCTGAATTAGAAGATATAGCAGGTGCGGTAAACAGTTCTTTTGAAAGAAAATTCGTATTAAAAAACGGAGAGAAAGTTTAATGCATAAAAATATAAAACAAAATAATTATAGTAGATATGCTGCCAATAGAGATGTTATTTCTTTATTTTCTGGAGCAATGGGATTAGACATTGGATTGGGAAAAGCAGGTTTAAATGTAGCAATTGGACAGGATTTTGATGCAGCCTGTGTAAAAACTATGCAGGCCAATGGCCATAGAGTATTGGGCGGAGATATTAGGGAAATACAGCCCCAGCAATTATTAGATATGACAGGCTTATCTGTAGGAGAGCCATTTTTGATTTGCGGAGGACCGCCGTGCCAGCCTTTTTCTACAGCAGGAAAAAGATTGGGTATAAATGATCCGAGAGGCAGTTTGTTTATGGATTTCATTCGTATGATTGATTATATACGGCCTCGCTTTTTCGTGATGGAAAATGTAAAAGGAATTATGTCGTCGCCATTGAAACATGTGCCTTTGTCTGAAAGAGATGAAAGCGATCCTGATCAGAAATTAGGAACAGTGCTTGATGTGATTTTAGCAGAATTTGATAAACTGGGATATAAAACTGTATATGGCGTACTTGATGCTGTAAATTATGGCGTTCCACAATTCAGAGAGAGGTTTGTGTTAATTGGTAGTCGGGATAATGAAGATATTTTCTTACCAATTCCTACACATTTTCAGATGCATCAAAGCAAGGAGTATCAGTGGCAGACAGTTAGAAGTGTGATTGAAGATTTGGAATCTGACCATGGAGAATGTGCAACGTTAAGTGAAGAAAGATTGAAATTCTTGAAAATGGTTCCGGAAGGTGGGAATTGGAGAGATTTACCAGAGAATATTATTCCTATTGCTATGGGAGGTGCATATAAATCCGGAGGTGGAAAAGTTGGATTTTATAGAAGGTTATCATATGATCAGCCTTCACCAACTGTAGTTACTTCTCCAGTACAGAAAGCAACAATGATGTGTCATCCTACACAAGATAGACCATTAAGCGTAAAAGAATATGCAAGAATTCAGCAATTTCCGGATGATTGGGTATTTACTGGAACGACAGCAGCAAAATATCGACAGATAGGGAATGCTGTTCCGGTGGGATTAGCAGAAGCTATTGGAAAGGCTGTGCTTTCTGTGGCTAATAAGACAGCTTTAGTTCAGACAAAACGTTTTAGAGGTACAAATGTACATAATAAGATTAGAAATGCAATAGAATTGGGAGGAAATTTATATGCCGTTAAATAATGCATATGATGAACAGGCTGTAATCCAGGCGATTGCTTCTGCCTTAGAAACATTTTATGGAACACTAATTGAGAAGATAGATGGATTAAACATACAGAAGGTAATGAAACGTAAAAATCCGTATTTATACCGTGCAAAGGCTATGCAGAGTGCAACTGAAATTGTAGATTCGGTTCTTACTGCATTTGTAAGTTCCAGTGAAGAAACTATTTTTGGTAATTGCTTTTTTGAACCGATTGCTATTGCTGCAAGTGGTGGAAATAAAGCCCTGGCAGAAGGTATTGATATTATGATCCAGAACAATGAAACAAATACAATTTCTGCAATAGCTGTTAAAAGTGGGCCGTCCGTATTTAATGCAGACAGTAAGAAACGACAGGAACAGAATTTTACAGCTGCTTCTAAGTTGGCACAGCAAGCAAAGGCAAGGTATGAAGCGTATATCGGTTATTGTTATGGGAAAAAGAAAGAATCTGGTAGAGGAAAGCCCAAAATGTATCAGGAATTGGCTGGAAAACGATTCTGGGCAGAATTAACAGGAGACGAGGACTTTTACATAAAGATTATCGGATACATGGGAACTATGCCGGAGAAATATGTGGCTGATTATAAAGAAAGTTATAACAGAGCAGCTAATAGACTTGTTAGGGAGTTTTCTAATAGTTTCTGCAGAGAAGATGGAAGTATTGACTGGGAAAAGCTGGTAGAATTTAATTCGGGAGATTGAAAACTAAACAAAATCAAAGGGGGATAGATGATGCAATTAAAGATAAAAAATTGTAATAACATTGAAAATGGAGAATTTGATATTACTGAGGGGAGGCTTAATATAAAATATGCGATTAATGGAACAGGAAAATCAACAATATCAAAAGCAATAGAGGCTTTTGTCACAAATGATCAAGAAAAAAAGAATTTATTATTGCCATTCAAATATTATGGTGTGGAGGAAGAAAATTCACCAGAATTAATAGGGTATGATCAATTTAAAAAGGTTTCAGTTTTTAATGAGAAGTATATTGAAGACTATGTATATCAGCAAAATGAATTGATTAAGAATAGCTTTGAAATATTTGTAAAATCTCCGGATTATGATACACATATAAAAGAAATAGAAAAACTGTTGGAAAGTATAAATATTACTTTTCAAAATCATCCGGAATTGGAGGAATTGATAAAAGTTTTCCAACAATTCATCGATGGATTTGGAAAGGCAAAGAGTGGATATTCTGCAGCTGGTGCCATAGGAAAGGGAATTGGAAAAGGTAATAAAATTGATAATATTCCTGTTGGTTTGGAAGTTTATGAGCCATATTTGAAGAATAATGATAATGTCAAGTGGATTAAATGGCAATTAGAAGGAAAACATTATTTAGATATGGCAGAACAGTGTCCGTACTGTTCTGGACCTATAAAAGAAACCAAAGAAACAATCTTAAAAGTAAGTGAAGAGTATGATGCAAAAGCGGTAGAACAGTTAACTAAAATGTTAGAAGTTTTTAAAGAGCTGATGCCGTATTTTACAAATGAAACAGCAGTTAAGATTGAAGAAATAACAAAAAATGTGTCAGGAATCACAAATACACAAAAGAATTACTTATTGGAAATAAAAGCTCAAGCAGACAGTTTTATGCAACAGTTGTATGGATTGAAAAAAATGGGATTTCATTCATTAAAAAATGCTGAAAAAATAGCAGATGAGCTGAAAAAATATAAAATAGATTTATCATATTATTCGCATTTGAATTCAGAACTGTCGAATGAAAAAGTGGAGTTAATAAACAAAACCTTAGATGAGGTTTTGGAAAAAGCTGGCAAATTACAAGGAGAAATTGCACAACAGAAAAAACTTATTAAAAAGACTATTGAAATGTATAGTTCGGAAATAAATGAATTTCTATATTATGCAGGATATAAATATCAAGTTGCAATAGAGGAAGAAAATACAACAGATTATCATTTAGTATTAAAACATATTGAGGGAACTGATAATGTTCAAACAGTAAATGAACATTTAAGTTATGGGGAAAGGAATGCATTTGCATTAGTGCTATTCATGTATAGTGTTTTGAAAGAGAATCCGGATCTGGTTGTTTTAGATGATCCGATTTCTTCATTTGATGGAAATAAAAAATTCGCTATTATTAATATGCTTTTTATGGGAAAGCATAGTTTGAAAAATCGAACAGTATTGCTTTTGACCCATGAATTTAATACTGTTATTGATGCAATCTATAATATGCCGTATAATTTTAATCCAACCCCAACAGCTGCATTTTTAACAACGAAACAAGGTATATTGCAAGAAAAAGAAATTACAAAAGCAGATATAAAATCTTTTGGCGAGATTGCTCATGCAAATATATCATCGGATATGGATTCTCTTAATAAATTGGTATATTTGAGAAGATTATTGGAAATAGAAAATGCAAGTGGTTTAGCATGGCAATTATTATCCAATATTTTTCATAAAAGAGAAAAGCCAGAGTATCATTTCTCGAACGGAACACCGAACCGATTGATGACGCCAGAAGAAATACAGGATGCGACTAATGAAATCAAAACAAACTATATTTCAGATTTTGATTACGATACGGAATACCAAAAAACGCAAGATATAACGGTATTGAAAGAATTATATCAAAATAGTGGAAGTAATTATGAAAAATTGCAAATATATCGTATCATGTTTAATGAAAATAGTTCCAACAGTGTGATTAAAAAATTTGTGAATGAAGCGTTTCATATTGAAAATGATTATTTATTCCAGTTGAATCCATGTGAATACGATACTGTACCCCAATATATCATTGATGAATGTGATAAAGATATTTTGGAAATTTGTCCGCAAGGCTAACGTGAGTGGCTTAGTTGGGTTAACCTGGCTGCAGGTAATAAAAGACAATTACTTTTAAAATATGATAAATTCAAAAATGAACTAAAGTGGAAGGAAATGTAAATGGATAAATTAGTATCAAAGATTGCTGCTTTAGGAATACCAGGTCTAGTATTGGTAACAGCTATTGGTGCAACTGGACTTGCTGGAGGGGCAGCAATTACAACAGCATTGGCAGCTTTAGGGCCAGGAGGAATATTAGGTGGAATAGCTACATTAGGTATAATTGGTCTTATTTCAGAAGGCATAGCTCAATATGGAGTGGATGCTATATTTTCTGCTGTTATAAAAGAATTATATCGAAAAGGCGAAACAAAGGAAGAAATATTGCGGAAGATAAAAAAATATCCTATTTCCAAAGAATTAAAACGAAAATTAAAAGAAAATATAGAAAAAGTATAAAAGGGTCGCTAACCCTAATGCATAAAATAAAAGCTGTAAAAATCTACGTTGAATTTTACAGCTTTTTGTGTATAAT
>OFMT01000851.1_pt1 | contig 25234 bp, 20 predicted proteins | sample 1541891 | NCBI WGS metagenome assembly OFMT01 (sample SAMN04209230, study PRJEB22552) | human gut metagenome | biome: gut; material: feces | host: Homo sapiens | place: USA: Oklahoma | reverse complement strand
AATCAGAACCCATGTAACCGTCGTTGTACAATCCCACACGGGAAGCCTTGCTGTTCGGTTCCAGCACATATTCTCCCAGTTCCGATTCCTCAATGCCAGCCCATTTGGCAAAGATGTTCGGCGTTCTTACAGTTACCGGAATCGGGTCAGGAACCACATCTAACAGCAGATCCAACAGTTTCGCCTTATCTTCCAAAGAGCAGTATTTTCCGCCCCATTGTTCGCCGTAGCAACCCACAAAGCCGCTTTCTACATAAGCAATAATGTCCTTGTAATCTTCCAGAAAACCGTCTTCTCGTATTTGTTCGATATGCTTGCACATCTGCTCAAAGGTAGCCGGTTCGGGATTGCGGACACCATTCGCATCATACCGAAAACGAATGCCAATGGTACAGCCGTTTTTGCGGCAGTTTTCCAACGTTTTTCGAAAGTTTGTAAAGAACGTTTCGTCCAGATCATAGTCCGTACCAGCGGTGTAGCTGCCGCTGTCGTCAGTCGTTCCGTTTGCTCCGCTGGAAAAGCCGCCAATGTCCACAAAGAGCACCACCAGACTAGCAGTCGGGTTGTACACCTTGGTGTCGTTAGGCTTGCAGTTGACCGCAACACCGGAACTGTATCCGGCTCCCGGATTTCCAAGTGTTTCCGTAGATTCCGTATAATCAATGCCAGAATCCAAGAGTACTTCTTCCGCACCGACAGTGGCTTTCGGCAGCATGGCAGAACCGCAGAGCAGTGCCAGTGCAGCAGCTATGATTTTTGTGAACTTCATACAGTTTTCCTCCAATATAAAATTTAGTTTTGTATATATTTTATTGTACCATAGAAGCCCCAGTTTCGTCAAGACATAATTCGACTTTTTTCCGAAACAACTTTACAAACCGTTTCCCGCATGGTATAATAAAAATATCGCAGAAACAGGAGGTGCCGTTTTGGACTACTTTGAGAACACAACACGCATTACAGAAGACGGATACGCTGCAATTTTACAGATGCAGAAGAAACAGCACTGCATTATCTGCCGTGCCATTGGAATTCTGCTGGCAATACCGTTTTTGGAACGGCTGATCTATCGGGGCATTTTGTTGGGAATTGGCGATACGGCAGATTTTCACCTTGGATTTTTGGATTTCTTTTTTTTGCTGCTGCTGGCTGCTGCCTTTTGGATATGGCATCTGCCGAAAAAACAGATACAAGACCGCATTCGCCGCACAAGGGGGAAACTGGATCTACAGGCGGTCAACCAATACACTTTTTTGCCGGAATGTATCCGCATGATGAGCACTTCCTCCTTGGAAAAATACCAGCTGGAATATGAGAACCTGACATGGATTCGATGCGATAAACGGTGGATCGTTCTATATTTTGCCCGTCAGGATTTCACCATGTTGATCGACAAGCAAGGCTTCACCCACGGAACTGCAAATGCCTGTCTGGCTTTTTTGAAGAACAAGCAAGAGGGCAGATGAGATTCAAGGCAATACTGCACAAATTTTAAGGAGAGAAAATAATGGCCGAAGACAAAAAAGATATAAAAATTTCATTTTGTGGATATAATAAAAATACAACAGTAGGTGAAATTAGAAAGGATTTTGAAAATCTGGAAACTGCGAAAAGTAAAGTGAACGAATATCGTAAAACAAAATATCAAAACGCAAACGAGGAAAAAATTGATAAATCTACATCTCGTATCACCGTTTGGGACTTCGCTCGGTGAGTTGATTCCACAAAAATTGGAGAATGCACGGCTGTCGATCACTTCGTTCATGACTGCCATGTCTGCGAGATTGTAGACATTCTGCAATATGAATATTCTCAGCATCAATTCCAATGGGTATGGTTTATTGCCAAGTTCTCCTTTGTAACAACTCGGCTGTATCAGTTCAAAAAATGTTTCCCATGGTATGATTGTTTCAAGCTTTTCTAAAAATTCTTTTTTATTGGTTCTGGCTGCACCAAGTTCATCGTTGATTTCTGCCAGCGTCATTTGTCTTTCCATATAGTCATTTGTCTTTCCATATATCTATTATATCATATTTTTGCTTGTTTGGCAATTGTGCGGTGTTGCCTTAGGGATGCTCATTTATAGTTGAAAAAATATATGTACGATTGAGTTCAGTACATTGGAGGTCTTTATTATGGCGTTTGTAAACAAAAAGTTATCAATTTCTGAGAAGAAAAAGATATCAGATATGAAGATAAAAAATCCCTACGGAAACTATAGGGATATAATGGAAGGAATCACACCTTCATATATCACAATAGACAATAGCAGTAATATGTGGTTAGCTCATTGTTATACACACAAAGAAACTTTAGAATGTATTGAAGAATTTATATTTATGTATAATGGACAACCAATTCCTGTTCAAGCTAAAAAAAGAATTAATGGCAAGAATGTCATTTGGGAAATCAGTCGTATTGATATTTCAGTAAACATGATAGTAGAAGATCATAAATTGATTAATTCCCTAGTAGCAGCGTTTAAAGTGTATAATACGACAGGATGGCCAGAGGAAAATAACGAAGCGGTAAGTGTTATTTGTGATCTGGGAAAGGAAGATGAGGTATAATCTATACTATAAATGAGCATCCCAACACCGTTTTCGTGAAAATGCACAAAAGTGGTTAAGCAATATTCTCCAAAAGGGCAGACTTATCCCCACCGTTTTGAGCATAGTCAAAAACGAAAGAGATCTGCTCTCTTCGAATCATTTGGGACAGCAAATGATATCCTTCCGAGAAATTGTACCGTTTTGATTCAAAGCAAGCGATCATGTAAGCAAGAGATGCAATGAGCCAGAAGTGTTTGATTCCATTTGCGGATCGAATCTGATACTTATCAACAGCAAGCTTCATCTTGCAATCACGGAAATAGACTTCAATCTCCCAACGTACAACATACAAATCCAGAATTCTTCGGCCCTGCGAAAAACAGAACACGCTCTTATTCTATCACATTTTACTCCATTTCCCCATTCGCAATCCGTTCCGCCAGATCATTCAAATACACCCAACGCTCCATTTTCTCTGCCAGAAGCACTTCCAGTTCTTCTTTCCGGTCAGACAATTCCTGCAGCTTCACATAATCCGACACACTCGCAGTAATCTCCGTTTCTGTCAGCCGAATCTGTTCTTCCAAATCGGCAATTTCATCATCAATGGTATCGTATTCCCGCTGCTCCTTGAAAGAAAACTTCAGCTTTTTCCTGCCGTTGAAAACGCGTTCTTTCTTTTCCGTTTGCTTTTTGGGCTTTTCTGTCGCATTTTCCGGCAGAGCCTTTTCCATGTAATCCTGATAATTGCCATTATAGCGACGAACCTCGCCATTTCCCGTCAGTTCCCAGATTTCTGAAGCCATTTTGTCTAAGAAATACCGGTCATGAGAAATCGCAAGAACAGCCCCTTGAAAACTGCGGAGATAGTCCTCCAAAATAGTAAGTGTTGCAATGTCCAGATCATTGGTCGGCTCGTCCAGCAGCAACACATTTGGGGCAGTCATCAGCACTTTCAAAAGATAAAGCCGTTTCCGTTCACCGCCAGACAACTTTTCAATTCGATTCCACTGTAATTCCGAAGTAAAAAGGAAGCGCTCCAGCATTGTCGCCGCAGTAACCATGCCGTCCGGTGTTTGAATTCGCTCTGCAGTTTCCCGAATGTAATCAATGACTCGCTGGTTGGGATCCATACTTTCACACTCTTGAGAAAAATAGCCAATGCGTACTGTATCACCGAGTTCAATAGAACCATTGTCCGGCGAGATTTGTCCGCAGAGCATCTTGATCAGCGTAGACTTTCCGGCACCATTTTGCCCCACAATGCCGATTCTGGCATCGCGTGGAAGTTGGTAGGAAAAATCATGAATCAGCATTCTGCCATTCACAGCCTTGGTGATTGCATGAATTTCCACAGTTTTCTTTCCCAGTCGAGAGGAAACCGATTGCAGCTGCATTTTTTCTGCTTCTGCTGGCTTCTCACGATTTTCCAATTCGTGAAACCGTGCGATCCGATCCTTAGACTTGGTGCCTCTTGCACGAACGCCGCGGCGAATCCATTCCAACTCCTGCCGATACAAAGAACGATTTTTTCGTTCCTTTGCTTCTGCGTCAACTTCCCGCTGTGCTTTCTGTTCCAGATACGTACTGTAATTTCCCTCATATTCGAAAATCTTTCCTCTGTCTACTTCAACAATTTTTCGGGTAATGCGGTTCAGAAAGTACCGGTCGTGGGTTACCATAACAATGGCACCCCGATATTTCAACAGCTGTTCTTCCAGCAATCGAACCGTTTCGTTGTCAATATGGTTGGTCGGTTCGTCCAGCAGCAAAACATCGCTGGGCTGAATCAGAGCAGCAGCAATACCGGCACGCCGCTTTTCGCCGCCGGACAATGTACTAATATCTCTGGTTTCGTCTGTAATGCCCAGTTTTCCCAGAATCGACTTTGCCTCAAACGTCTTCGCCTCTTTGAGGTCTGCCGGCAGATGCAGCATGACTTGTTCCAATACGCTGCCGTGCGGTTCAAACTCCGGAATTTGCGGCAGGTATGAGATGCGGATTCCGTTAGTGCGAATGACATTACCGCTGTCCGGCTCTTCGGCTCCGGCAAGGATTCGCAAAAGTGTAGACTTTCCGGTACCATTGATGCCGATAATCCCCACCTTATCACCCTCATTCAAAAAGAAGGAAACGTCGTCCAGTACTTTTCGTTCCATATATGTCTTGGCAATATTTTGTGCAGATAACAATATCATAGTTGCATAGCCTCTCTTTTTCAGTGTTCTTATTCTCTGCTATTATAGCAGAAATCCATGCAAAAATCAACGCATTTCTTTGAATTTCCATGACAACTGCACATAAAGCTAACAGAATACTGTCCAAATGAAATTCCTAGACAGAACCACAAAAAAATCCGGCAATTCTGTGAGAGTTCTTATGCTGATTCTTTCAAAATTTCAGAAAAAGCTTGATTTTCCGTTAGTTTTGTGGTATGATAGGAATAATGCACTACAAGCGGAAACTTTTTCATGCAGAAAAACCGCTGAAAAAGCCGGAACTTTTCCGGTAGAAAGGAACGAACATGGCGAAAAAGCAATCTTATGATAATGAAAGTATCACGATGCTCAAAGGACCAGACAAGGTACGAAAACGCCCCGGTGTCATTTTTGGCTCTGACGGACTGGACGGCTGTGCCCATTCGGTTTTTGAAATCATTTCCAACTCTATCGATGAAGCACGTGCCGGATACGGCAGCAAGATCGTCGTGACACGCTATCAGGACAATTCCATTGAAGTGGAAGACTTCGGCAGAGGCTGTCCGGTAGATTTCAATAAAAACGAGAACCGCTATAACTGGGAACTGGTCTACTGTGAACTCTATGCAGGCGGTAAATACAACTCCAATGATGACAACTACGCGTATTCTCTGGGACTGAACGGTCTGGGACTTTGTGCCACACAGTTCGCTTCCTCTTACATGGACGTAGAGATCATTCGTGACGGCTTTCAGTACAACCTGCATTTCGAAAAGGGTGTCAATGTAGGCGGACTGCAAAAGAAGCCGACCAAGAAGAAGCAGACTGGTACACGAACTCACTGGCTGCCGGATCTGGATGTTTTTACAGAGATCGAAATACCAGATGATTATTTCTGTGACACTCTGCGGCGGCAGGCAGTTGTCAACCCGAACCTGTTGTTCCTCTACCGAAAAGAAGAAGCTGACGGCACTTTTACCGAACGGCAGTATCTCTACGAAAATGGTATTGCAGACTATGTGCGGGAAATCGCTGGAGAAAACACACTGACTTCCGTACAGAACTGGAGCTGCCAGCGAGAGGGCCGTGACCGTGAGGATAAGCCGACCTATAAGGTGAAGCTGAATGTGGCTCTGACCTTTTCCAATCAGGTACAGCGACTGGAATACTATCACAATTCCAGCTGGCTGGAACACGGCGGCTCGCCGGATAAAGCTGTGCGGCAGGCACTGGTATCCCAGATCGATACCTATCTGCGGCAGAATAACAAATACCTGAAAAGTGAAGCCAAACTGAAATTTGAGGACGTGGAATCCAGCCTGGTGCTGATTTCTTCCAGTTTTTCCACAGAAACCAGCTATGAGAACCAGACTAAAAAGGCGATCACCAACAAATTTATCTACGAAGCCATGACGGAATTCCTCAAGCATCAGCTGGAGATCTACTTCATTGAAAATCCGGACGAAGCAGAAAAAATTGCAGCACAGGTGCTGATCAATAAACGCAGCCGTGAAAATGCCGAAAAGACCCGTCTGAACCTCAAGAAAAAGCTGACCGGCAGCATTGACGTCACCAACATGATCCCGAAATTTGTAGACTGCCGGAGCAAAGACCTGTCCCGTCGGGAATTGTACATCGTGGAGGGTGACTCTGCATTGGGTTCCGTAAAAATGGCACGAGATGCAGAATTTCAGGCAGTCATTCCGGTTCGTGGCAAAATCCTGAACTGCCTGAAAGCAGACTACAACAAGATCTTCAAAAACGAGATCATTACTGATATTGTCAAGCTGCTGGGCTGCGGGGTAGAAGTTACTACCAAGGCAAACAAGGATATTTCCTCTTTTCATCTGGAAGGTCTTCGTTGGAATAAAATTGTCATCTGTACCGATGCCGATGTAGACGGTTTCCAGATTCGAACACTGATTCTCACTATGCTGTATCGTCTGACACCGACACTGATCGACAAAGGCTATGTGTATATCGCAGAATCTCCGCTGTTTGAAATCACAACCAAAAAGCGGACATACTTTGCCTATACCGAAAAGGAAAAAACAGAGATTCTGGCAACACTGGAAGGGGAGAAGTACACTCTCCAGCGTTCAAAAGGTCTGGGCGAGAACGAAGCAGACATGATGGCTCTGACAACCATGAATCCGGAAACCCGCCGGCTGATTCAGGTGACTGCGGCAGGCATCGAAGAAACAGCAAAGATGTTCGACATTCTGCTGGGCGATGACCTGCAGGGGCGAAAAGACTTCATTGCAGAATACGGCAGCGAGTATCTGGAACTGGCGGACATTTCATAAAAGCGAGGGCAAAAATGGCACGAAAAAAGCAATCTGAAAAACCAAAGAAAAATGCAATTCCCAATGCCTATATTGCCGGTGCCGGCATTGTGGAAGAAGAAAAAATTACAGATACACTGGAAAAAAACTATATGCCCTACGCCATGAGCGTTATCATTTCCCGTGCACTGCCGGAGATCGACGGCTTCAAGCCTTCTCACCGGAAACTGCTGTACACCATGTATAAAATGGGACTGCTCACCGGCGGGCTGACCAAATCGGCAAACGTTGTAGGGCAGACCATGCGGCTGAATCCCCACGGTGACAGTGCCATCTATGAAACCATGGTGCGTCTGGCAAGAGGCAACGAGGCACTGCTGCACCCCTACGTGCAATCCAAGGGAAACTTCGGTAAGGCATATTCAAAAGACATGGCATACGCCGCCTCCCGTTATACGGAAGTCAAACTGGAACCGATTTGTAACGAACTGTTTCGGGATATTGACAAAGACACAGTAGACTTTGTTCCGAACTACGACAATACCATGCAGGAGCCGACACTGTTTCCGGCAACATTTCCCACCGTACTGGTCAATGCCAATGTAGGTATTGCCGTTTCCATGGCAAGCAGCGTCTGCCCGTTCAATCTGGCAGAAGTCTGCGAAACAACCATTGCCGTGCTGAAAAATCCGGAGCATGATATTCTGTCTACACTGAAAGGACCGGATTTTCCCGGCGGCGGCTTTCTGTTCTACAATGAAACAGAACTGCAAAAAATTTATGATACCGGTCGCGGCAGCGTAACTGTCCGTGCAAAATGGAACTACAACAAACAGGACAACTGTCTGGAAGTCACAGAGATCCCGTACAGCACCACCATTGAAGCAATCAAGGACAAGATCGTGGACTGCATCAAACAGGGCAAACTACGGGAAGTTTCTTACGTCCGCGACGAAACCGACATTGACGGCTTGAAGATTGCCATTGACTTAAAGCGTGGCTCTGATCCGGAAAAGGTCATGCAGAAGCTGTTCCGCATGACACCGCTGCAAGACAACTACTCCTGCAACTTCAATATTCTGGTCGGCGGAGCACCCCGCGTTATGGGCGTGCGAGAAATTCTGGAGGAATGGTCCGCATTCCGTCTGGAATGTGTCCGCCGCCGTCTGGTATTCGATCTCCAGAAAAAACAGGAAAAACTGCATCTGCTCCTTGGTCTGGAAAAAATCCTGCTGGACATTGATAAGGCAATTCGCATCGTGCGGGAAACCGTCGAAGAAGCAGATGTTGTACCAAATCTGATGATCGGCTTCGGCATTGATGAGATTCAGGCAGAATATGTGGCGGAGATCAAACTGCGGCACTTGAATCGGGAATACATTCTGAAACGCACGCAGGAGATCGACCAGTTGAAACAGGAAATTGCCGAACTGGAAGAAACCATTGCGGATCCGAAAAAGATGAAGAAAATCATCATTGCAGAGTTGAAAGAAACCGCAAAAAAATACGGACAGCCCCGAAAGACACTGTTCTATTATGCGTCTGACATCGAGGAAGAACCAGACGAAGAAGATATTCCCGATTATCCGGTACACCTGTTTCTGTCGCAGAGTGGTTACTTCAAAAAGATCACACCAGCTTCTCTCCGCATGAGCAGCGAACAAAAGCTGAAAGAGGAAGACCAGATCGTCTGTCATCTGGAAACCACCAACTGCATCGAACTGCTGTTTTTCACCAACCAACAGCAGGTTTACAAAACCAGAGCCAGCGACTTTACGGAAACCAAAGCCAGCGTCATGGGCGATTACATTCCGGCAAAACTGGGATTTGCTGACGGGGAATTCGTGGTGCAAATGATTGCCACCGCAGATTACCAAGGTGATCTGCTCTTTGTATTTGCCAACGGAAAGGCGGCCCGTGTACCGATGTCTGCCTACGCAACGAAAACCAACCGTAAGAAGCTGCAAAAGGCTTACAGCGACCGTTCGCCACTGGTACAAATTCTGCAAATTCCAAGCGGCGAGGAATCCTGCTCCGTCTTTTTCCGTACAGACGGCAATCGGGCAGTGCTGGCAGATACTGCACTGATTTCCGCAAAGTCCACCCGTGATACACAGGGCGTACAGGTAGTCACATTGAAAGCAAAACACCTTGTCTGCGAAGCACGTGTGCTGAACGAAGAAGAATGCATTGCACTGAAAAAATATCGTGTAAAAACCATTCCGGCAACTGGTGGCATGGCGAAAGATCTGCCGGAAAGCGGACAGCTTTCGCTTCTGTAAATATTGTTAAACGAATCCAAACAAAAAAGCCACTCCAAAATCGGAGTGGCTTTCGTTGTCATAAATATTTGCAGAGGCTTACTGTTCCGGCAACGTGTTGATGATATGCACCAAGAACCGCAGCAGGCAAATTGCATCATTGCTGTCCGTCTGTCCATCAGCGTTGCAGTCAGCATTGCCCTTTGCCTGTACATTCAGTTCTACCTGACCAGCAGTTGCCTTGTTCAGCAGCACCGCATCAGTAATATCCACTCTGCCATCCAGCGTAACATCGCCATACAAAACTGCGGACGGGTTCACCTGTTCAGAAGAAGTTGCAGCAGAGGTAGTTTCTGTTGCAGTCGTGGTTGTTTCTTCCGAGGACACAGCAGTGGTGTTGCTGCTTTCCGTCGAAGCAGCGGTACTCTCTGTAGTCAATGCTGTTTCTTCTGTAGAAGCAGTGGTTTCAGAAACAGTTTCCGAAGTGGATTCTGTCATCGTTGTTTCTGTTGTTGTGGTTGTTTCTGCCGGCGTTGTAGTCGTTTCGTCCGGTTTGTCATAATTGTATTCATACACCAATGTCACTGTATTAAATGTAGTAGAGATATCTTCGCCGTTTTTGGAATCGTTTTCGGAAGAAGCCCACCAGTTCTGTAATTCTGCACTTTCATCATTGCAGGAACCAGTAATATTTTCACTCTTGCCGTCACTCAAAGAAATAGTAAACTGATCGTCAAAAGGAACTGTTATATCACTTGTGCCCAGACGGTATTGGAAAGACTTGTTTCCCCAAACGCCAGCAGAGGAGGAACCCTTTTTCACGACTTCGTTAAAGCAGAGAGCTCCGCCGCCGACAGCCCACGAAGATCCGGCATTCGAAGATACAGTAGCGTTCACAATAATTTCTTTCAGGTGTTCCTTGTCACCCAGCGGAATCATCGGATTGCCTGCGGTATTTGTCGACAAATCGCTGATATTGTAAGTGGTTTTTTTGATTTCAACATTCGGTTTTTCCGGAATTGTCACATTGGTCTTTTCGTCAGAAATCACCACTTGAGCCACAGACAACGGCGGCAGTTCTACAGTTACCTGATTGCCGGAAACATCATTCTGCACATCCAGAATCTGAATATCGCTGCTGTCCTGTGTGATAGCATAGACAACAGCACTCTGATAGTCGGTGTCTGTGCCTTCCAGAGAAATAACCGCTTTCTCTGTATTTTCCTTATCCTTGTTGGAAATCACTGTAGTCACTTCACTGTCATCAGAGCCATCAATTGCCGCAAAGATTGCCGCCTTAGACAGGTCAGCAGAGGAGGACTCCACAAGGGTATCCCCGAATGCACCGCCATTGCCGTCATAGTTGGTGTAAAGATTGATCGCACTGGTCACATACGGACAAAGAGAAAGCGTTCCCCAATAGGTTGCCAGATATACGCCCTGATCGGCAAAAGCCCCCAACGCTTCAGTTTCTGCAATGGCAGAAATTACAGATTTTCCAGTTGTGGATTCCTTACTAATGTTTGCCAGATTGTACTCCGTCAGTGCCAGCTTGGTACCTGGATAGTACTTGTCAATAGACTCCTGCATTCTGGTGAGGAACGGAAATGACCCCCCAAACCACTGTGTCAGCCAGCTGTTTTCCTTGTAATTCGGATCGTACAGGCTTCTCGCCGCCTGCAAAATGCCGTCATCTGTTTCGCAGTCCTGTGCATAGTAGTGAACATCAACCACATCTAACAGTCGTTTGCCGTTTTCCTGCTCTGCATCTGCCATTTGTTTCAGGTAGTAATCCATATACCACGAATACTGTCCTTTGACAGCTTCCCAATCCGGATCCTTGAAGTTGTCGCCGCTTCCTGCCTGTACGCAGGGGAGAATGCCCCAGAATGCCGGACCGTAAATTTCTGCATTGGGGTCAAGATTTTTTACCACCTTTGCCAGAGCAACCGACTTGGAGATCAGTTCGCTGTTGGAAACTTCGTCCTTGTGCAGCAGGGGGTGCGTATCATTCCAGAGTACCGGTTCATTGTCCAGATTATAGCCCTGAATACCGGTAGAAGTTGTAGAATCCCCCAGATTATTGATCAGATAATTGACATACTCGTCCATGTATACCGTGTCGTCCGTCAGATCCGGCGTGTCAGACAGTGCACCGTCTTTCTGAAATTCCACCTTATTCCAACGAGAGGACGGTGCTGCTTCCGAAGCTGCCACAGTTCCATTTTTATCTGCGGAAACATAACCCGCCATTTGCAGCGTTGCCATTTTGTAGTCTACGTTGTTTTCAGCAGCTTCCTTCGACAGTCGGCGTGCCTGATATGCCGGACCGTCTGTCACATCTCCCATGTTTGTGTCAGAACTATCGTTCCAGTCCCGACCGGCATTGGAATAGTTATTTTCCCAGTTGTAGCCGGTAAAGCGGTTGCCGCCTTGCCGCAGCGAATGCGTTGTCACTTTTTTCAAACTGGTTGAATTTCCGGCTTCGTTCACACCGTAGATATACGGGCTGATTGCTTTCTTTTCACCGTTCAATTTGATGTTCAACTGCATTTCATAATTTCCAGCAGCCGAAGCGGACAAAATTGCCGGCACTTGTGTAGCACAGGAAAGAGCAAGAATGCTTGCCGTAATTCCCGCAAAGATGCGTTTTTTCATTTCAATTCTCCTTTTTTTCAGTTGTGGCATACATCTTTCATGCCAATTTTCTCACGAACATTTTTATTATAGCACATTCTTGCTCTACAATCAAGCGTTTCATATAAAAAATTCTAACAGAACTGCAATTTTATTGTGCATAAATTTATTTTAAAAAACAAATTTGCAAAAAGAAAAAGCATAAAATTGTCCTTGACAAAAGAAAATTGCCGTGCTACAATGAGTCATGATGAAAAAGGCAGGAGGCGTTGTATGAAAAGAATCCAATGGAAGCAAATTTTGGCACTTCTGACAACGGCAGCATTGACCATAGCTTTTGCAGGCTGCGGCACATCAAGTACACCAACAGAAGAAAGTGCCGAAACTACTTCAACAGCAGATCAGGAACTTTCTCTGCTGGATACTTACGTGTCCAATACCGTGATTTCTACCGGCAGCAATACCGTTATCAAAAACGCAGAACATGTGACCTATCGGGCATGGTTTCCGGTAGAAGCGGCGGGGGAGTATGACTACCGGTTTTACTTTTCCAATACGGTAGATTCCACATGGGGTGACGGCAGCGAAAGTTATGTGGGCATGTCCGGCGGCAACTACACCATTGAAAAGGCGACTGTCTATGACGGCGGCACGGAATTCGATGCCAACGTGGAACCAACAGTTTCCGCAGCCGTGACCTTTTCCGGCAGTGCCGCCAAAGAAGTCGCTCCGGACGAAACTTTCTGGAGCGATCCTGTAACGCTGAACGTACCGGAAGGGCACTATCTGCTGTGGGAATGGACAGTCAATGGAACAAATATTCCGGCAATTTCCATGTCTAACCTGACCTATGCCTATGCAGACAAAGGGGACGGAAAGGGATTCCTCTACACCAATGAAATTCCTGTACCCCAGCTTGTGGGCTGTGACCGAAAAGTCAAGACTCGAATTATCACGTTGGGGGACTCTGTCACACAGGGATGCCAGACTTCCGAATTCGGGTATCAATTCTGGGCAGCCCAGCTGCTGGATCAATTGGGTACAGAAGATTACAGCCTGTGGAATCTGGGAATCGGCTATGCCCGTGCCTCTGACTGTGCCCAGCAGGGCAACTGGCTGAATCGTGCTGTTGCCGGTGCAGATCTGATTACCGTGGCATTCGGCACCAACGACATCATCAGCGGACCTTATGGTGGCACTGGTCATGCCACACCGGAAGAAATCGAAGCAGATGTCCGGAAGATCACCAGAACTTGTACCGATGCCGGCATTCGCACGATTTTGTGGAACTCTCCGCCATTTGACATGACACCAGAATTGGATGGAATTCGAACTGCCTATAACGAAACGGTGGAGGGCATTGCCAAGGACAACGGAGCGACTTATTTTGATGTTGCCTCCCTGTTGGCAGACCCGTCAGATGCTTCAAAAACCGTTTACGGACAACACCCGAATGACGAGGGCGGCACTGTGATCACAGATGCTCTTGTCAAATTGATTCAGGAATAAGGAATTACATGAAAGGAAGAATAATATGATGAAACAAAAAATACTTGCCGTTTTAACAAGCCTTTGTATCGGCGTACTGCCCCTTGCAGCCGGTATGGCAGCTGCACCGGTTGCCGCAGAAGACACTACAGAACCGATACGGATTCTGGCAATGGGAGACTCCATTACAGACGGCTATATCAACGGGGACAACGGCTATCGAAAATACTTTTGCTACGAAATGCAGCAAAAAGGATTTACCAATTTTGATATGGTGGGACCGAAAAACAACTGGTCTGATTCTGTTTCCTACACCACCTCTGACGGCGTAACATTCCAGTATGACCCCGCCCATGCCGGTTACAGCGGCTATGCCATTGAGAAAATCGGAAGTCGGCAGGGACTGTATGAAACCATTTTTGACACGACCTATTACAATAACAATGTCACAGGCAATATGATCGAAGCATACGATCCGGATATTGTCCTGCTGCAAATCGGCACCAATGATCTGCTGGACAACCAGAATGCTGGCATTACAGACCGTCTGGAAAAACTGGTAGACAAGTTGCTGGACAGCATAGACAGCAACAGCATGCTGTTCGTGGCATCAGTACCGGATATTGACGTATCAGTACGGCATGACTGGCTCTGGGCATATCAGTCCAGCGGCTATTCCTATGAAAATAATCCGGAAGAATTTACAGCACTGGTAGAGCAGAGCGTAGACAACTACAATGCCTCTGTCAAAGAACTGGTAGAGAAAAAGCAGGCTGCCGGAGCACGAATTCGGTTTGCAGACATCAACAGCGTTGTAGATGTGAAAACGGGATTAAAGGACGGCGTACACCCCAATGAAGCCGGCTACGCCTGCATGGGAAAATACTGGTCAGAGCAGGTATCTGCTTACCTGAACGGTACAACACCCACACCGACACCTGCAACAACGACAGAAGTGACTACCGCTACCGAAACCACAACAACTGCAATTGAAACAACTACAACTTCTACAGAAGCAACAACAGCTTCGTCTTCTGTCAGCGAAAGTGACACAACCACATCAACTACAGAAACTTCTGCACAGCCGACATGGCAGAAGGGTGATGTCACACTAGACGGTACCGTCAACATCGCCGATTCCGTTCGCCTGTGCCGTTATCTGCTGGGCAGTGAAACCATTTCCCAACAGGCATATCAGTGTGCTGACATGTACACGGATTCCATGGTAAATGGTTTCGACTTGGCAGCCCTGCGGCAGATGCTGACCAATGCAGGAGGACAGAACCAGTGAGCACCATTCACGGATTGATTTTTGATATGGACGGCGTGTTGCTGGATACGGAAAAAATCTATTTCCGCTGCTGGCTGCAAAGTGCAAAGGAACTGGGGTATCCCATGTCAGAAGAAGCCGCCCTGCATGTCCGAAGCTGCTGTGCCGCCCACGCCCAGCCTTACTTCCGGCAGCTTTACGGAGAAAACTTTGACTATTTCAAAGTACGTGACCGCCGGCGGGAACTGGTTTCCCAATATATTGCAGAGCACGGCGTAGAACAGAAATCCGGCATTGCAGAGTTGCTGCAATTCTGCCGTGAATCCGGACTGCCTTATGCCATTGCCACCGCCACCTCCAAAGAACTGGCAGAACAGCGGCTGGAACTGGCTGGACTGGCTGGGCAGTTTCCGCAAATTGTCGGCGGTGATCAGGTGCTTCACGGCAAGCCGGATCCGGACATCTATCTGGTGGCGGCAAAGGCTCTGCACTTGCCGCCGGAACAGTGCGTGGCAATTGAGGATTCGCCCAACGGCATTACCGCAGGGCTGTCCGCACACTGTAATGTGATTCTGGTTCCCGACCTGACACCGCCGGAAGCAGGGGACAGGGATCGCTTGTTTGGCATCGCCGAAAATTTAAAAGAAGTCATTCCGCTGCTTCAGGCAGCTGGCATAGGAGAAAAAGAACATGCGAAAAAATCCTGCATCGGAAGTCTATGACATTCCACAGTACACCTATTTTGAATTCGGAAACACCTTTACCGGCAGCTACGGCAAGCTTAGCTATAAGATCATACCGGGGGAGAACTTCACCGTGCAGATCTGGCACAGCCGTCTTTGTTCGGAACTGGCAGACATCGAGGAGGAACAGACGTATCCCATGACAGAAGACGGGTTCCACGAAATGCTGCGTTGGCTGGAAACGAAAGCACCTACCGGAAAATAACAACAAAAATCGTCCTGAAGAAAGTCTGTTTCTTCAGGACAATTTTACTTTTATGATGACAGTGAATTTTTTTGTGAATCATTTATCTTTTACATAGTATACTAATTTTATTTGATTGAGAACATATAAAATTAGGGCAATACTGAATAAAGCTCGTGTAACCAGATTGCGTGCAAAGCCGTCAGACGGGCTTTATGCAGCGTTTTCTTAGCGTTCACACAACACACTAAAACAAAGACAACTGCCGATGACATTCCGGAAATTCCCGCAAGTAGGCGAAAATTTGATTTGGTTCATACATGACATCATACTTGGCACAAGACTCGCGGAAAATTGTCATGAGCCGTGCCTGATTGGGACTGGAGCACTCATAAGCATTTCCAAACCGACGTATGTACTGCTCTTTCATACCGGGGAAATGCTTGTCCAACTGTGCATAAAAGAATTCCCGATCGCCTTCCCGCAGAGTAACGCCCATACCGAAACAGCAAATGCCTTTTACACCAGCATCAAAACAGTATTCCAGAATGCCGCGGAGATTTTGCTCTATATCATTTAAAAACGGCAAAATCGGCGTGAGCCATACCACCGTTGGAATTCCATTTGCCTGCATAATCTTCAGCACTTCATACCGCCGTCTAGTGGTGCAGACATGGGGTTCCAGAATGCGACAGAGCGTTTCGTTCCACGTGGTCAACGTCATCTGCACCACACACTTTGCATTCTGCTGAATCTTTTGCAGCAGATCCAGATCTCTTAAAACGCGATCCGACTTCGTCAATACCGTTGCACCAAATCCATATTTTGCAATCAACTCCAGGCATTGCCGTGTCAGCCCCAGCTGTTCTTCGCAGTGTAAATACGGATCGCTCATGGCACCGGTTCCGATCATGCAGAGCCGCCGCTTTCTCCGCAAAGCTTCCTCCAGCAACTGTGGAGCGTTTTCTTTCACTGCCACATCTTCAAAATCGTGTCCCATTTGATAGCATGCCGAACGACTGTCGCAATAGATGCAGCCGTGTGTGCAACCACGATACAGATTCATACCATTTGTGGCAGATAAGATGTTTTTTGCTTGTATCCGATGCATGTTTACTTCTTTCGCAGTTCCGCAATTGCCGCATAATGCCGTACCAAAAATGTCTCCGGTGCAATACGCTCCAACAACTGCAAATGTTCTTTTTCCCATGCCGCAATTTCTTCCGGCGTCAGCGAAGCTCCGATACCGCGGCAAGCTTTCATACGACCGTTCCAGCTGGTACGGGTAAAGGACACGTCCAATTCGTATTCCTCGTGATAGGTCAGATCAAAATATTCCAACAGTTCCGGTGCAACGGAAATCGGGTGCTTGGTTTCTCCTGCTCCACTCCATTTTGGATTATACTGCAACACCAGTTTTTCGCTGGCTTCAGCAATCTTGTCCGAATATGGCAGCCATTCCATGCAGAGCAGCAACAGTTCCCCATGCGGCTTCAGAAGCCTTGCAAATACCGGAGCCGCCTTTTGATTGTCAAAGTACCAGTAGCACTGACAGGCAGTAATGCAGTCAAACTGCTTTCCGGCAAAGTCCAGTTCCTCCGCCGGCGAAACAAGATAGGAGATTTCCATACCCGCCGAAAGCCGTTTTGCCTCTGCGATCTGATTTGGAGCAATATCGATGCCTGTCCAATGTGCCCCGAACCGGTACATATTTCGGGGCAGAACGCCCGTTCCTGTTCCGATGTCCAACACTTCCTGTCCGGCAGTGCCGCAATTTCTCTCCACTATTTTCTGATAAAATAACGGGGGATAGATGTCCCGAAACTTTCCGTAATCTTGAGAAGTCTTTCCCCAGTCGAACGCGTTGCCGCTGTCAATATTCTGCCGCTGCATAAAACGCACTCCTTTCCGCACGCTGATAAAAACAAAACCCACCTAAAGTAAAACCTTAGGTGGGTTGGTACGCCTGATGCGATTCGAACGCACGACCTTCAGAGTCGGAGTCTGACACTCTATCCAGCTGAGCTACAGGCGCATATCGGAAAAACATCATCAGAATCATATCTGTCTTGTCTGACGACTTATTTATTATAGCACATTCTCAGGATAAATGCAAGAGGTTCTGCGGAAATATCCGAGATGTTCACAGAAAATTTTCAGAGAATCTGGAAATGCAGTGATCCCTTACCAGTCTGTCAGCAGCTGCCAAAGCAGTACCGCACCATTTCCGGCAGTGTCCGGCAGTGTTGCCAGCCAGAGCCACTGAGAATCCAACCGCGGCAGTTCCCAACGATACTCCTGTGCCGCAAGGCAAAGTGATGCCGTCTGGTTCGGCTGTATGGTCAATTGTGCCATAGCGGCGGGAGTATGGGTCATACGGTTTTGTGAACGTGTCTGCACAGTCAGATATGCCCAGAAAAACCCGCAGAGCAATCCGTAAAGACACAGCCCTTGCAAAAGCCACCTCCAACGGCGGCGATGAGTTTGTTTCATGTTGCTTTTATTCCTTTTTCAATTTCAAAAGTGTTTGAGCCAGAGCCTTTCCCACCAGTTCACCGGCATACTGTGCCTGCTCCAGTGTGTTTCCGTGAGTGCCGATTTCCAGCAGCAGACTGCCCGTAGTCAGATCCTGATTATAGTGCCGGTAATCAAACAGAATTGGTCTGGTCAGTCCTGCATACATGCCCTCCATATTTTCCTGTAGCCGACAGGCAAAGTGATAATTCTGCATGTAGTTCGGCATGTTCATCGTACCGTCATCACACCCCGAAATAATCATCACTTGTGCAGATTCTTTGCCGTTGATTTCCACAACCGGCTGTATCAGCGTGTTATCCTTTTGAATTGCGTCCCGATGAATGTCCAGCACCACCCGAATAGACGGATACTGCTGTAAAATCTGCCTGACTGTTTCAGCACTGCGGTCATAGGAACCATTGTAAGAAGGGTAGTCGTGAATGGTCGCATTGTGGATCACGCCAATACCGGCAGCCTCCAGCTGTGCAGTAATAGCATCTCCAACCGACACCATATTATACGCCGGATCTGTTGTCCGATAGTTGAACGCCGGATCAAAATTTTGCCGCACATACGGTTCAAAAGATTCTGTCGTGTGCGTATGCATAATCAACACCTGCGGTTCGCCGTTGGTTTCGATCGTGAATGCCGGTGCTGCCGTACTCTCTGCAATCAGCGTATTGTTGGGAATGCTGGTTTTGTTCTGTACCTGCCCCGCGGAAAACAAACTGAAAAACCGTGTGCCGGAATACGTGCCATAACTGGTACGCTGCACACTGGTGTCTGAACTAAGATTCCAGCTTTCCGGATATGGCTTTTCTCCGGCATCTGCGGAGGCTTTTTGTTCCGGCAGTTCCGCCGAAATTTCTGCTGCTACTGGTGCGGTTTCTTCCTCCCAGCCATAGCCGTCGGAAACCACATTCCATGAAACAGACTGTGCAGCACCCTCTTTTTCGGCATAGGCATGTGCGGCAGACTTATTTTGTGCATCATTATCTTTTTGCAGAACCGCAGCAGTCGGCAGAATCACCATTGCCGCCAGAAAGCAAGTCAGCGTCCACCGCCTTTTATGAAACCGTCTGTGCATAATGAAAGACCTCCCTATTTTTCGTCCGGCAGAATCTGCCTCATAATTTCCGCAGTACTGCAATTTCCAAATCGGTTGTAACGGTTGATGCCATATAGACACGCTGGATTTCTGGTAATGAAGTTCGGCTTTTCCAGACAAGTCAGCGTAATCTGAAAGCCCAGTTCTTCCAGCACCGGTTTACTCTCCGGACAGACAAATCCATAGGGATAGGCAAACACTGTAGGCTGTATGTGTAGATTTTCCTGAAATTCCGTTTGCAGCATGGAAAGATCTGTATACAGTGCTTCGTGATAGGCTTCCTCCGTTTCCTGTTCCATTTTGGCACAGCCCCTGCGGGTGCCGTTTTCATGCATGTCATAGGTGTGACTTCCGAGAGTGATCCGTCCGGAATCTTCTAACTGCTGCATATCTTCCCACGTCAGATAGGAATACATATCGTTGTGAGGAGCGTCCGGAGCATAGACATCTGCAAAACTGCCCACAACGGAAATCACCGCACACATATCATACTTTTCCAACAACGGCAGTGCCAGACTAAGGTTGTTATATAAGCCGTCGTCAAATGTCAGCAGCACCGGCTTCTCCGGCAAGTCACCAGTACCCTCTGTATAGGCGATCAATTCTTCCGGAGATACTGCTGTGTAGTGATGCTCCTGTAAATATTGCAGATCGGATTCCAGCGTTTCCGGAGAAATGCAATACTGGGTTTCCGGCACTGGTGCAATGCTGTGGTACATCAGCACCGGCAGGGAAACACCGCCGGCACTGTCCACCGCCGCAAAGTGTTGTCTGCCTGCCCGCGTCAGGAGAATTGCCGCAAGCACCAGTGCCATATCAAAGGCAATATATCGAAGCAGTTTTCGCAAATTCCAGCTGTGGTACATAGTCCTTCCCTCCATTTTCCGATTTCATGCAGTACCGGCATGTGTTCATGTGCAATACATAATCGTGTGGTATACTATATGAAGGGTTTTTCCCAAAAATAACAGAGAGAGGTTTTTTCATGGTACAAATGATTGCACTGGACTTGGACGGCACACTGCTCCAGCCGGACAGCACCCTGTCTGCTGCCGCGGAAGATGCTCTGACAAAGGCAATTTCGCAGGGCATCTGCATTGTTGTAGCGAGTGGGCGTGCCTTTACAGCACTGCCGGAAAAAATCCGTCATTTTGCTGGCATTCGTTATGCCGTCACATCCAACGGAGCAGCGGTTTCCGAATTGCCTGCCGGAAAACTGCTGTGTGCATGGACATTGCCGGAGCAGGCAGTTCTGGATCTGCTGAAAATACAGCAAGCAACAAGAACTTTTCTGATAGAAGCCGGCATAGGCGGACAGATGTACGCACCGGAAGAATATCTGAACAATCCGGAAAAGTACCGGCAAGCGGCACCGCTGCAAGCATATTTAAAACGAACACGAAAACCAGTAGCCGATATGACAGCGTTTTTGCTGGAACATCAACATGAAATAGACTGCATCGATTTGATTTGTCCGGAATGTGCAGAAAAAGACCGGCTTCGTGTACAGGTGCAACAGGAAATCGCTGATATTTACGTAACATCTTCCACACCGGAATTGGTGGAAATCGCCCATGCAGAAGCAGGGAAAGCCAATGGGCTGCGGTTTCTGTCAGAACAAACCGGCATACCGGCAGAAAATATTCTGGCATTTGGCAATGCGGACAATGATGCAGAAATGCTTGCCTATGCCGGAATCGGTGTCGCAGTGGCAAACGCTTCCGATGCCTGCAAACAAGCAGCAGACCGAATCACCTTATCGCACACAGAAGACGGCGTTGCAAAGACAATTCTGGAATATTTGCATTGATTTTTGCAAGGAAAAGATTGACTTTTTGCCAGAATTCTTTTATAATAGAAGAAATGTTGTATGAAGCGGTTAAGGAAACAGCTCTTTCCAGCAATTCCGTATATATACCGGCAATACCGCACAAAGAGCGTCTGGCGACTTTGTACGGTATTGCCTACCATATTTTGTGGAAAGGAATCTCGAAACCGATTACAAACAAATCGGTTCGAAGAAAGAAGGTTGAAAATTTCTATGGAACAAAAACATCGAACATCCGTCACGCTTTCAACATCACCACGAAAGCTGACATTGCCGGGGAAAATACTGGCGGTCTGCCTGTGTATTCTCCCGTTTCTCACAAGGTCACTGACGGTAGAAATCCCACAGGCAGTGCGGTCTGCCTATTTTCTGGGAGACGGCGGCTACAGTGATTTCGAACAGCTTTTTCGGGAATTTTTCCTGCTGGGAATCGCAGCTGCCGGCGTGATCTGGTTTTTCTATGAGCAGATTGCACTCCGCCCAAAGCGAAAATTGCCAATGACCCGTCTTACGGCAGTGGTATTTATTCTGCTGGGGCTCTATTTGCTGTTGGGCTTGCTGTCCACTATTACATCAGAGTATGCAGCAGAATCGTGGCTGGGCATCTACATGTTGTACGAGGGTTATCTGGCACTGGTAGGTTACGTAGTCGTGTTTGCGGCGGCATGGTACTGGATCGACCGAAAAGAAGTTTTGGACTTTGTAAAAAGCTGTCTGACGGTGCTTTCTATTGTACTGGGCGTATTGGCATTGCTGGAACGCTCCGGCATTTGCTATTACAATAGTGCAATCGTGCAATTTCTGGGCAGCTTGCAGGGAACAGTCGGCGTTGGCGATGCTGTATCACTGACATTTGGCAATGCGGACTATCTCGGCATGTACTGTGCAATGCTTTTACCGGTAGTAGTTTCGCTGATTACCCGCGAGGGAACTACCAAACGTTTACTGGTACAGATTCTGGCAGCGGTTCTGCTGGCAACGGCACTGTTGCTCTCCAAGGTCATGAATGCGATTCTGCTGGGCTTTGGACTGACAGTTGTCTTTCTGCTGATCTGGGCATTCCACACCAATTGGAAGCCGATAGTCAAAGGCTGCCTTTGCGGTGTTACTGCCGCCGCAGTGGTTTTTGGCAGTGTAGGATTCCTGTGGAGCCGGAACGGTGACACTTTGTCGGAAAAATTCCGGCACACCATGATCGGCATGGCACAGGAGGAAACCTTCCGGATTCTATCTATCGATTTGAATGGAAACACCGTTTCCGTAAAAAATGCGAACACCACATTCAGTGTGGCTACCGCGGGAAACAATCTGACACCGCAGGAACTGACATTCACCTGCAACGGCACAGAAGTCACCCCGCAAATCAATGCAGACGGCATGACTTGTTCCTTTGCCGAACCGGAATTGAAACACTGTCAGGTGCAGGTGCAGTCTGACCGACTGGATTTTCTGATGGGCTATGCCACGCCGCTGGAAGTGGTACGGCAAGACGGCAGCTGGCTTGCACTGGGCGTAGGACAAACGCCGCTGACAGAGGTACCGGAAGTAAGCAGTTCAAAATCTCTTCAGCAGTGCTATCCCTATCTGAATGGGCGAGTATTTGTCTGGGCAAACACCATTTCTGCACTACGGGACTGCTGGATTCTGGGACACGGTCCTGCCACCACAATTTTCTATCTGAATCAGTATGACTTGCCGGCACTGTTGAACATCTTCGGCGTGTACGCCTTGTACAACAAACCGCATAACTGGTATCTGCAAATGGCACAGGATACCGGAATTCCGTCTATGCTGCTGATTCTGGGTGTACTGGTGCTGTTCTTTGTATGCGGTTTCCGGAAGTGTTTCGGAAAGCAGGAAAAATGGGACGCATTCCGCACCGGACTGCTGCTCTCAGTGTTATCTTATGCGTTAATGGCATTTTTCAATGATAGCCTGATTTACCATGCTCCAATGTTCTGGTTCCTGCTGGGAATCGGTTGGCGGCAAATGACTGTCGGTACAGAAGAATAAAACACCTTTTCTCAAACATAAAAAAATCCCGCTGTGCAGACAATCAGCACAGCGGGATTTTCAATATTTCTTTTTATAAAAACTGATATTACAGAGTAGAAACCGAGAGGCTGTCTTCCGGATCGGGAGAAACACCGTTGTCGGTGTACAACTCATAAGAAGCATCAGCATATCCCAGCAGCCGGAGCGTGCTCAAATCGGTCTTTGCTGTGCTCTCAGCCGGCTCTGCAAACGGAATTGCTTTCTGGTTCCGGATAAAGAACACCAGTTCGTCCAGAGCCACCGGCACATAATGATGCCCCTTCGGCAAAATCTCTGTTTCGTAGTTGTCGTAAGACTTCATACGTACCAGCATCATTTCTTCCGGCAGGTAAACATACCGTCCCTGTGCGTTCTGCTTGTAAATCGGAGCGATCATCAGTTCATTGCCGAGGAAAAGCTGATCCTCCACCTGTGCTGCTTCAGCATCTTCCGGAAAATCAAAAGCAAGGGGTCTGAACATCATTTCGTCGTGCAAAGCTGCTTTCAGGAATTCGCTGTAGAGATACGGAATCAGACTATAGCGAATCTTGACCATTTCTCCGGCAGCAGCAACATTGTTAAAACGATAGAGTTCCTGTTCACGGGTGCCGTCTGCAGCATGATTGCGGAACAGCGGTGTAAACAGAGAATACTGAAGCCAGCGGAGCATCAGATCTTCGGTAGTATCGCAGCCAAATCCGCCAGTGTCACAGCCAGTAAAGAGGAAGCCAGCCATATTCAGTGCCGGCAGCTGCTGCATAGACTGAAGAATATGGGACCACCAAGACTTGTTGTCACCCTGCCAGATGCCACCGTAACGATGTGCACCAATATAAGAAGAACGAGAGAAGAACAGCGTCCGCTTTTCAGGGCAGATCTCCTGCAATGCCTCAAAGGCAGAGCGAGTCATATTCATGCCATACAGGTTGTGTACTTCACTGTGCTTCACCATTTTGCCGTCTACATTGTGATAGAACTTGTCATAGTCACCGATATTGCCGTTCAGTCCTGCCACCATGCCAGTGAATGCGAAGTATTCCTGAATGCCCATGTTGCCGGAAGTCAGTTTTTCAATCTCTGCACAAGTGTCTGCCAGACGATCTTCGGTATAGAAAATTGCCGGTTCGTTCATATCATTCCAGAAACCGTCAATACCCTGTTCTGTCAGAACGGCGTATTTCTTACCAAACCACTTACGGGCATCGGGCTGCAGGAAGTCCGGAAAATGCACCCGACCAGGCCATACAGCACCGACAAAATCGCCGCCCTCTGCATTCTTACAGAAGTAGTTGTTCTGTACGCCCTCCTCGTAAACATCATAGTCTTTTTCAATTTTTACACCGGCATCGATAATCGGAACCAGATGAATACCCTGCTGCTTCATGTCTTCCGCAAGAGCTTTCAGATTCGGAAAACGCTCAGTGTCCACGGTAAAATCCTTGTAGCGTTCCATATAGTCAATGTCCAGATAAATGCTGTCCAGCGGAATACCAGCAGCCTGATACTGCTTTGCGACCTCGCGAATGTCCTGCTCGGTCTTATAACCCCAACGGCTCTGACCGTAACCGAACGCCCAGAACGGGGGAATATAGCTTCTGCCGATGATTTTCCGGAACTGCTTGACAATGTCCTTTTCATTTTCACCAGTGATGATATAAACTACCAGATCATTCTTTGCCGCCTTGATCTGCATCAGGTCCCGCCGAGTATAGCCGATGTCAAATTCCATTTTTCCGGCATAGTCGAAGAATGCTCCAAATGTCACATCACCGCGAATGAGAATGAAGTTGTGAGAGCCATAAAGAGAACGAGTATCCTCATGGTGGTTGGGATTGTCATAGTTCCAGCTCACATACTGCCAGCCCCGCTTATTGATACCGCGAATCTGTTCGCCCAGACCGTATACAATATCATTTTCAGAAAGGGCATAGGTAAAAGTTCCCTGATTGTCAGTTTCCAGAAACGGCAGCTTGTCCTTTGCGGTTCCCATTTCTGTGACAACAGCATTGGTAGGGAACGGTGCTCCGAATACATACTTTTTGATCATAATGGCACTTCCTTTCAAATTATCTCTTGGGCAATACCGCACAAAGATTGTGCGACAGATGCGTCGTCAAATTTTTCGTCAG
>OFMT01000849.1_pt1 | contig 25254 bp, 21 predicted proteins | sample 1541891 | NCBI WGS metagenome assembly OFMT01 (sample SAMN04209230, study PRJEB22552) | human gut metagenome | biome: gut; material: feces | host: Homo sapiens | place: USA: Oklahoma | reverse complement strand
TGTTATTAGTATATGCAAGTGTGTAATCTTTATCCTTAACAAGTGTTACTGTTGCATTCTTAAGAACGACTGCAGGTGTAACTTCCTTTCCTGTATACATCTGGTTAGGAATTGTATCTGCAACTACGCTTGAAATATTATAGCAGATTTTGAATTCAGCTGTTTTAACAAATGAATATCTGCCTTTACCGGTTACTGTTACTGTTGCAGTTCCAACATTAATATTATTTTTATAAGCTACAGTATAATCAGTATCCTTAACAAGTGTTGTGTCTGAAAGCTTTACTGTAACAGCCGGTGTAATCTCCTTTCCTGTATATATCTGCACAGGAATTGAATCTATACCTACTGTTGTTCCTTCCTTAAAGACACTGATTTCAACTTTAACGCTGTCATATCCATCTGCTGATGCAGTCAATGTTGCAGTTCCAACGCTTACAGGACTTACAAGACCATTCTCCGTAACTGTAGCCACCTTGCTGTCTGATGATGTCCACTTAATATTTGCTTCTGTTCCAAGTGCTATCGCTCTAAATGGATACTCAGGCTGTTTTTCATTTGATGTAAGGAAGATATCTGCCTTAGTAACTGGAAGAACAAGCTTCTTTTCTGTTATAGGCTTAATCACAAAATCACCCTTTGTTTTATTACCAAAATCATATGTGTAATGAACCTCCTCAGGCACCTTACCATCCTTACCTATTACAAGTGTTTCACCCTTCTTAACATCATTTTCCTTAATTTCTGTTATTTTATCAAGAACAATTCCTGTATCCCTGATTGAAGCCTCATTGCTGTTAGCTACGAACATTTCTCCACCATTGCCCTGGCAATTAATGTTTTCCTGCTTAAGATTTTTGTTGGCTGAAAGATCAAGGGCAAATAAATTGTTATCTGCTACATTAAGTGATGTAAGCTTCTCACATGCACTTACGTCTAATCTGTAAAGATTGTTAGCCGAGAGATTAATATTTCTGATATTCTTAGCTTCCTTAAAATCTGCCACAAATAATTCATTGTGGTCAGCAATAAGTACATCAGTTGATTTTGCACATTTAAGATCAATAAGCTTGTTATAAGAACAATCTGTATATGTAAGAGCTTCATTGGCAGTAAAATCAGCCAGCACAATATCATTGTGGCTTACATTAACACTGGAAACATACTGATTACCAGTAAAATCAATTGTCTGAAGCTCATTATATGACAAATTAACTGATATGAGTGACTTGCATTCCTTAAGATCAACCTTTGTCAGTTCATTTTCTGAAAGGTCAAGATTCATAAGTGAAGCATTCTTTGATAATTCTGCTTCCACAATATCATTGCCTGAGGCATTAACTGTTTCAAGTAATGTATTGCCTGAAAGATTCAGCTTCTTAAGCTTATTATTACTACAGTCAAGAGTTCTGAGCCCGGTAAACTTTTCGATACCGGTAAGGTTTTCTACGCCTGTACCTCTGAGATTAATACTTGTAATGCTTTTAATCTCGCTCTCTGACAATGAATTGTTATGATCCGCATCTGCTACTGTTGATACATACTGTCTGAATGCACTGTCTGGAAAACTGTTCTGGTCAATGTTTACAGGCTGGGCTATCTGATCAGCTGCAAGAGCTGTACCTGAAGCTGCCACAAGGACACACATTAATGTTCCTGCCAATACTGGCACTCCTTTTAAAAATTTAGATTTCATTTTCTACATCCTCCCTTGAATAATCTTTTTGTTCCTGAAGTTATATTAAGCAAGGAATATGTCAAATTTATGAAAAAAATATTTCAAAACCTATAAATTTGCAGATAAACTCTCCGCGAGGGCTCGCATTGTATGGCAAACAATGGTTTTGCAACCATCTAAACGGAGTGTAGGGTGCAGTGGATCAGTTCTCACACAAGTTCATTTAGTTCATCTTCAATAACATCTAAAAGATGTATGGGTGCAAGCCCTAGAGCATTTAGCTTTTCCACAAAAACCGTCATTTTCTTTCTATTCATGCTTACGTCAGATATTACCCGTTTATTTTTCATGTCCATAACACCATATGACGAGTATCTGCCGCAATCCCTGCTTTCAAATTCTTCCTTAACCACAATATACATATACAAAAATCTCCCCAAAAAAATAATAGCCGGTGTTATTATGATGAGAAAAATCACAAATAATAACACCTGCTATTATGTTAGCACAGGAATTTACCAGCAGTTACACCCCTTTGAAGTATAGGCAGTTCATTCCCCCCTGTTTACTTCAACAAAATCCCTGCCTGTTTGCTTAAGCAAATTCTGACCGTCTTTTATATATCTCCATCACTTTCTGATGAACCATCTCCAGATGGCGCCATCTGTCCATCAGAAGAACTCTGGCCTCCATCACCAGGATTTTTTCCTGAACTCTGGCTGCCCTGGCCCTGGTTTCCACTGCCATCCTGACCACTACCCTGGCTTCCCTGACCAGGCTGATTAGAATTACCTGATGAACCAGAGTCACCTGATGAGTTCTGATTTCCGGAGTCACCCTGCGAAGTGTTTCCCGGATTTCCCTGACTTCCTGTATCGGAAGACGAACCAGGATCTGTAGTACCCGGATCCGGAACTGTAACTGATGTCTGATTATCCTGTGAATTCTGACCATCATCCGCAGGAGCTGCAGGTTCATTTGAATCACTTTCTGCATTATCCGAATCACTATCCGAAGCTGCAGTTGCACTGTCTTCATCAGATTCATTATTGCTGTAATCTTTTCTCTGTGAACTGTAGCTGTTATGGTATGAATTATAATTATTGCCTGTTTCCTCAAAGCCCGGGAATTGCTTTGACTCAAGATTCTCATGAATCTGTGTCATATAGTCATACCATATCTTAAGTGGATAAGTATTACCTAACAGGTCATCCCTGCTCCTTGGAATGTCATTACCTACCCAGATTACTGTTGTGTAATATGGTGTATAACCGGCAAACCATCCATCCTTTTTATCGTTGGTTGTTCCTGTTTTACCAGCACATGGCATATCTGTAAGGGCATATCCGCGTCCTGTACCACGGGTCAGAACACCCATAAGTCCCTCTGTGGTAATCTTTGCCGCTTCTTCTTTATACACACGTTTTTTCTCAAAGTCCTTCTTATCAACAATAACATTGCCCTGGGCATCTGTTATCTTAACAATACAGGTTGGTTCTCTGAATACACCCTTATTTTCAAGAGCTGCATAGGCAGATGCCATCTCAACTGTACTGGCTCCATTAGTAAGACCACCAAGTGATGAAGATAGTGTATAATCTTCCTTAGTTATTTTTGAAAAGTTCATTCTCAAAAGATAATTCAGCCCAACCTTTGGCGAAAGCTCGTTAAAAAGCTTCCAGGCAACAGTATTAACTGACTGCTCTATGGCAGTTCTAAGTGTTATACCGCCCATATATCGTCCATTAGAGTTCTTAGGACCATCCTTAATAGGCTCGTCCCTGACAACACTTGTAAGTGTATATTCTCTTTCAAATGCAGGGGCATATACAAGAATAGGCTTTATGGAACTTCCCGGCTGTCTATAACTTTGAAATGCACGGTTAAAGGTATATCCGGTGATATTCTGCTTACGTCCTCCAGAAATGGCAACAACCTTTCCGGTCTTGTTGCTTATACATACACCGGCTCCCTGGAATTCGTATATTCCGTCCTCGCCCTTTTCCTTATCTTCCTTAAGCTGCTCATCAATAGCCTTTTGAAGCTTCTTCTGCTTCTTCATGTTGAGAGACGTATAGACCCTGTAACCTGAACGGAATAAAAGCTGCTGACAGTCTGAATACGTATCACTGTACTGCTCATTATATTCATTCTGTTCTTCCTCGCTCTTAAAATAGTTCTTAAACACAAATCCCTGAACCTTCATAAGTGCCTTAACAGTACAGTTCATGGCATAGGTTTCTATAGCATTACGCTTTGGCTTTTCAGGAATTTTAAGAGTAATCTCCTCGCCGTAAGCATCACTGTATTCTTCATCAGTAATCTTTCCGGCTGCAAGCATCTGATCAAGGATACGATTTCTTCGCTCTATGGTATTATCAAAATTCTCGATAGGATCATACCTTGTAGGACTGTTTGGTATGGCGCATAGAAAAATGAGCTGTGAAAGTGACAGTTCATTGCAGCTTTTACTGAAATATCCCTTACTTGCTGCCTCTATACCATAATATCCATTGGCAAAATAAATATTGTTCAGATAAAACTCAAGAATCTCATCCTTAGAATATTTCTTTTCAAGCTCCAGCGAAATAAATATCTCATTTATCTTACGGGAAAATGTACGGGCATTGGTAAGAAATACAAGCTTTGCAACCTGCTGTGTTATGGTACTTCCACCTCTTGTAATCCTGCCCCGGTTCTTCACCAGTTCTACAGCCGCGGCAGTAATTCCCTTAATGTCAATTCCCCTGTGGGAATAGAATTTTTTGTCCTCGGTCACAATAAATGCATCCTTTGCCGCCTGGGGTACATAGTCTAAGGTTACATAGTAAACATCCTTTTCACCCTTCAATACTGCTATCTGGTTTTCCTTATCATCAAACACCAGTGATGTCTGGTTGGCTCTAAAGGTTTCCACCGAAGAATTCTCTACAGTTTCCACCGCCGACTGATATGCACCTGAAATATCATCGCCATATTTCATATAAAATAAAATAGCAAGTGCAACAGCACCTAACAGTACAAGCAGAAAAATAAGCTTCAATGCAAGTCGAAGTTTAGGATGCTTTTTCTGTTTTTTTCGCTTTTTATGCTTTTTTGCTTCTGATTTTTTACTCGTATTATCAGACATGTATTCTCACCCCTTAAATTCAAGATCCGTTTGCAAAGCTTACTGTGGTCCGCCGGTAAATCAAAGCTTGCTGACATAATTCTTATAAACGGCTATGCAAGCCTCACAAAACATTTATCTCAGCAGGGAATCACTCCACAGCCAAGATTAATCCGCTAAAGCGTTATGATACCATAATATATGAATAAATTCAAGAATAGGTAAACACGATTACTGACAAAATAACCAAATACAATCACTGACAGGATAACCAGACACGATCACTGGCAGTATGATTACTGTCCTGCGTTTTTCTTAGAATTACAACAATATTATCAAAAAAGCTATGTACCGCTAATCATTATAATTGCCGGTACACAGCTTTATATCTTTAGTTATATTATAACACAATAACTATTTATTCTTTTTCTTCCTGCCAGCCTTCTGTCCTTCATTTTCCTTAAGAACATTCTCAGCCTTGTTTCTCAGTTTTTCAAGGCGGCCCGGTTTCTTAGCTGGTGCTTCAAGCTTACCTCTTGCACTGATAATATCCATAATGTATATTCCACTGATCTTAACCTTAACTTCTCTCTTAACAGGGAGTACATCAAATACCTTCTGATCACACATAAGATTCATAATCTTAGGTCCAACCTTTGCTTTTACAACAGGTACTTTGGTTCCACGCATATACCTGGGAGTCTGATCAAGTACTATCTGTGGAAGGCCTGATTCCTTCAGCTTCATACGTTTCTTATCAATAACAACTATGGACGCCGTCTGTGACGCCTGCTCCATTGCAGCTTCACTTTCATTCTGCTTTTTCTGCATCTTACGTCCTACTATAGACAGAACAATAAGTACTACAACAGCTACTCCTAAAATAACAAGTAATACGATTACAACCGGATGTAAAGCAATCAGTGCCGGCAGCATATTTGATTCAAACATTACTTTCTCCTTTCATCATACATATCCTGAACAATCTGACGCACTGTTTCTCCAATATGTTTCTTCGCATCTCTGTCAAGGGATGAAGTATCAATTGCATCACCAAATTCCATAGTAACTCTTGCTTTTTTAACCCATGGAAGATGTGCCTCAAAAATATTCTCTGTGTTAGTATAACACACAGGAACAATTTTGCAATTAGTTCTTGTGGCTATTCTGAAACTTCCTTCCTTAAAAGGAAGAAGTGTATCATCAGAATTTCTGGTACCTTCAGGTGAAATGCACACTGAAAGTTTATTCTCTTTAACAAGCTTTATGTTCTTTTTAATCATTTCCATTCCGCTCTTAACATCATTTCTATCAAGGAAGCTACAGCTTAAAAAATACATCCACTGGGCAACACATGGAATTTTCTTAATGTCATCCTTGGCAACAAATGCTGTAGGAGTCGGTACAAATGCATAACCAAGTATCGGGTCAAAAAATGATCTGTGGTTTGCTATATAGAGAACCGGCTCATCTGTTGGAACCTTCTCTCTTCCAATAACAGTGTATCTGGTTCCGGCCAAAAACAACCAGAATCTGAATACAATTTTAACTATTCTCTGCGAAAACCTGTGCATAAGCATTGGATTAATCTTACCAAGTATCCACACAACACCATAAAGAGGTATACTTATAATGGCAATTATCACAAGAGACAGAAATATAAGTATCGTTCTCATTAGATTCACCTCATTTTCTTATTGTTAAGGATTAACTGTATCTGAAGTAATCTCAGACATCTCACCTTCTGGAAGCTTATATCCATAATACTCTTCCATTGTAAGCTTGTTTTTGTAAAGATATTTTGCAAGATCCTTTCCTACATATCTTATGTGCCATGGTTCATATGAATATCCGGTCACTTTTTCCTTACCCTTTGGATATCTGATTATAAAACCATATTTGTGGCCATTCTTCGCAACCCATTTTCCGGCATCAGTTGTTCCAAATTCCTCAACAAGATCACCCCCAAGGCTGCTTATTGATATGTCAATACTAAGACCTGTCTGGTGTTCACTGTGTCCCGGCTTTGCAGACACCTTGTTGGTTTCATTCTTTCCTTTACGGTTTATATTGTTACCGTATATTGTTTTCTGTCTGGCATATGAACGGTATCCTGATACGCCATAAAGATATATTCCATCTTCTTTTGCTGCTTCAAACATTTTCTCCAAAGCCTTTGATGCTTCTTTTCTAAGATATCGTCTTTCTGCAAGACCATTGTAATAATTCACATCCGGCTTAACAAGGTCATCCGGAACATAATCTCCCGGAAGGGCATAATCCTTATTTACAAAAACCGTAATGCTGTCAGGCTCGGTATCTACAGGTATTGCACTGTCACCATTGTTCCCTGCATCCTCCTGCAAGTCACCTTTCTGAGGTTCTTCTCCATTATTAGATACCTGCATACTATCTGTATCCACCGCATCATTGCCATCCGGGCTGTCTACAGGCTCTTCAGTTTTTGACTCCTTATTATCAGTTGATTCATCCTGTGGTTTAACTCTTGATATGGCATGTTCCATAACAGAATCCTCATCTTTATCATTATTATAATAATATTCGTATTCGTACTCTTTTGATTCATCATCATTGCCGGCAACAACATCGTTATTGGAAAATCCATTAACAATAAGTATGCATGATATCATCAAAGCACCCAGACATATAAGGGCTGTTTTTTTCATTATAATCTTCCTTCATTTTATTCCTTAATTCATTCTATATGTTGTAACACACATAGTTTATTATACCATATCAAGAAGAAAAATGTCGAGAAAATTTTATAAACAAAAGCTTGTGTATGAATTTATATTTTTTTTATACATAAATTGACAGATTTTTTGTTGACAAATGATGTTTTTTGCAGTAAAATCGGAGTAAATCAAAGGTGATTTAACGTGGGTTACCTTTGATTTTTTTTCGTTTATGGAACTTTTTGAAATGAACATGCGTGAATGACTTTTTCACATAATTTCTACATCATGAATTCATGACAACTTCATGATGACTTCATTACAAAGGATTCATTTCAAGAGCTTCCCATGTTATGTGGATAGTAATATTATCCTGCAATCCTGCTTTGGATAATTGTATTATCCCTGTCAATTTGGCTTTATCATCTATGTCAGGCATTATAGAAACTTACATACTATAGCCTTTCATAAGATGGTTGTCTATATAGTTAGTTCTCTATTCCCCAAAACAGGCTGCTTCGGCAGCTTGTTTTTAGTTTAGGCCTTGTTTAGTTTAAATCCGTTTTTTAGTTTAATCCATTTTCCTGATTAAGCCTGGTTTTTAATTCAGGTCTGTTTTCTTTGACAACTCCTATCAATTATATTATTAAGCAATATTGCCGGAAAACTTAAAAAAAACCACATTATCATATATGGCAGACAGATTTGTCCCATAACCTCAAAAGGAATACCCCTATAAGTCCATACGCCCAGGTGCATATATTCATTAACAAAAATACCAGTCACAAATTCTCCAATTGTTATAATAACCATACAAACTATCATCTTTTTCCATGCACATACCTCAGGGCCAAGACCCTTATTAATAAAACCACACCCAAGAAAACACAGGCCCCCAAGTAAAAACATTGATATATGCGAATACCCCCTGTACATAATCTCCATAACATAATACAGGGCTCCACCAAAGCAGATTTTAAAAACATTTATCAAAAGAACACTCTCCCAGTTCAAATAATGCTCACCACGCCTTTCTCACACCATAAACCTATGGATAATGCATCAATTTTAGTTTTCCTTTTTTCCACTAACATATTCTATTGACAGTGTAAAATTTATAATGATAAGCCCTGTATAATATTTCATTTGCCAGACACATGCGATACTATAATTACCAAGTTACTATTCACAGTAGCATTAAAACATAATACTAATGCGTCGTGTTTACACGTAAGCATACGTATTATGTTTTAATGCTAAACTGCGAAGCAGTAACTGCACCCCTATAAGTATTTTTAGCTCCGTAAGGAGCGATAATGGAGCCTTGCAAAGGCGACAAATACGCATAGGTGCAGTTACTGTGAATAGTATCAACAGGTAAAAACACCACCCTAAGGAGGAACAATAAACATGATAAAAGCAAAAATCATAACCGACAAACACTTCAAACTTGATACAGTTGATCCACGTATCTTTGGCTCATTTATTGAACATCTTGGACGAGCAGTATACGGCGGCATTTACGAAAAAGGAAGTTCCCTTTCTGATGAACGAGGTTTCAGAAAGGATACTCTTGAACTCATTAAGGAAATTGACGTTCCTATTGTCCGTTACCCAGGCGGAAATTTTGTATCAGCCTACAACTGGGAAGATTCCGTTGGTCCGGTAAATGAACGTCCTAAAAGAGCCGAGCTTGCATGGCAGGTTATAGAGAATAATGAATTTGGGCTGAATGAATTTATGGACTGGAGTAAAATTGCAAACACCTCACCAATGATGGCTGTAAACCTTGGTACAAGGGGTATAGATGCGGCACGAAATGTTATTGAATATTGTAACTTCAAAGGTGGTACCTATTATAGTGACCTTAGAAAAAAACATGGCTACAGCGATCCACATAACATAAAGCTCTGGTGCCTTGGCAACGAAATGGACGGACCATGGCAGATTGGTCATAAATCAGCCGATGAATATGGCGCCCTTGCCTGGGAAACAGGTAAAGCCATGAGGGCTGTTGACCCATCTATTGAGCTTGTTGCATGTGGAAGTTCCGGACTTATGATGCCTACATTTGGTGAATGGGAAGCAACCGTACTTGACCATTGCTATGACACAGTTGATTACCTTTCAATGCACACATATTATAATAACTTTGCTGATGATTCAGCTGATTTTCTCGCAAATACTCTTAATATGGATGATTTCATCAAATCAGTAATTGCTACCTGTGATTATGTTAAGGGAAAGAAGCACAGTAAGAAAAAAATAAACATATCATTTGACGAGTGGAACGTATGGTATCATTCTAACGAAGCTGATAAAAAGCTGGAAAAATGGACCCATGCGCCACACCAGTTAGAGGATGTATATAATTTGGAGGATGCTCTGTTAGTTGGAGGAATGCTTATAACTCTCCTTAATCACTGCTACAGGGTGAAAATTGCCTGCCTCGCACAGTTGGTTAATGTTATTGCACCTATCATGACCTCTGGAAACAGTGCCTGGAGACAGACAATCTTCTATCCATATATGCATGCTTCACGTTATGGCCGTGGCCTTGTACTTAACTCCATAATAGATTCACCAAAATATGACAGCAAGAATTACACAGACGTTCCTTACCTTGAATCATGCCTTGTTTGGAACGAAGAAGAAAGGGCTGTAACAATCTTCGCAGTTAACAAATCATTTACTGATGAAATGACTGTAACCTGCGACTTAAGACAGTTTGAAGGACTGAAGGTTACAGAGCATATTGTGCTGACTGGTGATGACCTCAAGGCTTGTAACACAGAAGAAAATCCCGAAAAAATAGTTCCATACACTGCCAAAGATGCTGTATGCGAAAATGGAATCGTAACAGCAATTCTTCCTAAGCAGTCATGGAACGTAATCAGACTTAGCTATTAATATCATTTAACTATTAATATCATTTAGTCACTAATATTATTCAGTTATTAATATTATTTAGCTGTTAATATTATTTAGCTATTAATATTATTCAGTTATTAATATTATAATTTACCAGGTACTTCATCTCAGTGGGAGTTTTGTCTCTCACTGAGATGATTTGATCTTAATCCTGACATCGCAGTCTGATACAAAGCCCTCATTAATAAACAGGGCATATCTGACTGTGATGTCTATTATATTATCTGTTTCAAGAACTCTTAACTCTGTTGTTTTGACAGCCACGGTCATTCTGCCGTATGGTGTGGAATAAATGGTCTTTGTGGTCTCATTTTCCTTAAAAATCAGGGTTGATGCATAACTCCCCTTTTTCACGATTTCAAGCATTCCATCAGAAAGCTTAAGCATACACTGGGCACTTTCCCCATCCTCTTTCTTTTCATGGTAACGTATGTAAGTTTTATCGCCTATTTTATTGCAGATTCCTTCAGATACCACCTGAATAGCTTCATTGTCATCTATGGCAAACTGCACTCCGGCAATAGCCACAACTACCTTTTTCCCATTCTTTAAAATTTTATTATCAGACATTTCTATTCCTCATAATTTTGATATGAAATACCTAGCACTTGCTTTCGTACCTCTCAATATTAACATAATTCACATTATCAATATCACTTGGCAGTATTGAAGCGGCAAATTTCTTAAAGCGGTCAGCGCCATCACTTACATAATATTCGTTTTTCACATTGACTCCGTCGGCTCTCATGTCATCTGCCTCAAGTATTTTTTCCAATTCCTTGGCTGTTTCATATGCCGGATTGATAAGAGTTATGCCATCGCCTGCAACCTTGCTTATGGTTCTTCTTATCAGTGGATAGTGTGTACATCCAAGCACAAGCGTATCAATATCATATGACAACAAATCGTAAAGATATCTGTCTGCAACTTCCTTCGTAATCTCATCATACAGCCAGCCCTCTTCAACAAGTGGAACAAATAATGGGCATGCCTTTGCAAACACCTGCAAATCCGGATTAATCCTGTGAAGGACCTTGGAATACGAACCACTTTTTACTGTTCCTTCAGTTGCTATGATTCCGATTCTCTTGCTTTTTGTCGCATTGTTGGCAGCTCTCGCCCCTGGTTCAATCACGCCGATTACAGGCACATCTACCATATCAGATACCGCTTCTAAGGCAAATGCACTGGCTGTGTTGCAGGCTATTACTATTGCCTTAACATTTTTCTCCATAAGGAATGCCGCAATCTGTCTTGAAAATGATATAATCGTATCCTTAGACTTGCTTCCATATGGAACTCTTGCCATATCTCCGAAATATACAATAGACTCCGCAGGAAGCTGACGCATAATCTCTCTTGCTACAGTCAGACCTCCAACTCCTGAGTCAAAAACCCCTATTGGTGCGTTATTCATATTTAATCTCCCTGCCTTATTTTACAGCATTGAAACACATTCTGCGCTCTGGTGCCATCTCAATAAGCTTTGTTATAAGTTCCTTCTTCTCAAGTCCGCATGCAGCCCAAAGCATAGGATACATACTTATATTTGTAAATCCAGGAAGTGTATTTATCTCATTAAATACAACCTCATGTGTATCATTAGTTACAAAGAAATCAACTCTTGATAAGCCAAAACCATCAAGTGCCTTGAATATTGCCATTGCATCTTCTCTTATCTTGTCTTTTACTCCCTCTGGAAGTTCAGGGTCGATTACCGTCTTGGATTCAGCATTATTATACTTGGCGTCAAAATCATAAAAATCTGCTGCCGCAAGTATCTCACCAACACCGGTTGCCTGCACCTTCTCTCCTCCAAGCACTGCACATTCGATCTCACGACCAACAATTGTCTCTTCAACGAGAATTCTTGAATCATGCTTTGCTGCTTCATCAATGGCAACTCTTAATGCCTCTCTGTTAACAGCCTTTGAAACTCCCTTTGATGAACCCGCATTAGAAGGCTTTACAAATACAGGATAAGGGAACCTGCTCTCAACCTCATCTGCTGTCTCATCAAAATTATATAAGTGATTATAATGAACTGCTACGTAATCAGCCTGCTTAATATTAAGAGGAGCAACAACTCTCTTTGTTGTAAGCTTATCCATTCCTGCTGCCGAAGCTAACACTCCACATCCAACATATGGAATTCCTGACATTTCAAATAATCCCTGAATTGTACCATCTTCGCCATTAAGTCCATGAAGCACAGGAAATGCTACATCAATATGTACCTCTCTGTATCCACTCTCATTCTTAATAAGTATTCCGTCAAATGATCTGTCCGGCAGAATAACTGCCATCTCTTTACCATTTGTCCAGCTTCCATCTGATACTGCTTCCAGATCATTTACCAAAAGCCAGTCACCTGTTTTTGTAATTCCTATCATAATAACTTCGTACAAATCTCTATCAATATTCTCTATAACTGTATGTGCTGATATGCATGAGATGTCATGCTCTGATGACACTCCTCCAAATATTACTGCAACGGTCTTCTTACTCACTTGTCAAATCTCCTTATTACAACAATTTTTTTCATTCTACCACACTTGTTTCAACCATTCAATAAACCTGAACTTAATTTCATATTTATTGTCTGATTTATTGTCTGATTTATTATCCGGTTCATTTTGCCTTGTATCCTCTATCATACAAAGCGATGGATAAAGTACACACCACCAGTTTTTACCTTCTGCCTTTCCGATAAGCATGCGGTAGGCATCATATTCCCCTGCAGGATAAACCTGCATTCCATATTCCTTAAGAGGGAACCAGTGTTTATCTATAGTCACATTTACATCATAGTTATATCCCTTGTCTCTGATTACATTTTTTGCTGTTTCAATATATCTTGCGGAATTATTTTTCATATACTCCATGGCTTCACTCTTACTTTTCACCCCGGCATTTTTCATGTCCTCTGCCACAAGCGTAACCACCGCATCCTTAACCTTTAGTTTTAGGGCCTGATCGGCGTCACTGTCGCTGTTTGCAAGAACATGAAAGCGAAACACACTGTCGTATACATTATTATATGTAGTAAGTTTACGGTTTTTGACACGCAATCCAGCTCCAGCAAGAAAAATAAACAGCATTACCACCAGCACACATCTGTATAATATTTTCATAATATATATACCTCCCATCTTTCTATCCATAAGTCTGACCAAAAAACAAGAGCTTATACATAATTTATACATAAAAATACTATTGATGTTTTCAGGGCTTGCGTTTATACTGTGCATAACTTTGAAAACTACAAGCAAGCTATTTAAGAAAGGATTCACAAAATGATTTACACTTATAATGCTCCTGCAAAAATTAACATTGGTCTTGACGTGTTAGGCAGGAGAGATGATGGTTATCATGATCTTAAGATGATAATGCAGACTATTGACCTGGAAGATATACTTACTTTTACGATTAAAGAGGGCGGTAGGGAGATTACAATGACCTGTACCGATTCTTCCCTTTCTGTTGATGACACAAACCTTGTTATGCGCGCTGCCCGCCACATGGCAGATGAATTCGGCATCAAATCCTCTATAGAAATTCATCTTGAAAAAAATATTCCTATAGCTGCCGGAATGGCCGGTGGAAGTACAGATGCCGCAACAACATTTATTGCAATGAATGATATTTTTGGTCTGGGCTTGTCTAAAGCAGAGCTTATGGAACGCGCTGTAAATCTTGGAGCCGACATTCCATACTGTATTCTGAGAGGAACTGCACTTTCTGAAGGAATCGGTGATATACTCACACCACTTCCTGAATACAAAGACGTTACCATACTTATTGTTAAACCACCTATTAACGTATCCACAGCATTTGTATATGGCAATCTGAAAATCGATTCCCAGACAAATCATCCAGATATCGATAATATTATGAATTATATGGCCCAGATGAATCATTCAGCAGTGGGCAGTCTTCTTGGCAATGTACTTGAAGATGTTACTGTAAAAGAATACCCTGTAATTGATGACATTAAGGGCTGCATGATTAAAAATGGCAGTCTCGGTGCCCTTATGAGCGGTAGTGGTCCAACTGTATTTGGTATTTTTGAAAATGATGAGACTGCCGGTAAAGCACTTGAAAAATGCCTTTTGCTGGTTCCTGGCTCATTTGCAAAGGTGGTGCACACAATCTAAGCTTATATTTACCGACTTACAATTATCATACTTCCTATTATTCCTGCCAGTGTAGCCACCAGAGCTCCTGGCACAATATATCTGGATTTTCTTATTCCAAGACTGCCAAGATATACACTGATGGTATAAAATATGGTTTCTGAGCTGCTCAATATTACTGATGCAAGCATTCCTATGTATGAATCCGGGCCAAAGCTTTTATATATATCTAAAAGCAGTCCAACGGCAGCCGAGGATGAGAACATCTTTACTGTAATAAGTGGCACAAGCTCCTTTGGAAGCTTTAACAGTTCTGCTGCCGGCGTCAGAACATTTCCTATCATATCAAGTCCGCCGGAAGCTCTTAATATTCCCACTGCAGTCATTAGTCCGATTAAGGTGGGAAGTATTCCAAGGGTTACATCAAAACCCTCTTTCACACCATTTATAAAATCTCCGAATATATCTGTTTTCTTATATACAGCAGCAAAAATAACGACAAAAAATACGCCGGGTATTATGGCATCGGAGACATATAGCATTATCTTACCCATGTTTTTTCCTCCATAAGAGAGCAAATACTACTCCTGCAGCCGTTGAACAGGTAGTGGCAAATATTGCCGGCACAAGTATTGATACAGGGTTTGCAGAACCGTACTGGCTTCTGTAAGCAATAATATTTACCGGTATAAGCTGAAGTGAAGACATATTTACAATAAGAAATGTGCATATATTTGCATTGGCAAGGGCCTTATCACCATTTAGTCTTTTTAATTCCTTTACAGCTTTAAGTCCGGCAGGAGTTGCTGCCCATCCAAGTCCCAATATATTGGCTATCATATTTGATGCTATGTACTCATTTACCCTGTGTCCGGCAGGAAGCCCCGGAAACAGAAATCTTATAACAGGTCTCATAAGTCCTGTCAGCTTATCCATCAGGCCAGCCCCTTTTGCCACCTCCATAATTCCAGTCCACAAAGACATTACTCCAAGCATGGTTATAGCCAGAGAGACAGCCTCCTTAGCACTGTTTATGGCCTCTGCACTAACCCTTCCCATATTCCCGGTAAATGCAGCCACAACTATGCCAAATAAAATCATAAAAGCCCAAATATAACCTAATATAATGCATTTCCCCTTTTTATAAAGTGATTATTACATTATATTAGGCAAATTAAAAATAATTCTACACATTAGGCAAATCAACTATAATTCTACACATTAGGCATATTAACTATAATCGTGAAGATTAAAGGGCATTTATAAAAAAGTATCAGAAAATATGGCAAAAATATCGACAAAAATCCCCGCCAGACACTGATACACACACTAATTACCAATGTCTGCCGGGGACCGTCCCTTTCGGAATCACCCAAAACAGAGGGGTTTGAAAGAAGAAATGAAATTTGGCATAACCTTAAAGGTTATCTATTAAAATGGAGTAATTCTGCTAATTATTTAACCTTAACTGAAACAGTCTTCTTAACCTTATTTATCTTAGCAGTTACCTTAACTGTTCCCTTTGCAAGTCCTTTTACCTTACCATTCTTAACCTTGGCAATAGACTTATTGCTTACAGACCATTTGATCTTGCCCTTGATTCCGTAAGCCTTAGCTTTAAGCTTAACTGATTTGCCCTTAACAACAGTCTTTTTACCTGTAATCTTAATTTTAGGATTCTTAACCTTAACTGTTGTAGCAAGCTTAAGAACGTCACCTGTTGATAATGTTACATTAACTGTTACCTTAGCAGTTCCCTTCTTAAGAGCTTTAAGCTTATTTCTCTTAACCTTTACAACCTTCTTATTAGAAGATGTATAAGTAATCTGCTTAACTGATACTGTTCCAGCAGCAAGTGCCTTATCAAATGCATCTGTATACTTAAGGCGGACCTTAACATTGTTGCCTTTGTAACCTATTGTCTTTGCTGCTACTGTTGTCTGCTTAAATGCATTAACAGCATCTGCAAGGGCATTAGTTGTTGTCTGTGGCTGTGTACCAGTTACTGCACCTGTATTAGCACCTGTAGTTGGTGTAGATGTTCCTGGTGTAGCAGTAGTTGGTGCATCACCCTTAATAAAGTTGATTACATAATCTGCTGATGTCTTATGATCCTCACCAAATACCTTTGCATTAATTGTTGTCTTGTCTCCTGTAAGAATCAGCTTCTGGTTCTTAGCATCATTTACAAGAACATCATTTATATAAAGGAGTCCGTACTGGTCAGCAATTGTAACCTTGTATTTAACTGTTGATGATGTCTTTGGAACATAGATATCGTATGTTTTCTTGTCACTTGATGGAACTACAGTTCCTGCATCACATGTTACTGCTGTAATTGATGCGTCATTGCTGTACTGTACAGCCATGTAAAGTCCACCTACAAGTCTTGCACTGTCAGATGAGTTAGCACTTTCAAATTTAACAGGTACAACTGTCTCTGTCTTTGCATTGCCACTTGCATCTGTAGCACTTAAATCCTTAACGTTTGCTATCATTACATCATTAGGAATATCAAAGCTTACCTTGTAGAACTCAGCTGAATCTTCACTCTTGAGTGTATACTCAGCAATTACAGTGTTTCCAACAGATATTTTAATTGTCTTGCCATCATCTTCTTTAGCAAACTGGCACACAATACGGTTTGCCTTATTCTTGTCGACTATCATGTTGTAAGTGAAGCTTCCGCCTGCCTTTGCATAACGTGTACTTCCACCACCCTCTATTGTAGCAGCAACTGTATTTTCTTCTACAAGCTGGTGAATTGCATCCTTTTCATACTGGCTGTATCCAGGCTGGATTGAATCAATTCTGCTCTTTGCCTGTCTTGCTTCGTCTTTTGTTGCAAGAATCTTTTCTGGAGTCATCTCTTCAACTGAGCTTTCGAAGTACCAGTAAATACCATATCTTTCGTCATTAAGTGTATTGTATGGAACGAATGTAAGTCCACCGCTAATATTGTCATCGGCATCTGTTCCTGTAAGCTTGAATGTAGGAACCTGTGCACTTGTATCTTTTACAAAATATGTTGCAGCCGAATCCATGAATTCGCTGATTGACATATCTTCTGTAATAGTAAGTGTCTCTGTACCAAGAATCTGTCTGTTAGTTGTGTTGTATCCGATAGTAAGTGAAGCCTGCTCATCTCCAACAACCTTAATAAGTGGTGCTGTAAGGTTTGCTCCTGCCCATGTTGTCTTTGACATACTTTCTTTACCAAGCTTTGCAGCAAGTACTGTAGGACCATATTTGAATCCATATACTGTACTGTTATCAGCAAGACCGTATGCTTTAACTTCCATTGGATATGTAAATGAAATAACATCTCCGCTATTCCATGCACGGCTTACTCTAATGTAACCTGATGAAACAATCGCATCATTTACCACTGTATTATTTACCTTAACAACAGGTGTTCCTGCAATCCAGTCAGGCACTCTTAAGTTGATAGCTGCCTCTTTTGATGCACTTCCATCAGTAAGTGTAATATTAAATTTAGCTTCATCTGAAGTAGTAACATTACTTATCTGCTCAATGTTCATGCCTGCTTCTTTCCATGTAACCTTTGAAGCAATATACTGGTTAACAAATAACTCATTACCCTTCTTGAAGTAAATGCTGTCACCAAGCTTTGTGAAGTTTTCCATTCCACTACCTGTACAGCACCAGAACATGTTCTTATCTGGATCTTCATTACCAAATGTCTTGAAGTATCCAGTTGCCATAGGTGAGAAATATGATGTTGCACCATTCTCTGTGTTGATGGCACCCATAATGGCATTTCTAAGAGTTGTCTCGTAGTAATCAGCGTATTTTCTTTCACCTGTTATCTTAAAGAGCTCCCTTGCAAGCTTAAGAAGGTTGTATGCACAACAGCTTTCGTTGTTACACTGTGTTCTTGTTGAATCCTGTGCATTGTCATCACGGAAATGCTCCATATCACTTACACCACCTGTGATGTAAGAATGATCAGCAACAACAAGCTCAAAGAACTTCTTAGCATATTCAAAATAAGCCTCATCTTCTTCTGTTGCTTCACCTGTTTCACTAAGAACCTCGTATCTCTTAATTGCACCTACAAATTTAGGAATTGTAGTATTAGCATGACGCTTTGCAAGTGTGTTCTTATTACCTGAAGTAATTACCTTGTAAAGATCTGGGTCATCAAATTTTTCAGCTGCAAGCTTATGCTCCTCATTTCTTGTATAGTAATACAATTCATAGAGGCAGTCATTCATTCCACCGTACTCTGTATAAAGAATTGACTTATTAGTCTGCTTTGACCACTTGCTGACACGGTTATAAACCCATGTTCCAAGATTTGAAGCAACCTCAAGTGCTTCCTCATTGCCTGTAAACTTGTATGTATCAACAAGACCTGCAATGATTTTGTGCATTGTATACCAAGGAACCCATGTTCCACCTGATGCTTTTCCTTCAACAATGTCGAACTGTTTTTCAATATTGCTTCTGTCCTCAACCTTAGCACCAAATATGTAGCCTGTTCCAACTGCATCCTGGCATTCCTTGAGTCCATGAATTATCTCATCAAGCTTCTCCTTAAGCTCTGAATCACCTGTTGCCTTAATAGCCTGTGCCACAGCTGTAAGATAATGTCCTACACTATGTCCGGCAATAAGTGAATCCTCCCAGCCATTATATGTCTTTGCACCATTTGTATCAATACCAGCAGTGTCTCTGAAACGGTATAAAATTCTGTCGTTATCAAAATTCTTAAGGAAATCTATATCACTCTGCTCAGCTGCAAGGTAATAATCATCAGTGATTTCCACTTCATCTAAATTGAACTGATCAATATTGCTCATATCGTTCTCCGCAATTACTGTAAAGATAAATTCTTTCGTTATTGTATCTTTTCCGTCAGATACTGACGCTGTAAGAGCAACAACTGCATCTGGCTGACCCTGTCCCGGTCTGTTAACAGTTCCGTCGCTACTTAATACTCCCTCATTTGATGATGTCCATTCTATCTTACTTTTGTTTTCACCAACTGTTGGAAGATTTATATCATCATATACATCATATGACTGGAAATAAATTGAATTGATATCAAGTACCGCATTCCCCTTTTCCTCTTCAGGATCTTTTGGCGGAATCTTTGCTGTATCTTTAATAAGTATGTAGCAAAGGTTAATGGCCTTATTGTCATCACCCTTTCCTCTAAGACTTACTGTAAGTTCGCCATCCTTATCAAGAGTAACTGTCTCTTCCTCAGGTGTATCTGATGAAAGCACATTTCCTTTTCCAGCAGCAAAATCCTTGTCTGGATCAGCTGAACCAATTAAAAGTGTTGGTGACTTGGAACAGCTCCATGGGTCTGTTGTACAAACTTCAACTGAATATTTTCCTGCAGCAAGTTCAAACTTATAATCAAGGTTTCTTACTTCAACATTGTTTTCGTACTGGTTCTTAGTGTATCGGTTACTTGCCTTTTTATTAGCGGCATCAGCATTGGCTGTATTCATCTCATATGGCCAGGAATTGTCTGTTGCAACTCCTCCACATGATGGAGCACCGTTCTTAAGCGGATCGCTTACAGAATCAACCACGCCCCACTTATAACCTGTAGTCTTATCTTCTCCATATACCTGATCGGTTACACTGTTACGGGTACCAAGCTGATCACCTTTACAAACTGTGTCAACTACATAATCTCCTGCATCAACAAAATATACCACTGATGCATCCTCTCTTGTTACCTCAGACGCTGCTTTTGCAACATTACCTGATACTGCCGGAGCAAATAATCCGGCTGTCATTCCTGCACATGTAAGAACAGAAATGCCTTTAGTTAAAAATTTTTTTCTGATCTTCACCATATCATACCTCCTAAATATACATTATAATGACCTGAAAGTAACTTTCCGTTTCTTCCTTGTTATCAATATCTCATATTTCTTTTAATTGGTAAAGACTAAAACCATAGATTTGGTGTCAAAAGGTTATATTTCTTTTGTTACGAGTTATATTTGTTTTATTTTGTTTCATATTAGCTTTATTTTAATCAGATACTTCTGCCTGTAAACAGATACATCTTGAAAACTATATGGATTCTTATCCAATATATGTATATATTTTTCATTCATGTATGTAATGGCATGTCTGAACCATATCTGAGTCGTATAGCAATGCAGGCTGCAATGTTCCTGATTCTACACTATATAATGCAGTCAGTAATGTTCCTGATCCTACACTATACAATATAATCCATAATGTTTCTGAGTTGTGCTATATAATGCAGTCCATAACACACCTGACCTGCACCTCGTTTTTCCATCTACAAGAGATCTGTTTTGTTGACAAAATTTAACAGTCATGCTATAATTTAGACACTTCACAAATACTAATTTAATAGGAGGCACTAACATGAGAAACACGGGAATTGTCAGAAACTTAGATAACCTGGGAAGAATTGTAATTCCTAAAGAGATGAGAAGAGTTCTTGATATTGCGGAGAAGGATCCAATAGAGATTCTTATCCAGGATGAGACCATAATTCTCAGAAAGTATGAACCAGTCGACATATTTAATGGCGACAAGGAAGACCTTATTGACTACTGTGGCAAAAAAGTTTCCAAGAATACAATTAAGGAAATGGCACAGCTTGCAGGATTGATTGATTAATTTCACTCATTCCGGACAAAAAAGTAATCATACAAGTAAGAACCATAAATTCTGTCCTATATTGAGATAGACTTTATGGTTCTTTTGATTATATTTAATTGGTTATATATAATTGATTATGTTTAATTGTGTCTGTTTTACATGATTCTCTTTATCTAATTCTGCTTAATTAAATTTGCTTGCCTGATTTTGTTTATTTAATTACGTTTTGCATGAACCATTTACCAAAATCTGTGATCCATCAATCCTTTAGCAGTTCATTATAAATATCCCTTTTCGACACACCACGGTCCTTTGCAACAAGCTTCATTGCTTCTTTTCTATCAACACCCTTATCGGTGTATATCCTCATGTGCTCATTTACCGACATTGCCAAAAACTCCTCCCTTGAATCACTAAGAAGCTTTTCCTCATCGCATCCACCAAGCACCAGCACATATTCCCCTCTCGGCGGCTCATTTTCATAAAGAGAAATGGCACCTTCAATATCCGTGTATATGCACTCTTCATGCTTTTTGGTAATCTCCCTGCAAAGAGTTAATTGTCTATTGCCAAGCTCTGCATAAAGCTCCTTTAGAGTTTTTAACAAATGATGTGGCGCTTCATATATGACTGTTGTCCTGATTTCTGTTTTTAGTCTTGCAATAACCTGTCTATGCTCCTTCCTGTCTGCTGGAAGAAATGCCTCGAAAGCGAATCTCCTTGTAGGAAGAGCTGACATAGTAAGTGCAGTAATACAAGCACATGCTCCCGGAAGTGACGTAACAGTAATTCCTGCTGCCACAGCCTGACGCACAAGCTCCTCTCCCGGATCTGAAATTGCAGGCGTTCCGGCATCTGTGACAATAGCAATATTCACTCCATCAAGAAGCTTCTTCAAGCTTTTCTGCCTTCTCTATTTTATTATGCTCATGATAACTTGTCATAGGCTTATGAATATCAAAATGATTCAAAAGCTTAAGCGTATGCCTTGTATCCTCCGCTGCAATCATATCAACATCCTTCAGAGTATTAATAACTCTGAAGGTAATATCTTCAAGATTTCCAATAGGTGTTGGGCACACATAAAGAGTACCTGCCATATCAAAAAAACCTCCCTGTCATCATCCTTATAATTGAATTATTATGAATGTTTAACTCACTCCAAGCTACAATTCACAGTAGCTTTAAAATATGTTGCAGACGTGTCGTGTTTATACATAAACATCTGTAACGTATTTTGAAGCCAAACTGCGAAGCAGTATCACTGCAAAGCTGTGAGCTTAGAACCACTGCGATGAGCCGGAGCGAGAGCGAGCCGCGGGTGGCATTGGATGTTTTGTACAAGACAAACTACCACCCCTAATAATCAGAATCCATAATTCCTCTTAATTTCTTCAGAATACTCCCCAGGCCCATCATAAATAACCAAGGGCTTTTCCACCGTCAGCCTTCTGTTTCCGCCACGTACTCCCTCAATAAGAACCATAGAGGGTTCCCTGTCAACATAAGGGTGAACAAACCTCATTTTCTTAGGTTCAATACCGCATTCATTCATAAGCTCCATAATATCCGGCAGCCTGAACGGTCTATGAACCATATACATTCTGCCATTGACCTTTAATAAGGACCTGGTCTGACGTATAACATCCTCCAGAGAGCATAACAATTCATGTCTTGCAATAGCCTTTGGCGACTCAGGATTCGTTATACCGTGATTCTGGTTCATGTAGGGTGGATTCGTTACTATTACATCAAATGATGCCGCCCCAAATATATTCAACGCATTCTTAATATCCCCTGTTACAATATCAATCTTGTCCTGTCTGTTATTAAGAATTACACTTCTTCGGGCCATGTCAGCACTTTCAGGCTGTATTTCAAGTCCGGTAAAATGACCGCCCACAGTTTTCGCATCTAAAAGAATAGGAAGAATACCAGTTCCTGTACCAAGGTCAAGAACGGATTCTCCCTTTTTAACTTTTGCAAAACCTGAAAGAAGTACTGCATCCATTCCAAAACAAAATCTGTCCGGACTCTGGATAATCCTCCGTCCATTAATCTGGAGGTCGTCTATTCTTTCATTATTATTCATTCAGTTTAGATTTTCCTTCCTTTTTCTCCAGCATCTCAAGCTGCTTAAGTTCTGCATCATCTACATAAGAATTCTCCTTACGTTTTTTCGATCTGAACTTAAGATCCTTAACATCATACTCTCTGACTTCCTTCTCATCATTATCAACTGTAACAATGACCTTAACCTTCTGTTTTAGTACACTTACACTCTGTACCTCTCCCTTAAGATTATCAGGTGTCCTTACATAATCTCCAACATTAGGAAGATTTTTATTAAGCTCCTCGTAGGCCTCCTCCTCATTTTTCAGGCAGCACATAAGTCGTCCACATATACCTGAAATTTTGGTTGGATTAAGAGAAAGATTCTGCTCCTTTGCCATCTTTATTGAAACAGGAGCAAACTCAGAAAGAAAACTGTTACAACATAACACTCTTCCACATACACCGATTCCTCCAAGAATCTTTGTCTCATCTCTTACACCAATCTGTCTAAGTTCAATTCTTGTTCTGAACACTGATGCCAGGGACTTAACAAGCTCCCTGAAATCTACTCTGCCATCTGCTGTAAAATAAAAGAGCACCTTATTATTATCAAATGTATATTCTACATCTATAAGCTTCATTTCAAGTCCAAATTTATGGATCTTTTCAAGACAAATTTTAAATGCTTCCTTTTCCTTATTTCTGTTTTCTGCCTCCCTCGCATCGTCCTCAGGCGTAGCAACTCTTATTACCGGTTTAAGGGGCTGGATAATATGGTCATCATCCACTGACCTGGTACCAACTACAACATTACCATATTCCACGCCACGGGCGGTTTCAACGATAACATTAGCACCCCTCTTAATATTCATCCCTGCCGGATTAAAATAATACACTTTTCCTGCACGTCTGAAACGTACTCCGATTACTTCTGTCATTTTATGAAATCTCCTTTAATGTCATGAACAGCAGCTCCATAGCCATGTCAAAATTAACATTGGCATACAGTCTCTGCTTTGCTTTATCAATTGCCTCTATACAGATTTCAAGGTTTTCATAACTCCTTATTTTGGCTTCAGCCATTACATACTTGGTTTCTTCCTTGAATATAAGTGTAGACGCATCTTTAACTGCCTTGAATAACAACACATCCCTGTACCAGAGAATCATGATGTCAAGGTAGTCATCTATATTATACTTTTCTTCCTTAATGTGGTTAATAATGTCTATAAGTTCATCAACCTTCTTATTCTCAATAGATTTGAGAAGCCTTATAACCTCATTACGAACTTCAATAAAATCGCTGTCCGTTGCAAATCTTACTGCCTTTCCTATATTACCCTGTGCAAATACTGCACTTGACTGTGCCAGGTAATCCGGAATATGCATATACTTCATAAGATAATCTATAATTACAGTCTCTGTAAGAGGCTTCATGTTAAGCTCAACACATCTTGAGAGAATAGTAGGGAGCATGGCTCCAATATTCTGAACAAGTAAAATTATAACAACATATTCAGGTGGCTCCTCAATAGTCTTAAGCAGTGCATTCTGAGCTGCTATATTCATTGTGTCAGCATCCGGTATAATATATATTTTATAAGGACCGGCATAAGGCTTAATGGCAGCAGTTGCATTGAGTTTTTCTCTGATAACATCCACACCAATTACCTTTTTGTCTTCTTCCGGTTTAATAACAATAACGTCAGGCTGATTGCCATCTGCCATCTGCTTACATGAAACACATTCACCGCAAGGTCTATTGTACTCACTTTCCTCCCACTCATCAACAGGGGATGCACACTGAAGAGATGCTGCAAATAAACTGGCAATATTCTGTTTGCCCGTGCCATTCTCACCGTTAATAAGATATGCATGAGATACCTTATTCTTCATAATAGACTTTTTAATAAATTCCTTAATCTGTTCCTGACCCACAATATTCTTATAATCCATAAACTCCACCCCTTATCGTATACAAATTATATATAGTCATTTGTAATACCTATGTTTCTATAGTAT
>OFMT01000812.1_pt1 | contig 26139 bp, 20 predicted proteins | sample 1541891 | NCBI WGS metagenome assembly OFMT01 (sample SAMN04209230, study PRJEB22552) | human gut metagenome | biome: gut; material: feces | host: Homo sapiens | place: USA: Oklahoma | reverse complement strand
GCAGACGCTTGGTCTTGAGCTGCTGCTTCTGGTCGTAGTTCAGGCCGCCGTTGGTGACGGAGGCAGTGTTCAGGAAAGTGGGCACGATGTGGTCGTAGCCGTACTCACGGATGACTTCCTCAGCCAGATCGGGGAAGCTCTCCACGTCCTCACGATACAGAGGTGCGGACACATCCCAGCTGCCGTCGGCCTGAATGTCCACGGTGAATTCCAGACGCTTGAGGATGTCGATCATGGTCTGATCGGGCACGGTGATGCCCAGCACGCCGCAGATCTTGGCCGGGGTGGTGACGATGTGCTTGCGCTCCAGCGGGCGGCCATCGGTCAGGTCATACTCCAGCGTGGTGATATCGCCGCAGTCCAGCTCCTGAATCAGGTGCAGAGCGCGGGCAAGGCCCAGTTCGGGAGAGTGGCGGTCCACGCCCTTTTCATAGCGGGCGGAGGAGTCGCTGTTCTGACCCAGTGCGCGGCTGGTCTTACGGACGCTGTCGCGGGCGAAGGTGGCGCACTCGAACAGAAGGCTGGTGGTCTTGTCGTCCATGCCGGAGTTGGCACCGCCCATGATGCCGGCCAGAGCCACCGGCTTCTCGGCATCGCAGATCACGAGGTTGTTGGGGTTCAGGGTGAACTCCTTCTCGTCGAGGGTGGTGATCTTCTCGCCCTCGTGGGCGCGGCGGACGTCGATGGTGCGGCCCGCGACCTTGTTCAGGTCAAAGGCGTGCATGGGCTGGCCCATCTCCAGCAGGGTGTGGTTGGTGATATCCACCACGTTGCTGATGGAGCGCAGACCGCACAGAGCCAGATGGCGCTTCATCCAGCGGGGAGATTCGCCCATGCGGATGTTGCGGACGTAGTGGGCCATATAGCGGGGGCAGAGGTCCGGGGCTTCCACCTTGACGGTAATGGGCTCGTCGGCGTCGCAGACGGCCTTGTAATCCATGGCGGGCATGTGCAGGGGCTTGCCGAGGATGGCAGAGACCTCGCGGGCGATGCCCAGAACGGACTGGCAATCCGGGCGGTTGGCGGTGATGGAGATATCGAAGATATAGTCATCCAGACCGACCACGGGAGCGATATCGGTGCCGGGCACGCTGCCTTCGGGCAGGATGAGCAGACCGTAGACCTCGGAACCGGGGAACAGATCCTCGTTCAGGCCCAGCTCCTCGCCGGAGCAGAGCATACCGTTGGACTCCACGCCCTGCATCTTGCGGGCCTTGATCTTGATGCCGCCGGGCAGGGTGGAGCCATCCAGAGCGGCGGGCACGCAGTCGCCCACCTTCATATTGGCGGCACCGGTGCTGATGCGGATCTCGTGGCCGTAGTCGCCGCAGTCCACCACACACTTGGTCAGGTGGGTGCCCTCCTGCTTCTCCATCTCCACGATCTTACCGACGACCACCTTGCTGATGCCCGCATCCAGCGGGATCAGCTCCTCGACCTCAAAGCCGCAGGAGAAGAGCTTTTCCTCCAATTCCTGCGCAGTCACGTCGATATCAACCAATTCTTTTAACCAACTGAAAGGTACTTTCATTGTCTCGTCTCTCCCCTCTTATTCATGGAACTGCTTGAGGAACTCCAGATTGTTCTCGAACATCAGGCCAATGTTGTTGATGCCATACTTGAGCATGGCGATGCGCTCGATGCCGATGCCGAAAGCGAAACCGGAATACTGGTCCGGGTCGATGTTGCAGTTCTCCAGCACCTTGCGGTTGACGACACCGCCGCCGAGGACCTCGATCCAGCCGGTGTGCTTGCACAGGGGGCAGCCCTTGCCGTGGCACTCGAAGCAGCTGACATCCACTTCGACGCTGGGCTCGGTGAACGGGAAGTAGGACGGACGCAGACGGGTGCGGGTGTCGGCACCGAACAGCTTCTGGACGAAGGTGTTCAGCGCGCCCTGCAGATCGCCCAGCGTGATGCCCTTATCGACGACCAGACCTTCCATCTGGTGAAACATCGGGCTGTGGGTCGCGTCGGAGTCGGAACGGAAGACACGGCCGGGGATGAGCACCTTGATGGGCGGCTTCTGGGAATCCATGGTGCGGATCTGGCCGCCGGAAGTCTGGGTGCGGAGCAGGAACTCGTCGGACAGGTAGAAGGTATCCTGCATATCGCGGGCGGGGTGATCCTTCGGCACGTTCAGGCGGGTGAAGTTGTGGTCGTCGTCCTCGATCTCCGGGGCATCGGCCACAGCAAAGCCCATGCCGGAGAAGACATCGATGATCTGGTTGGTGACCAGCGTCAGCGGGTGCAGACCACCCACCGCACGGGTCTTGGCGGGCAGGGTGATGTCCACGGTCTCGGCGGCGTTGCGGGCAGCAAGCTCCGCTTCCTTCACCTTGGCGGCAGCGGCATCATAGTCCGCCTGCACCTTCTGCTTTAATTCGTTGATGATCTTGCCCATGGCGGGGCGCTCTTCCGGCGCGACGGAGCGCAGATTCTTCATCAGCGCGGGAATCTTGCCGTTTTTGCTCAGATATTCCTGCCAGAACGAGGCCAGTGTCTCCTTGGAAGAGACCTGACCGAGGCTCTCTTCGGCCTGTTTGGCCAGCTCGTCGATCATTGCTTGCATGGAAATTCTCTCCTTCTCGGTTTTCTTCTTGTTCAGCGGGTAACAAAAAAGCTCCGTCCCGCCCTGCCTTTCGGCAAAGGGGACGAAGCTGTAACATTTACTCCGCGGTACCACCCGGTTTCCGCTCCCTCAAAAGAGCGGCGCTCAAACGCCGTAACGGGGCGTGCCGTCCCGCACTAAAAGGCTTTCGGAAAAGCCGTTCACGCGGGCCGCTCAGGAGCGAACTTCCACACAGGCCCCACTTGGGCACCCTTTCAGCCGGTGAAGCGCCTCTCTTTGCCGGACGCCTTGTGTGTACTTTCTCCGTCGCTGCGTTTTTGCAGATTCAGGTTTCAATAACCAAGAGTCATCTTACCACATTTTCACCTCGTTTGCAAGCGTGGGAAAGGATTTTGTAACTTTTCCCCGGTTTTGCTTGTGTTTTGTGCCGGAGTGTGATATGCTGAACGCAACGCTTTACAGAAAGGAGGGTGCACCAAGATGCGTTGGAACGGCTGTGTTTTCTTCAAAAAAGGAAACCCTTAAGCTTTTCCGGTTCGAAGTGCGCCCATTTTTAGGCCGACGAGGCCCTCTCAGTCTGCTTCGCAGACAGTTTTCCCAAAGGGAGAGCTTCCGAGGGATCTTTTTTGTAATGCGTGGAGCATGATTATTTGCGCCGCGTAGCTTTGCTATGGGGCGTTTTTATTTTACCTAAAAATAGGCACACAGTTCTATCCATTGTAATAGAAAGGGTGTTCCCCATGAATCAGAATCTCAACTTGAAACAGCAGCTTCGCTGCATTTACACCTCCGACTTTTTCTCCGGTCTGCGCATCACCGACGCCGTATGGGTGGCGCTTTTGGCGGCGCGGGGCTTTTCGCTGTGGGAGATCGGCCTAGCCGAAAGCGTGTATCACATTGTCAGCCTCTTCTGCGAAGTGCCCAGCGGCATGGCGGCAGACCTGCTGGGCCGCCGGAAGACCCTCCTGTCCGGCGGAGTCTTGACCGTGACCTGCAATCTGTTGATGGCTTTTGCGCCGAACCTGTTCACCATCTGCCTTGCCATGGGGCTGAACGCGCTGGCTATGACCATGTTTTCCGGCACCTTCACAGCCCTTGTCTACGACAGCCTGAAGACCGAGGGCCGCGAGGACGAGTACATCCAAGTCTCCGCCAACAGTTCCCAGATTTCCATGCTGGCCAACGCCATAGGTTCGCTGGCCAGCCTTTTGAAGCGCTTCCTCGGCTTTGCGGGCTTTTACCTGCTGAGCGCTGCGTTCGAGGGCGTTTCCACCGCCGCCCTTGCGCTGATGGAGGAGCCCATCGTCACCAAGGCACAGGCCAGCCGGGGAAGGCAGACCCTCCGCGCGCTGCCCGGCCAGTTCACCAAACTGGCGTGCAACAGCCTGAGCATCCTGCGCACCACGCCGCTGGCGGCCAAGCTCATCGTTTCCAGCGCCGTCGTCTCGGTGCCCAGCTACCTGACCAAAATGTTCTTGCAGCAGCGGCTCATTGAGCTGGGCTGGCCCACAGAGCTCCTCTTTCTTCCCCTGCTGCTGGGCGGTGCTGCCTGTGTGCTGGGCGCTGAAGTGGGCCGCCGGGTCCGGTTCCGCTCCATGCGGCGGTTTTACTCCGTCTGCGCCCTGCTCTGCGGCGTCGGCACGCTGCTGGTGGGCCTTGCCCCCGCGTGGGGCGGTCTGTTCGGCATGATGCTGGTGCAGGGCGCACTGGAAGTGTACCTTTTGCATGAAAGACAGAAGCTGAACGACGCCATTCCCAGTGACCAGCGAGCCACCCTCATCAGCGTGGACAGCATGGCTTACAGTCTGCTCATGATCCCCGCCAGCCCCCTCGTGGGTGCGCTGGGAGACGCCTTCGGTCAGGCCGGGGCGGGCCTTGCGGCGCTGGGTGCCGCGATCCTCGCCAGCGGCCTTGCCGCCGGGCTTTTCGCATCGAACAAACCGTAATTTTTTCTCTCTGGACCGCGCAAAAAAGGGACCGTTGCAAACAACTCTCTCCGGCATCGCGTAAGCGATGACGGAAGGAGTTTTGCAACAGTCCCTTTGCTTTTACGATTTGGAGACCGGGAAGCCGCCGTTTAGGCTGCGCCGCCCATCATCACGAGGATGATAACACCTGCGACGACCACGAGGACCACAACGCCCAGCGCAGCCTGCATCTGCTGCTGAGACTGGTACTGGCGGGCTGCATCGCCGACGTAGCAGGTGCACTCAGCGTACTTGCCGTCGGGAGAGGAAACGATGATCTTGGTCTCGCCATTGCCCACAGCGGTGACATAGCCGGACTCGCTGACGGTGGCGACGGCGGGGTTCATGCTGACCCAAGTGCGGGCCATGCCCTCACCACCTGCTGCGGCGATGGTCGCGCTCAACTGCTGGACGGAACCGACGTCCGGCATCAGCAGAACGGTCTGGCTCACAGAGACATCGCCCACGCTGTTGCTGACGGTGACGCGGCAGCTTGCGGACTCGCCGTTGGAGGTGCGGGCGGTAACGGTAGCGGTGCCCACGCCCTGTGCAGTGACCATGCCGCCGTCGGAAACGGTGACGACATTGGTGTTGCTGCTGCTCCAGCGCTCATAGCTGGAACCGTAGTAGGAATCCTGCAGGTTCAGCTGGCTGGTGGGGTGTGCATTATCGTAGGTGATATTCAGGGACAGGTAGGAGTGGTCCAGCTCTGCGGTGGCGCGCTCCACGGTCACGCGGCAGGTAGCGGACTCGCCCTTGTTGGTGGTGGCGGTGATGGTGGCGTAGCCCACGCCGCGTGCGGTCACGGTGCCGTAGCTATCCACCGAGGCCACCGAGCCGTTGGAGCTGGTCCAGCGCACGCTGGAATACTCCTCATCGGTGCGGCGCACGCTCAGGGAAGAGGACGGGTTCTGGTTGCCGCTGCGCACGGTCAGGGTCATGGAGCTCTGGCTCAGGTGCATTCCGGTGAAGAGGGCGTTCTCGTCCTCCACGGATTCCGCAGCCACAGCGGGGTCAGCCGGGGCAGCCTCCGCCTCCGGGCCCTCCGCATAAGCCGCCGGGGCGCACAGGAGCACCATGCTGAGCGCTGCCGCAGCAACGCTGTATTTCAGTACATTTTTCAGTTTCATCGTTGATTCTTCCTTTCTTTTTTGTAAAACAATCCTCAAAAAAGTCCGTTCGGCCGCCGCACCTCCCTTACAGCGTAACGTCTACAGAGGCCATCTGCTGACCGCTGGCGCTATAAAAGCGGATGGTGTAGTCACCCGGAGGCCCTTGGCGGCTGGCCGTCCACGTATAGGTACCGGACGCCCAGTTGCCGATGGTACCCGCCGAATACTGCAAGGACGTGTTGGCCTTGTAGACCAACACCGCCTTGACGGCCACCGCCGAGCTGCTGTTGATCGTAATGCTCACCGAGCCGCCGCCCACGGACGCAGCCGACATGCTCCAGTTTTCCGCGACCGGAGCCGGGGTGGGAGCCGGGGTGGGTTGCGGAGACGGAGCGGGAGACGGGGACGGCGAGGGCGAAGGCGACGGAGAGGGAGACGGCGTCGGATCGACCTTTTTCGGTTTTGAACTCGGCGTCGAATCCGAGTCGGCATCTTTCTCGAAAATAGCCGAAACATCCACATCGTGCATGGATTCTCCGTCATTGTCTGTGCGGGTCGCATCGGTCACGCCGTCGCTCCACTCGACGAAGTGGTAGCCATGATCTGCATCGGCTTTTATGGTAATGGGGTCATCGTTTTCCGAAACGGTATAAGAAATGCCGCTCTTCCGACTGCCATCATCCACCACCAACACGCCGCCTTCACCGCTGACATGGTAGTACAGGGTATACGTCACTTCTTCGGACGCGCTGTCCTCCACGAAAATCGCGTACAGGGTGCCGGTCTTTTCGCCGGGCTTGTCGGTGCGCTCGGCGCGGGTATAGCCGTCGCTCCAGCGGTCAAACTTGTACCCCTTATCCGGAACGGCTGTGACCTGAAGCAGCTCGTCGTCATCCTCAAACTTGATGGAATCCGCGCCGCTCTCTTCGCTGGTCTTCAGCGTGCCGCCCTTGCCCTTGACCGCGTAAGTCAGGGTCTTGGCCGCTGCGCTCACCGAGGAGACCGGGGCTGGCGCGGGCTTCGGGCGGGAAAGCATCACGCCGCCGCCGATGGCCGCAGCCGCCACCACCGCTGCGATGGCGATATACTGCTTGGGCAGGTGCTTTTTCTTGTTGACGAGCAGGGTCTCCTTGTCGCCATAGACGGTCTTGCCTTCTTGGTAAGCTTCGCCCTGCGTGCCGGTGTCCTGCGCTCCCCCGCCTTGGGGGCCGTTGTCGGTGCCGCCCCAGATGGTGCCGCCGGGCGCGGTGTCGCCGCCTTGGGTGCCGCTGTCCTCTTCATAATGGGGCAGTGTGTCCACGATGGGCGGCATGGTGTAGTCACCCGGACGCAGGGACAGCGAACCGGCATCCGGATCGTCGGGGTCGATGGGCTTTGCGTCCTCCACCCCCTCGTACACGATGAAGGGGATGCAGTCCTTCAACGCCTGACGGAACTCGGCGGCGGTCTGGTAGCGCTCCTTGGCGTCAAAGGCGATGGACTTCATGACCACAGCCTTGAGCTGCTCACTGCCGTTCACCGGCGGCTGGGGCATGGCCCCGCTCATCCGCTGTTCCAGCGCGTTGGTGCGGTCGTCCGGCCGCAGGTTGCCGAAGGGCAGGAACGGCAGACGGTTCTTGTTCAGGAAGCGGTAGAGCATGGTGCCCAGCGAGTACAGGTCAACGGTCTGGCCGTAGGGCCGGCAGAGGTAGACCTCCGGGGCCATGTAATCGTAGGTACCCTTCTTGGACATGCCGGACATGGTTTTTTCCACGGTGCGGGCGATGCCGAAATCGCCCAGCTTAAAGTCGCCGCGGTCGTTCACGAAGATGTTATCCGGCTTGATATCGCGGTGGATGATCTTCTTTTCCTCGCAGATCTCCAGCGCGTTGCAGATATCCATGCCCAGCTGGATGACCTGCTTTTCGCTCATGGTGTGGGTGGTGCAGTAGTCGGGCAGGGAGGTCAGCAGCTCCATCCGGATCAGGATATCCCACGCGATCTCGTCCGGGTGCTCGATGACCATGTGATCCTCGTAGGAGACGATGTTCGTGAAGCCCTTGATCTCGTCCATGATGGCGAATTCGTCGGTCAGGTTCTCCACGAAGCTGCGGAAGTAGGTGGTCGCCCCTTCCCGGTCCATGCCCTCGCTGTAGGCCCGCTTCAGGTCGGAGGGGTCCTGCGGGATCCGCACGACCTTCAGCGCCGCCTTATACACCTTACCGTATTCCGTGTGCTGGATCTCATACACCTTGCCGAAGCTGCCCGCGCCGATCTGCCGGACGCATTTCCAGCCCGGCAATGTATTCAGTTCTGCCATGGTTATGCCCGCACCTCCTCGACTTCAACCAGAATGATCGTAATGTTATCCCGGCCGCCGCGTTCCAGTGCCGCATCCATCAGCGCTTCCACGCCCTGCTGGACGGTGGCGCTGTTTTTGAGGATGCTGCAGAGGATGAGGTTGTCCAGCATATCGGTCAGGCCGTCGCTGCACAGCAGATACCGGTCGCCCTGCTGCAATTTTTCCTTTGCATAGGAGGGTTCGATCATCATTTCTTCCGGATCCAGCCCGATATACTGGGTCAGCCGCGGCTTGCGCCCCACAACGCCGTGATCCCGCAGGAACTTGGCATCGTTGTGGTCGGTGGAAAGCTGGAACAGCGCGCTCTTGTGGAACCGGTAGGCCCGGCTGTCACCCACATTGCCGCAGTACACCTCGTCCTCGCTGAAGCAGAGCATCACGCCCGTGGTGCCCACCCGGCCGGGGACCTTCCGCGCCTCGGCGGCAACGGCGTCGTTCATTGCAGCGGACGCCTCGGCCAGAAACTGCTGCGGCGGGGCCACATACTCCCGCAGCCAGCGGCACTTATCCTTAAAGGTCTCTGCCGCCACAAAGGACGCCACTTCGCCGTTTTCCTCGCCGCCCATACCGTCGAACACGCCAAAGGCCGCAAAGGGGCTGGTGGAAACGTCCTGCAAAAGGGGCTTGTCGAGGCTGGTGTGATCCAGCGGCATCGTCCGGCCGTCAAAATAAAAATTGTCCTCGTTGTTGCCGCGCACCCGGCCCATATTGCACAGGCACGCGGCGGATAATCTGCATTCCATGAAAATCCTCCGCCTGAACCACTCAGGCTGTCTTCTTATTTCTTCTCCGCGTCCACTTCCTTCATGATCTGCTCCAGATCCTGACGGAAGACCTGATACTCCGCGTTCATATAACCGAGGTACTCCACCTTCACCACATCGTCATGGTTGAACAGGTAGATCTGCTTTTCGGTCAGGTAACCTTCCGGGTACAGGACTGCAATGTAATCGTAACGCTTGCCGTCGTTCTCCGGCAAGACACCGATGATCATCATTGATTTGTTGGCATCCTTGACCGTAACGACCGTGCCGATGGGGAACAGATTTCCGACGTTCATAATCTTAACTCCTTATTTCTCAGTTATTTCCGGTTTGCAGCTGATCGGCCTTGTAGGCGTCGCCCAGCGTCTTATAATTTTCTTTTTCAAACAGCGAGGCCGCACCCTTGACGTCCTTATAGGCCTTTGCCGCCGTGCTGTCCTTGCCAAAGATTTTCTCCACGAAGGAGGCACCATAATTGGTATCGGGGTTGATGGCCTTTGCGATGGGTTCAGCAATGGCATCGGCGATCTTCTTGGTCGTCTTGCCCGCCGTCGTGATGATGCCGAAACATTTGGAGACATCGTTCACGTTTTCCATTCTCATGTTCAGCAAGCTCAACTGTGCGCCCAGATGGCTCAGCGGGATATTGCCCTTCACCACATCGCCCGCAAGGCCCCAGAGGTTCGAAGCACCCTCTTTGAGTTCCTTGCCGGTGCCCTTGATGGCCTTCCAGAGGTCGGGGGCCTGTTTGACCTTGCCCACCAGCGCCGAGATGGACGCAATGGTCGCGGTCAGCGAACCGACATTGTAGGCAATGCTGCCCGCCGTCTCGCCCAGAATCTTCTGATCCAGCGATTTCAGGACATTGACGTTGCCCACCTGTTCTTTATCGCCGAACCAGCAGTTGTAGATATCCGAAAAGCTGCTGGTCAAGGTATTGACCGAATGCGCAGTGACCAGCACCGCCGCCGGGGCCGCCAGACCGGCACTGCCGCCCGTAACGCCCCACGCTGCCGCTGCCGAAACAACTGCACCAATACCGGAAGCCACAGCCCCTGCCGTCTTGACGATCTTCCACGAAACGCCCTTGTTCTTATAGTCATTGACGACTGTAGAGACCGCACCCTTGGTCCAGTCCACAGCATTTGCCACACCGGTGGAGATTATCTCCTTGCCAGTGTTGACTTTTTCCTTGATCTTGTCCCACCAAGAAGCCTTGGTATCGCCAGTAGATTCCTCGCCGCGGAAACCGCCGCCATTACTGCCACCGGCGCTGGAACCGCCATCCGAAGCCGCATTCCCATTCAGCCCATTGGCCAGCGTATTATCGATGGTCTCGAAGCTCTCGGCGCTCTTGGTGGCGGCGGTAGAACCCCACTGGAGCGCTTCGAGGATGCTGGAGCAGCTTTTCTGGGTGGAACTGATCTTGCCCACGAAGTTGTGGGAGAGGTTCTCGCTCCACGCATCGTTCGTCCGGTTCAGCACGCTGTTCAGGTTGGAGAACAGGCTCTCGTACTCCGCCCGGAGCGAGTTCAACTCCGCCGCCTGAGTCCGCAGCTCAGCGGGCGTGATCTGAATTTGTTTCATTCTCTATCCTCACTCCATTCGGTTACAGATCCATGTCGCTGAGCTTGGTCTGACTCATATGGCTCACCGACACCTTCGACGAAACGATCTTCCCGATCACACCTATGCGCGGATCCATATGGGGGCAGGTCGTTTTCCATTTGATATTTTCGAACGCTTTTTTTGCAGCCGCCGCAATGGACGCGATACTGCCCACCCGGATGCCGTTGACCCGTGCAATAGCCTCGTCCACCGAAGCGAACCAGTTGGAGATATCGTTCTCCGTGGTGCAGAAATCGTCGGCCACGGCGCGGGTGGCGGTCAGGAAGCTTTCGCTCTCCTGCTGGACCCGCTGCATCTGCTGGCGGTTTTCTAGGATGTGCTCGTTGATCGTATTGCGCTCGGCGCAGCCCCAGCTGCTGTGGGTGGTCACCCGCTGAAGGCACGCCATGGCTTCGTCGATCTGGTTGTTCGCGCTTTCCAACTGGGCCAAAAGGCTTTTCAGTTGTTCGGTATCCAAATTGATCATTTCTTCACCCCATTAACTGTTGCGGATGCGGGTCGCACCGTCGTGATCGACGCCTTCGAACCGCGCCGCCGCCCGCTGCATGTAGTCCCGGAAGGTTTCCAGCACCTTGACCATGGCCTGTGTCTTCTGTTTGTGCTGGCGCATGGTCGCCAGATACTGCTCGCTGGCGTTGCCGGTCCAGCTTCCCTCGATCTGGTTCAGCAGCTGATCCAACCGGCTGTTCAGGGATTCCAGTGCCTGAATCTGCCGGGTCACCTGATTGGCATTGTCCCGCAGAGTGTCCACATTGACTTTGATCTTTGCCATCTCACACTCCCCCTTCTCTTACCGCGAACTCTCGAAGATCTGCTTCCATTTCTGGTCCAGCAGCCAGTAGCGGCGGACGACGCGCTGGGTGTAGTTCTGGGTATCTTCGAGGTCGCTGATAAGATTCAGGATCTGGCGGCGGAGCTGCTCAGCCCGTTCGCCGATGGCCGCAGCCGTCTCCCCCTGAAAACTGTTGGACTCGTTCTGCACCGCCTGCAGCGCATTCGCCGCCCGGCGCAGGATCTGCTCCGCCTGCCGCTCCTGCCGGATATCGGCCTGCGCGGCAGCTTCGTCGATCATGACTTTACCATTCATATCACGGTATGCCATCCGTTTTCCCCTCCTTGCAGCAGATTCCACGCCTCCTGCCGGAATTCCTCCGGCGGCACGGGGCGGTTTTTCTCATTTTCGGTCTGCTCGTACCAGCAGCCGTTCACCATCATGTACAGGATCACCAGCGGCTCGCCGTCCGCGTCCAGATTCTTCAGCAGCAGCACCTCCGAGATCTGGTCGGTGATCTCCGCATCCCTCAGCTCGGTGCCCGCGCCGCTGCCCGGCCGCAGAAGCGGCTGCAGCTTTGCCTCGACCCGCTCCATGTCGGAGGTGAAGCGGACGGTCTCGCCGTTCCACTCCGCTGCCAGCCAGCGGGGGCCGTCCTCGGTCATTTCCCGGTGGAACATCCAGTGGATGTTATCATGGGTCGAAGTATTTTCCAGCATCAGCTCAGACTCGTAGTCCCCGAAAAAGAGCGGGTGCAGAAAGGCCGCAGCCTCCGGGCGGACCGTAAGCTCGCCCAGCAGGTTTTCTTCCGCCGCGCCGCACTTTTCCAACGCCTCTTCGCATTCCTGTTCGATCACGGCGCGGCGCTGGCTGATCTCCGGCATGGCCGCAATGTAGCTGTAATTCAGATGATCGCCGTTCAGCCGTTTGCCCAGAAAATAAATTTCCTGCATCCTGAGCGTCAATTCCATGTTCATTCCTCCTCGCTTTGCGTACAAGCGCCTGTCCCTGCCCCCGCATCGGCGTCGGGTGCACGGAGAGGCGCTTGTTCCTCAAATTGGCTTTGAGCGGAACAAGCACCCCGCGGGTTAGCCCTTCAGGCTGCCGGCCAGAGAGTTGTCCTGCTCGGTGAAGCTGTTGGCAACGGTGTCCAGATTGGTAGCAAAGCTCTCGATCATCTCAGCGAACTGAGTGAAGGTAGACTCCATGCCGTTGAACTTCTCGATGTAAGCAGTTGCAGCAGCACCGGTGAACTCGCCGCTCAGGTTGTTGACCAGAGTACGCATTCTGCCCACATTGTCGTTGTGGTTGCTCAGCAGAGTACGCAGCTCATTTGCCTTGCTGTGAAGAGTGTCCGCATCCACGCGAATTGCCATAATAGATTCCTTCTTTCTTTTTTATAAAGGTGGATTATTTTTCAACCCCAAAAAGAGGGTGAAACAAGGTTATTTCTGGGCCAAGTACAGGATATCGCCGTTCCAGACGCCCGCTTCTTCCAGCGTTTCGCCGGGTTTCAGCATCCGGCCAAGGCGGCGGTCCCACAAGGCGACCTCCGAGATCCGCCACTGCAGTTCCGGCGCATAGCCGCGCAACGTTTCCAGAATGTCGTCCAGCAGCTTTTCGCTTTCCACGTCCTTCGGCACTTCAAGGTCGAACTTCCGGCCCGAAAAGCTGTCGCCCACGGTCACGATCAAATGATTCATCTGTGCTCACCTCACGCTTCGACCAGTTTAATTTTTTCGGTCTGCTCCGGCCCCAGCAGGTAGCCGTAGCCCTCGTCGAGCGATTGGATCTTCTCCTCCGGGCCAAGGTCGCCGCAGATGTGGAAGGTGACCGACTGCACCGTGCCGCCCAGCAGCAGCACATTGGGTGAAGCCGTCATCTTGCTCACGATGGGGTCCATGGCCGAGCCCGCGTTGGCGTCCTCGGTGCGTTCCGCCGCAAGGATGACGGCCCCCAGTTTTTTCGCAAACTTGATGCCGTTGAGCAGCTGCCGGAGCATGGCTTCATCCTCCGAGTCGGTCATCTCCTTCAGGTCGTCGATGAGAACACAGATCTGCGGCATCTGGGTCAGCAGAGCCTGACGATCCGCATCGGTTGCGGCGTCGCGGCACTCCGCTTCGCGGCTGACCAGTTCCTCGATGAACTTCCGCATCGTGCGGCTCAGCAGCTCGGCGTCTTGGGTGTCCACATAACGGCCCAGCGGTTCCAGTTCCGCAAGGCCCCTGCGGCTGCTGTCCAGAATGATCAGCTCGTTGTCCTCCCGGCTGGTCAGCAGTTTGGCAACGGTCTGCAGCATCCGGCTCTTGCCGCAGCCGGAGGGGCCGGTCAGCAGCACGGTGCCGCTGGCCGCAAGGTCCAAGCTGACGGGGGCAAAGCTCTTGGTGCTGTTGCCGATGGGCAGTTGATCCCGCTGCTGGTAGAGGCTGCTGGTCTCGTCCACGCTCACCGATTCCGGCATCACCGGGATAGGCTCCGGGCGGGCACCGTGCCAGCTCCGGTCCATCCACTCCAGCGATTCCTTCAGGGCGGCGACCCGCTCCTTTTCGTTCTCGCCGGGCACATAAAGCGCGGTCTGGAACACCACCGGGCCGCCGGTCTTCTTGATGAGGGCGCGGCCCTTGGCCCCGGCCACCAGCCGGTGCGAAGCCCGGTTTCCGCCCACGAGCTGACCGTACATCGTATCGTCGTTCATCTCAAAGGCGATGGCACCGGAGGTATTCTGGGTGATCTTGTAGCGGATGCCCGTCTGGGTGCTGGCCGTGTAGATCAGGTAGATGCCGTAGCTGGCACCTTCCTGTGCAATGGTGGTCAGCAGTTCCTCGTAAGCGGGGCAGAGCTCAAAGATGGGCTGGATGTTGTCGATGGCCAGCACCACGGCGGGGATGTCGTCCGAGACATTCTCGCGGTAATCCTTGAGGGAGCTGATGCCGTGCTTCGAGAAGGCCTTCTTCCGCTTGGCGAACTCTTCCCGCAGGATGTAGGCCAGCTTGTCGAATTTTTCCTCTTCGCTGCTCAGCACCACACCGCCGACATGGGGCATCTGCTCCATGGTCTTCAGGCTCCAGCTGCCAAGGTCGATGATGTAGATGGAGATGTCCTTCGGGCGGTACCACCGGCCCAGACTGCACAGGATCGCCTTGAGCAGCATGGTCTTGCCGCTGCCCGCGCAGCCGTAGATGCCGTAATGGCCCTCGGCTTCGAGGTCGAGGCAGAGCACACCCTGCTCCTGCAGTTCCGGGCGGTCGTAGCGGCCCACGGGGATCTGCAGCCACGGCAGCGCGCCGGGCCAGTCCCCGCCCTCGAAGGCGCCGGGCACGCCCAGCTCGTCCAGCGGGATGGCGTCGGGCAGCTCCGGCAGCCACGGACAAGGCATTTTATCAAGGTGGTGTTCGTTCGCCACCTTGGTCAGATACTTCGAGACGGCGGCCAGCTCGTCCAAATCGGACTGGAAGCGGGTGCGCTCCTCGTGAACGGTCTTGATGCGCTCACCGTTCAGCTCCACCACGCGGACCTGATTGCCCACGCTGGCGGTCGCTTTCCGATCCCCCAGATAGGGTGCGCCGCACCAATAGGACTGAATCTGTTCGTACACGTCATTGTCGCCGACCTTGACGTAGGCACGGCCCGCCTGCGACAGATGCGCCGCGTCCGATGTGCCCAGCATATCGCGGCTGGCCGAAGCGTTCTGCACCTTGAGGCAGATGGCGAAGTTGGTGTTGGCGCGGATCTGGTCGTCCACGATGCCCGAAGGGTTCTGGGTGGCCAGCACCAGATTGATGCCCAGCGAACGGCCGATGGTGGCCGCACTGACCAGCGACTGCATGAACTCCGGCTCCTGACTGCGCAGTTCGCGGAACTCGTCGGCCACGATCAGCAGCCGGGGCATCGGTTCCCGGAACTTGCCCGCGTGGAACCCCTTGCTGTAATCGCTGAACTTGGAAACGCCGCACTTCGCAAAAATTTTCTGGCGGCGGAGCAGCTCGCTGTGCAGCGAGACCATGGAGCGCTGGATGTTGTTGCCGATGTTCGTGATCTTGCCGACCATGTGGGGCAGCCCTTCCAGCGTGTTGGCCAAACCGCCGCCCTTGTAGTCGATGATGACGAAGGAAACGTCGTAGGGATGATAATTCACCGCCAGCGAAAGCAGCCATGTCGTCAGCAGTTCGCTCTTGCCGGAGCCGGACGTACCGGCCACCAGACCGTGCGGGCCGTCGTTGACGACATCGAGGTAGAAGGGCTTGCCGCCCGCCATCGCACCGATGGGGGTGCTCATGTTCTTCCGCTCCTGCGTCCAACGGTCCCATGCGTCCAGCTCCTCCACCGTGTTCACGTTCATACCTTGTAAGAACGTAATGGCGGAAGGGATCTCCAGATGGGCCGCGCCGCCGCTGACCTCCACCGCCGACAGCGTGCGGCAGTAGCGGTCGAAGGCGTCGGCCTTGATCTCCGGGTCCGGGGTGAAGAGGGCCTTTTTCTCGGTCTGGGTCACGTCGTAGCAGCAGGGTTCCGGCGGGAAATCGAGGTTCACGACGAACTGGCACTGCTGCGGCAGATAGCCCAGCTGTTCGTCGGCGGAGATGTTCCCCAGATCGTAGGCGAAGAGGATGGAGGCATTTACGCCCGGCCCGCCGTTCAGGATGTCGCTCACGACCTTGAGCCGCTCGGCCATCCGGTAGGACCCCATAAGGAAGACGTAGTAGGTCGAGTCGCTCTTGCCCTCGCCCCGGAACAGGTCGTGGAACAAGTCGCTCAGACTGTTTGCGCTCTTCTCGTCAAAGGCAAGGTAGCGGGTCTGCTCCTCGGCGTCCCAGATATGGGGCAGCCAGCGCAGCGCCTGCCAGAGTTCTTTTTCGTCCTCGTCGAAGATGCCCACCAGCTTCACTTCAGTGTAGAAGTGGGAATAGGTCATGGCTACGATGAGATTTTTCAGCAGGGAGACGACCCGGCGGTGGTCACCGATCAAGCCGCACGCACGGTATTTCCGCAGGTCGATGCGGGTGGGCACATGGTCCACGATGCGGTTCTCCTCGATGATCTCCTTGGCCAGTTCGGCCACATCGTCGTCCTCCATCTGGATGCCGGAACTGTCCATCGGCTCCTTGATGGGCACGCAGAGGGGCTCGTAGCCCATGCCGACGCGGAGCTGCAAAAAGTCCTCATCTTTGGGGCTGCGCTCCCACAACGAGAGCTTCAGGTCGGCCAGACCCTCGGTGCAGGTCTCCGGGGCGGGGTTCTCCCGCGTCAGGATCTCGCGCTGCTTTTCGGCTGTCTGCTGAATGACCGCCTGTTGGGATTCTATATATGCGCCGTACTTCTCGCGGCGTTTCTGTTCGTATTCCTGATATTTTTTGAGGTCGCGCTTGTTGTCGCTCTTGCCCATGACGACACTGCTCACGGGCGAAACGAGGCTGGCCGCGCGGGCGGCGATCAGCGCGGGCGACGCCGCGCCCATGGCCAGCGAAGCGCCCACCATGGCACCGCTGCCCAACAGCGATGCAAGGAAGCCGCGCCGCTTTTCAAACAGCCGCGCCTTTGTGGGCGGGCGCTGCAGCACGATCGGCTCTGCGGGCAGCCGCTCCCGCTGGCGCGGCGAGCGCCGGTAGCGCAGATGCTTGCGGCTGTTCTGGGTGGTGCCCAGCCCCACGCCGGAGGTATTGAAGTGCAGCCGCCGCCCGGCATCCACGAAGATGAGTTCCGAGTTTTTCACCTCGATGCGCAGGTGGAGCAGATCGATGATGTCGCCGGACTTGAGCTTTGCCTTCTGGATGCGGTGGCCGTTCAGGTAGGTGCCGTTGGTGCTCTGGCGGTTGTGGCCGCCGTCTTCGAGGTAGGCCATGCCCTCCTCGCACCGCAGCGTCATCTGGTAGCCGGAGACGGTGCCCTCTTCCAGCACAATGTTGTTTTCGTCCTTCCGGCCGATGGTCACGACCCCGCGGTAGGGCAGCGTATATTTCTGCCCGGCAGCTTCTCCCGCCTCCTGCCAGCAGATCGTCAACGGCAGCTCGTCGGTGATCCGCTGCAGGGTCGCACTTTCCCCGATAGCCTCGGTGTAAAGGTCCCGCAGCTTTTTGCCGGACGCATATAACGCGCCCTTTTTATAGGTAAACTTGAGTTGGCCGGGCAGCAGTTCCTCCACAAAGAGCGTGTCGTTCTTGCCGCTGCCGACCGTAAAGCTTTTGCCGTTTTCCAACTCGACTTTGTAAAGCCGCTCGTTGTTCCAGCGCAGCACACATTGTATCATTCTGATTTCCCCACCTATTTTGATTCAAAGCGCCCCAATAAACCGCCCGGACGGAAGGTTCCGCAATTCCCGCCGCAGACCGCTTTTCGCTCACAACCTATTTTCACAAAAATTCTACACTAATTTCATAGGCGCGTCAATATGGTTTTATCACAAAAATCCCTTTCCGAAACCAGTTTCGAAAAGGGATTCTGCTTTGTGTGTTTGGTCGGATCAGTCCACCACCGGCACATCCAGCCCGAATTCCAGCGGGCGGAAACGGGGGCAGACATTCTCGGTGATGCAGATGACCGAGGCGGCGAGGCGGCTGCCGATCTCGCAGGATTCGGCCAGCGTCTTGCCATAGGTCAGGCCGATGACCGTTCCGGCGAAGAAAGCGTCACCCGCGCCGGTGGTGTCGATGACGTCCACCTTCTTGGCGGGAACGATGCCGCAGTCGCCGTCGGCATGGGCATAGACCGCGCCCTTGTCGCCCATCGTGACCACCATGCAGGGGATGTTCGCGCTCTTGACATTGGCGGCCAGCACCTTGCACATCTCAGCGGGTTCCAAGTGGCCGTAATCGTCCGAGAAGAGCAGCCCGGCCTCCTGCTGGTTGCAGACAAAACAATCGATCTGCTGCAAAAAGTCCCGGCGCTCCATGGCAATGCTCATGTTGGAGACCGCGGCGAACACCTTTTTGCCGTACTTCTTGGCGTAGCGCAGGGTCTGCTTCACGGTCTCCTTTTCGAGGTCCAGTTCCAGCGCGATGCTGTCGCAGTCCGCGAAGATCTCATCGCCCTGCTCCTCCAAGAGCTTGGTCAGGGGGGCGGTATCCGGGCGCTTGGAGATGGCCGCACAGACGTCGCCGTCGTTGTCGAAAATGGCCAGCCATGTGCCCATGCCGTCCGGCACCCGCTGGATGAACTTGGTGTTCACCTTGTGGTTGGACAGCTTATCAATGACGTCCTGCCCCATGCCCGTATCGTCCACCAGACCCACGAAGGTCGGGCGCAGTTCCACGTTGGCGATATCCTCCGCCACATTGCGGCTCACACCGCCGTGCACCTGCTCCACCCGCCCAGCGTTGCGCCCGCCGGGGATGTAGGTGGAGAGCGGATAACCTTTGATATCCACAAAAACGGCACCGATCACTACAATTCCCATAGAAAAAATTCCTTTCCCGATTTTTACCTTGATTTTGACTTCATTATACACGATTTCCGGGCCGGAATCCATCTATTTTCCGATTTTTGGGCCTTTGATCCCGCCGTCGGCACCGATCTTCCCCCATTACAGCAAAAAGGGGCTGTTGCAACGAACTCCCTCAGTCACGGCTTTGCCGTGCCAGCTCCCTCTCGGAGGGAGCCTTGGCGTAACGGCAAGCTGTGAAAGCCTCCCTCAATGAGGGAGGCGGCATCGCGTCAGCGATGACGGAAGGAGTTGTGCGGCAGTCTGATTTTTTTGGAACGGAGGTGTGGTATGGAACAGTCGCTGATGGAGAAGCTGACCATTTTAGCGGACAGTGCAAAATATGATGTGGCCTGTACGTCCAGCGGCGCTTCCCACACGGCGAAGGCGGGAAGTCTCGGCAGCTGCTACGCGCCGGGCTGCTGCCACGCCTTTACCGCCGATGGCCGCTGTGTCAGTCTGCTGAAGGTGCTGATGACCAACTGCTGCGCCTTTGATTGCAGCTACTGCGTCAACCGCAAGTCGAATGATGTCCCCCGCGCGACCTTTTCGCCGCGGGAGCTGGCCGAGCTGACCATCGAATTCTACCGCCGCAACTACATCGAGGGGCTGTTTTTGTCCAGTGCGGTGCTGGTAAACCCGGACTACACCACCGAGCGGATGCTCAAGACCCTGCGGCTGCTGCGGAATGAGTACCACTTCGGCGGGTACATCCACGCCAAGGCCATCCCCGGCACCAGCCCGGAGCTGCTGGAACAACTGGGCTTTCTGGCCGACCGGTTGAGCGTCAATGTCGAGCTGCCCAGCGAGAACAGCCTGAAGCTGCTGGCCCCGGACAAGGGGCGGCACTCCATTTTCCGCCCCATGAAGCAGATCGCGGCGGAAGGGGCCGCCAACCGGGAGGAGCTGACCCTCTACCGCAAAGCGCCCAAGTTTGCCCCCGCCGGGCAGAGCACCCAGATGATCGTGGGAGCCTCGCCGGAGACGGATTATCATATCCTGAAGCTGACCGAGGGGATGTACCAGAAGTACAGCCTCAAGCGGGTGTTTTACTCTGCCTATGTCCCCGTCACCGAGGATACCCGCCTCCCTGCGCTGGACACCAAGCCCCCGCTGCTGCGGGAGCACCGGCTTTATCAGGCGGACTGGCTGCTGCGGTTCTACCAGTTCAAGGCGGACGAGATTCTGGATGAGCATAACCAGAACTTCAACCCCTACCTTGACCCCAAGTGCAACTGGGCCGTGCAGCATTACGGGCTGTTCCCGGTGGATGTGAACAAGGCTCCCTTCGAGATGCTGCTGCGGGTGCCGGGCATCGGCCCCAAGAGCGCCCGGCGGATCTGGCACGCCCGCAAACAGGCGTCGCTGGGGCTGGACGAGCTGAAACGGATGGGCGTGGTGCTCAAGCGGGCCCAGTATTTCATCACCTGCCGGGGCTTTGCGGGGGCGCATCCGGGACGCGGCAGCGCGGGCCGGGAGCGGATCACCAACGCCCTCATCGACCCGAACGTGTTCAGCGGCGGGGTCGAGCAGTTGAGCATGTTCTCCCCGCCCGCCGTGGACAAGCTGGTGGCGCAGGGCGTGCCGCCCCGCACGGCACAGAAATTGGTGCGGGAGGAGGCAGTGCAATGTCTGGCGAAAGCACTGTGACCCCCGCCCGCAAGCTCCACGATGCCGATGTGGTCTACCTCTACGACGGCAGCTTCGAGGGCTTCCTCTGCTGCGTCTTCGAGAGCTTTGCCCAGCACGAGATCCCCTTCGCGGTCTGGACGCCGGAGCGGGAGACGGCCACCCTCTACCCGTTCAAAGACATTGCCACCGACCACGAAAAGGCCCGGCGTGTCTTTGCGAGCTTTGGCCGGAAGCTGGGGGCGGAGACGGAGTACCTTGTCACGAGGGACTTCCTCTCCGGCCGGGAGGACAAGGAACTGCTCCTCATCCGGTTTCTGCATCTGGCCTTTGCGCTGGGGCCGGGCACCGTCAAGCGGGCGGGCCACCCGGACGTGGCCCCGCTCTACGAGATGAAAAAGAGCCTCGACTGGGAGGTGGACAAGTTTCAGGGCTTTGTCCGCTTTGAGGAACACGACGGGATGCTGGGGGCGGTCATCCACCCGAAAAACTACATCCTGCCGCTGCTGCGGGGGCATTTCTGCGGCCGCTTCCCGGAGGAGAACTTCATGATCTACGATGCAGTGCACCAAGCGGTGCTGCTATATCAGGACCATAAGCCGCAGCTTCTGGAACTGGCTGAGCCGCTGGTGCTTCCCCCGCCCAGCGCGCGGGAACAGCAGTTCCAAGCCCTCTGGAAGCAGTTTTACAAGACGCTGGAGATCAAGGCCCGCCACAATGAGCGCGGCCGCATGACCCACTGCCCCAAACGCTTCTGGGCCGATATGACGGAGCTGCGGGAAGAATTGTAACGGGGCGGGATTTGTCAACAAAAGTTTACAGCAAGACGTAAAGGAAGGATAAAAATGAACCAGACAACGGAAAAGGAAAAACCGAAGAGGTGGAAACTCGTTTTGTTAGGCCTCCTCATGATTTTACTGGCCGGGATGACTGTGGCCAACATTCAAAGAGGGCTGACAAGCCAGATCTATCTGTATGGTGAAGAACACAGCCAGCAGCGCATCCTCGACGAAGAGCTTGAAATCTGGGGTGGTTATTACGCGCGGGGAATGCGGGACCTGTTTGTGGAGTTTCCCTACTTCGATGCGCAGTTTTTAAACCTTTGGATGAAAGCGGATGATGACGAGCTGCTGAACCTGCAATTTCAAGATTGGCAGGGAACGCAGGGCGGCACGGAGGTCATGAAAAACTTTCTGAAGCAGATCAAGGAACGGTATCCTGAAACGGTGTTCCATGGTACGGATGTCGGACATACATGGAAAAGCACCGGTGCGCGGTATCTGGCCTATCTGGAAGCCAATGGGCAGAACGATACGGCAGAGTATCAGCGTGTGCTGGAAAATATCGAACAAGGCAAAACCTACTATGCAACCAAACAAACCGATTCGGATGCCGCAGACGCTTACCGGGAAAACAAGATGGTTGAAAATTTTGAGCGCAGCTATCAGGAACTGGAAGCCGAACGCAGGGCCGACATCATGGGGATCTATGGCTCGGCACATATTGCGTCGTCGTATAGCCGACCCGATTATATGGCCGGGCAGCTCAGCGAAACCTACGGAGGCCGGGTGCATACGGAAGATTTGTCAATGCTGACAGAGCCGCTTGCGACGGAAACAATCACTGTGAACGGAAAACGCTATACGGCCTCTTACTTTGGGGAGGAGGATATCTCCAAGATATCGGGTTACAAGACCCGGAAGTTTTGGCGGCTGGAAAATGCGTATCAGGACTTCAAGGACTTGCCGACCACAGGAGAGGTCATGGGCTGTAACAATTATCCGATGGCCGTCGAAACGGGACAGGTTTTTATGGTAGAGCTGTTGAACCGGGCCGGTACGACCGAGACCCGGTATTACCGTGCCGACGGCAATCAGTTGGAGGGCCAGCCTGTCACGGAGTGGGTCGAGGTGGATTGAAGGATCCTTTTTGACGGGAACTTGTAAAAATCCGGCCCGAATTTACAAAAACGTTGCAACTATGCCGTTGCACAAGGCAAAAGGTATGGTATACTATAAGGGAACTCTGGCAGAACTTCTGCCGCAAACACCCCGGAACGGGGCATGATTTAAAGGAGCATTGGAACATTATGGTTCGCATTACTATGGAAGACGGCGGCATCATCGACATTGAGCTGAATGAGGAAGTCGCCCCCATCACCTGTGAGAATTTCAAGAAGCTGGTCGGTCAGGGCTTCTACAACGGCCTGACCTTCCACCGCGTCATCCCCGGCTTTATGATCCAAGGCGGCTGCCCGCTGGGCAACGGCACCGGCGGCCCCGGCTGGAACATCAAGGGTGAGTTTACCGCCAACGGCGTGAACAACCCGCTCAAGCACACCCGCGGCGTCATCAGCATGGCCCGCAGCATGAACCCCAACAGCGCGGGCAGCCAGTTCTTCATCATGCACCAAGACGCCCCCCATCTGGACGGCCAGTATGCCGCGTTCGGTAAGGTCGTCGCCGGTATGGACGTGGTGGACAAGATCGCTGCTGTCCCGACCGACTGGAACGATAAGCCCAAGACCCCGGTCAAGATGAAGACCGTCGAGATCATCGAGGGCTGAACCTGCTTTGCAAAAGAGCTTTCCGCCGCTGGGTGGAAAGCTCTTTTTTATCGTAAAAATTCGTGATTTTTCCGCAGGATTTTTTCGACTTTGCGGCGAGTGGTTGCATGGGGCGCAAAAATATGTTAAGGTGAAGACGAACGATTTTTTGAGAAGGAGCGCACTTATGAAATACGATTTCACTTCGATCATTGACCGCCGCGGCAGGGACGCCATTGCGGTGGACGGCCTGAAGGGCGACGGCTTTTCTCCCGCTCCCCCGAAGGAAGGCTTCGATGCCATCCCCATGTGGGTGGCGGACATGAACTTCCCCACCGTGCCCACCATTCAGGAAGCCATCATCGAGCGCGCCAAACACCCGGCCTTCGGCTATTTTCAGGCCCCGGCGGAGTACTTTGACAGCATCATCCGCTGGCACGAGACCCGCAACGGCGTCACCGGCCTGAAGCCGGAGCACATCGGCTACGAGAACGGTGTGCTGGGCGGCGTCATCAGTGCGCTGAACTGCGTCTGCTCCCGGGGCGACAAAGTGCTGATCCACAGCCCCACCTACATCGGCTTCACCAAGAGCCTGAAGAACAACGGCTACGAGGCCGTCCACTCCCCGCTGGTGAAGGATGAGAACGGCGTCTGGCGGATGGATTTCGCCGATATGGAAAAGCACCTGAAGGAAGAGCACATCCATGCCGCCATCCTGTGCAGCCCCCACAACCCCTGCGGCCGCGTCTGGGAGCGCTGGGAGCTGGAAAAGGCCATGGAACTGTACAAAAAGTACGATGTCTATGTGATCTCCGACGAGATCTGGTCCGACATCATCCTTTCCGGCCACAAGCACACCCCCACCCAGTCGGTGAGCGAGGATGCCCGGATGCGGACGGCGGCGTTCTATGCCCCCTCCAAGACCTTCAATCTGGCGGGCCTCGTGGGCAGCTACCACATCGTGTACAACGACTGGTGGCGGGACCGCATCCGGAAGGAGTCCAGCCTGAACCACTACAACATGATGAACGTGCTGTCTATGCACGCCCTCATGGGCGCATACAAGCCGGAAGGCTACGAGTGGACCGATGAACTGTGCGAGGTGCTGACCGGCAACATCGATTTCGCCTGTGACTACATCGCCAACCACTTCGAGGGCGTCAAGGTGGCAAAGCCGGAGGGCACCTACATGCTCTTCGTGGACTGCACCGACTGGTGCGCCGCCCACGGCAAGACCATCGAGGACGTCGAACAAGCTTGCTGGGACGTCGGCGTTGCCATCCGCAGATGGCAGGATGTTCCACGGCCCCTGCCATCTGCGGATGAATCTGGCGTCGCCCCGCTCCCGCATCGAGGAAGCGTTCCGCCGGATGGATCGATACGTTTTCAACGCCTGATCGCATAAAAAACAGCTCGTCTCCGAAGGGGGACGGGCTGTTTTTGCTGTTAGGAAAGGTCTTCCCCGGTCAGGAGCAGGTAGTACAGAACTTCGACCAGCAGGGCCGACGAGAGGAGTGAGGGGGCCGGATCGGTATCCACGATGCGCTGGGCGCGGTTGGAGGCCAGCAGCAGATAGTCGGCCTGTGCGGCCAGCGGGGAGCGGCGGTCGCAGGTGATGAGCAGGATCGCAGCCCCATGCTCGCGGGCGGTGCGGGCCGTTTCCAGCAGTCGCTCGCTGCGGCTGTCGCAGGAGATGAGCAGCAGCGCATCCCGCTCGGTGAGGGTGGCGGCAAAGGCTTTGGCCTTTGCCGCCACGGCGCTGGTCATGCAGCGCTTGCCGAGGCCGCCCAGCTTGAGCGAAGCGTCCATGGCCACGGGCAGACTGTTGTCTGTGGCTTCGATCTCGATGATCTCCGCGCTGCGCAGCACGCTCATGGCCTTCCGCAATTGGCGCAGATTGAGTGCCTGAATGGTGGCGCGGATCTCTTCCTGCCGGTTGGACTGGACGGACTGCAGCGTCTGCCGCAGGGGGTCTGGGCTGGAGGAATGCAGGACCTCCACCTCCTGCTGCTCCATCACGTCCCGCGCAAGGGCGAGCTGGAACTTGCGGTAGTTCTCAAAGCCGAGCTTGTGGCACAGCCGGGTCACGGTGGCCTCCGACGACTGGCTGGCATGGGCAAGCTGGGCCGAGGTGACCACCGATGCCCACTTGACATCTTTGAGGATGCAGTCTGCAATGCGCCGCTCCGCACTGTAAAGCTGGATGCCCGAACATAGCAGCGTGACGACGCTTCCCGGAGAATCGCGCATAGAAAATAACCTCCTCACGTTTCTGTAGCGATCTCATTTTTCCTTAGTGTAGCAGTTTTTTCGGGAAAAATCAATTATTTGCGCAAGGAAAACGGAACAAGACCGGGAAAACGCCGTGTTGTAAAAATCGTCGGAAACAGGCATGAAAAAATCCCCGTGCCGGAGGACACGGGGAAAGGTAGAACGTTCGATCAGCAGCCTTCTTTTTCGGCCAGCTTCCGGCCCATGAGCACGCCCATGACGGAAGCCATCATCAGGCCGCGGGTCCAGCCGGAAGAGTCGCCGAGGCAGTGCAGACCCTTGATGTTGGTGTCGAGGTTCTCGTCCATCTTGACCTTGTTGGAGTAGAACTTCAGCTCCGGGCTGTACAGCAGCGTCTCGTTGGCGGCAAAACCGGGCACGACCATATCCAGCATCTTGATGAACTCGATGATGTTGGTCATGGCGCGGTAGGGCATGGCAGCGGTGATGTCACCAGCGACGGCATCCTTCAGGGTGGGCTTCACGTTGGACTGGGCCAGCTCCTTGGCCCAAGTGCGCTTGCCGTCCAGAATGTCGCCGTAGCGCTGGACCATGATGTGCCCCGCGCCCAGCATGTTGGTCAGCTCGCCGACCTTCTGGGCGTAGGCGATGGGCTGGTTGAAGGGCTCGGTGAAATTGTGGGAGACGAGGATGGCGAGGTTGGTGTTCTCGCTCTTCTTCTCCTTGAAGCTGTGGCCGTTGACCACGGCGAGGTCGTTGTCGTAGTTTTCCTGCGCCACGAAGCCGCCGGGGTTCTGGCAGAAGGTGCGGACCTTGTTCTTCCAAGGCTTCGGGTAGCCGATGAGCTTGGACTCGTACAGCACCTTGTTGACCTTCTCCATGACTTCATTGCGGCACTCGACCCGGACGCCGATGTCCACGGTGCCGGGCTTGTGGGCGATGTGGTGCTCCGCGCAGATCTTCTCCAGCCAGTCCGCGCCGCGGCGGCCGGTGCCGATGACGACGGTATCCGCGTAGACGGCGCGGGGTTCCTCGCTGCCATTGCGGAGATATACGCCCTTGCAGACCTCGTTTTCGAGGATGATGTTCTCACACTCGGTGGAGAAGAGCATCTCCACGCCGTTGTCGGCCAGATAGTTCTGGATGGCCAGATACAGCTGCT
>OFMT01000786.1_pt1 | contig 26613 bp, 34 predicted proteins | sample 1541891 | NCBI WGS metagenome assembly OFMT01 (sample SAMN04209230, study PRJEB22552) | human gut metagenome | biome: gut; material: feces | host: Homo sapiens | place: USA: Oklahoma | reverse complement strand
CTCGGCGTGTGGTTCGACATGGAGGATGCCGACGGGTACAAGGCAAAGAACGGCTTCCCGGAGAATGAGACGGTCAACGCCATGTGCAAGGTGTTCTGCGCGGCTATGGAAGAGGCCGGGAACAAAACCGGCGTGTACGCCAGCTTGAGCTGGTTTGATACGCACATCGGCGAGACAGGGTACGACCGCTGGATCGCCGCGTGGGGCGCGAACGACGGCGTGCATTATCCCGACCTTTCCGGAAAATGCGTCATGCAGCAGTACCGGGGCAGCCCGCTGGATCTGGATATTTTGTATGTGCCGCTTTCGTATTTTGACGATGGCGCGGCGGGCGGAGCAGAGCCCCGCCCCTACGAAAAGGAAGAAATGACTGTGAGCATTCCGGCGATGGCGCAGGAGGTGCTTGACGGGAAGTGGGGCAACGGCGAGGAGCGAAAGCAGAAGCTCGGCGCGTGGTTTTACGATCTCGTGCAGAGCGAAGTGAACCGAATATTGGGGGTATAACATGCGAAAGAAGAAACAGAGCAGCGAGCGGGTGATCGTCGGGTACGACTACTCCACCCGCGAGATGCGCGAGGAGACGGCGGACGCGCTGTTCCGCCGGGCGAAGAACGCCCGCACCGCCGTGGAGATCGAGTGGGAGAAGTGCAACGACTACTACAACGGCATCCACGACGCGACGAAGGAGATGGTCGAGTACTGCCGCGCGAACGATGTTCCGTGGATCCCGGCGAACATGCCGGATCCGTACATCCTTGTGGAGACGCAGATCAACCCGAACGTGCCGGAGCCGGAGTTTCGCGGGCGCGACGACGATCTCGACAGCAAGAAGGCGAAGCAGCGCGAGTTTGCCGTGCGCTACATCATCGAGAACAACCGCCTTTCCGACATGAACACGCGCAACGAGCGCCGGCTTTTGAAGCTCGGCGATGCGTTCTGGAAGGCGTACTGGGACCGGGACATGCGCTGCGGCGTGAACGAAGGGGATATCCGCATCCGGGACATACCGACGGAGGCGATCTTCCCCGACCCTGCCATCCGCGACGGCGGATTGCAGGACGGGCAGTATGTGGACTACGTCTACACGATGCACAAGGTGAAGTTCTGCCAGGTGTTCCGCCGCGAGCTGGAGGAGCTGGGACTGACGGCGGACGACATTCTCACGGAGGACTACGTTTCCCGCACCGGCGTATTCGATCTCACGACGGCCATCAACGATCTGGACGACACGGTGCAGGTGCTCGAGCACTGGTTCCGGCAGCCGTGCGACACGGAGGAGGACGGCGAGACCGTCCCTGCCGGAGCTGTGGCGTGCTCGATCCTCGCGGGAGGGCGCGAGCTGCGGTACATCCCGAACTACTGGAAACGCACATGCAAGCAGAACAGTCTCTTCCCGTTCGTGCATTACTGGCGCATTCAGGACGAGAACCGCTTCTGGAACAAAAGCGAGCTCATGCCGATACTCGAGCTTGTGGACGCGGCCGACCGGAAGCTCGCCATGAGCATTCTGAACGACACGTTCCTCGCAAACGACATCATTCTTGTGGAGGACAGCGCGCTTGCCGACGGCGAGGAGTTTACCAACGAGCCGGGCGCGGTGATTCATCTCAAGCAGAACCGCATGGGCGGCGTGCAGCGGCTCGGCGGACTGCAGAGCATAGCGAACGGCGCGATGGGCGTGGAGTTCTTCAAAAACCAGATCGAGCGCGCCAGCCGAAACTACGACATCAATCAGGGCAGAGAAACGACCAAGGTCACGACGGCGACCGGCCTTGCCATGATGCGGCAGGACGCGCAGAGCCAGGCGGACATCAAGGGCGCGGACCGAGACGCCGGATTCGAGCGGCTGTATGAGCTGCTCGACTGGCTGGCGCTCGAGTTCTTTGACGACGACCGAATGCTGTTCATCGGCGCGGACGAGATGAAGGACCGCGCGCCGCAGGCAATGCCGTTCAACGCTGACAGCTTCACGGCGGTCATGCCGAAGGTGCTGGACGGGGCCGGAAACGTTGTGCGCGAGGAGTGGCAGTACTTCCCGCGCGTGGACGTGACGATCACGGCGGGCGACAGCATCGCCCACGGCAAGGCGCAGACGCTGCAGGCGCTGCAGACGCTCACGCAGAGCCAGATCACGGCGGAGAACTGGAAGCTGTTTGCCGCGCAGCTTGAGCTCATCGATCTGCCGGGCAAGCAGGAGATCATCAACGAATGGCAGCAGAAGTTCGCCGTACCGGCCATGGAAACATCCTACGGAGGCGGCGGAGCGGGAGCGCTCGGCGAAGCGGCCGCCGGCGGAGCGATACCGGGGGCGCAGACGCTGCCGCTGCTGGGAGGTGCGCCGACGGCATGAAGTGCCCGAAATGCGGCATTGAGATGACGAAAAAGAACGCGGCGGAATGGGAGTGCCGCAACCCGAAGTGCGTTCGGTATCAGGGAGGAAAGAAGAAGGATGGCTAACTTTTGGGATTGGGTGAACAAGCAGGCCAACAACCGGTATGAAAATCGCTTCACCGATGCCGCTACCGGAAAAGGCGTAGGGATCAGCAAAACGGATTATTCGAGCCCGCGGTCGAATAACAACCAGAGCGGGAATCTGTATGCGGAGGCGGTGGCCAAGAACGCGGAGAGCGGGGCTCCGTGGGTATCCTCCGCAGAGAAAGCCGCTGCGGCCGCGGCAGCCGGGGGACTGTATGGCAGTCTCGCCGGAGCGGGACGCCTGCCGAAGCCGGACGGAGCGCAGCAGCCGACCACGACGCCGACGCAGCCGGGCACGTCCGGCGGCGGCAAGGTGACGTACATCGACCCCAACGGCGACGCGCAGAAGGGCACGACGGAAGGAACGCCGGAGGAGACGCCGGGCGAGCCGCAGCGGACGTATCTGGACGAGCTGCGCGACCAGTACCAGAAGATGTACGACGACGCGGTGAAGGCCAACAACGACGCGGCGAAGGCCGCCGCCGAGCGGGCTCTCGCGCAGGCGGAGAAGGGCGTCGGCGAGCTCGGAGACCAGTACGGCAGTCTCAACAAGCAGCTCTACCGCGACTACATGGAATCGCTGCGCGTGCTGCCGCAGGAGATGGCAGCGAGAGGCTACAGCGGCGGCATGAGCGAATCGGCCCGGCTGGGGCTGGATACGGCCTACGGCGAGCGGCTGAACGAGAACGAGGCCGCGCGCATCGCCGCCATTATGCAGCTGCGGCAGCAGGGCGCGGACGCCGAGTATCAGGCAAACGCCGCGCGGGATCAGGCGAACGCGCAGGCGCAGCAGAATCTCTACGCGAACATGATGAATCTCATTCTTCAGCAGCAGCAGGACGCCGCGACGAAGGCGCAGAACATGGCGCAGTACGGCGACTTCTCCGGCTATCTCGGGCTCGGCTACACGCAGAGCGAGATCGACCAGATGCAGAAGGCGTGGATCGCGGCAAATCCGGAGCTGGCGAAGACGCTGGGGTATGTCAAGACGCCGGAGCCGGTGTACAGCTCTTACAGCGGATCCGGCGGCGGGAAAAACAACACGCCGAGCGCTGAGCAGAAGGCGAACGGAAGAGATCTTCTGAGCGAAGCGATACAGCTGAAAAATGGCGGGACACCGTACAGCCAGATCGCCAAGGCACTCGACGAGGAAGCTGCCGCGGGAACGATCACGACGGCACAGGCGGAGGCGGCAAAGCGAGCGGCGATAAGCAGCGGGCTGGACAACGCCTATGCGTCGATGAAGAAAAACACAACGCAAAAAGGCCCCGTCTCCATAGGGAGACCGATCACTGAGGGCGACTTTTACAGCCAAATTCTCGGAGGTAGAAAATGAGCCTTACGGAAAGAATCTACGGAAAAGAGACAGCCGGAAAACCGGCTGTCTCTTCGGACACTCGGAAGAACCTGTATACTGCGGCGGCGAATAAAAAGCCGTCGCTCGCAAACCGCATTGCGCAGAACGGCGGGCAGCCGACGCTCTACGCTGACGCCGCAGCAAAGCAGAAACCGTCGCTTGCAAGCCGCATCGAGGCCAACGGCGGGACACCATACGCCGACGCTGCGGCGCAGATGAAGAGCGGGAATGCGGCGAAGGGCACGAGCGTCGTTTTCAACAGCGTGTACGGAAAGGCGGATGACCGGGCGAGTTCGGCCGGCTCCGGGAAGTATGCCGGCATTCTCAAAGCGAGCGACTATACCGAGCTTTCCAAAAGCGGCGAGAGCAAGAGGAAGCTCTTCGGCGACGCCCGGTATGACTACATCAACAACATCGGGAACTTCCGCGCGCAGTCCGACGTGCAGCAGGCGCAGGGCCGCGGGCAGGACTACGGGAAATACGCCTTCATGACCGATGATGAGATCGGCGTATACAACTACCTATACGCTACGCAGGGGAAAAAAGCGGCGAACGCCTTTTTGAGCGATCTTGAGCCGGAGCTGGATAAGCAGTGGTACACCGGCACGAACCGGGCGACGACGGAGGCGCTCGGAAAGAACGCGGCGACGCGGACGCTGGCAAGCGCCATGACCGTTGCGGCGCAGCCTGCCCGGACGATCACAAGCATGATCGCCATGGCGGACGATGCGGTGCGAACGGCGAAGGGGCAGGAGATCAACCCCTATTCCAAGTGGCGGCAGGCGAGCAACATCACGCAGGATCTCCGCGCCGACACCTCGCAGCACATCGAGGAAACGAATCCGGGGATGGGCGGCAAGGTCGGGAGCTTCGTGTACAACACAGCGATGAGCGCCGCTGACAGCGCGATGAACGCGCTTGTCGCCAAGGGAATCGGCGAGGCGGTGGGGCTTACCGGCGACACGCTGATGAAGGCGACGAACATTCTCGGCTCGGCGCTGATGAGCTCGGAGGCGGCTTCCCTGTCCATCGCCGAGAGCAAGGAAAAGGGATACTCCAACGCCGGAGCGCTGGCGCTCGGTCTGACGCGCGGCGCGATAGAATACGCCTCGGAGGCGGTCGGCGGCGAATGGGTCATCCGAAAGATCAAGGCAAACCCGCTGAGCTTCGTGAAGAGCATGGCGCTCACGATGATCCCCGAGGGCATGGAGGAGGTCATGTCGGACGCGGCGAACGGCGTGGTAAACCTTGCGATCGACGCGGCGTTCGGCACGGAAGAGAGCGGGATCCCGAAGATGCTCGAATACTACCGGACCAGCGGCACGGATTGGCAGAAGAAGCACGCGGAGCTTGCGACCGTGCTTGCCGTTCTCGGACAGGAGGGGCTTTCGTTCCTTGGCGGCGCGCTGGCAACACTGGGGTCGAGCAGCGTGCAGTACAGCACGAACCGCGCGAACATCAACCAGACAGCCGAGCGGCTGGACACTACGCCGAAGAACGTTGTGCAGATGATGCAGGACGCGCAGACGGAAAACCCCGGCGTTATATACGCGCTGGCCGAGCTGACCGACGCGGAGAACGCCGAAGATCTCCGGCAGAAGATCGGCACGAAGGAAGATATGAAGCGCGCGGCGGAGTATCTGACGCAGCAAATGGGGGCGGGCGGGCGTTCCGGCACGCAGGAAGGTGTTTATACTGCCGGGGCGCAAAACGCGCCTGCGGGCGCGCAGAGAGCGCAGAACGAAGGAAACAGCACGACGCCTACGGCGGCGATCAACATTCAGGAGGGAATGAACAATGGACAGAGTACTTATCACCGGGAAGAAAGCGGGGATGCTTATGTCGGTTCCCGCGGACAAGCTGCGGAAGGCGCCGAAGGAGGGCTACAAGCTCTCACCGGAGGCCGAACGGAAGTTCAACGAGGCGTGGGAACGGACACGCAGGCGGATCTACGGCAAGTAACTCCGGCGCAGCTCGGCATTCGGGACGGCGGAACGGAGGCCGTGACCGTCGTGGACGCGCAGAGGCTCGGCGGGGAGGCAAAGAGCGCCTACGACGCCGTAATGGAAAACGGGCTTGAGCCGGTAGCGGTGCGCGGGGCGATCCAGGTGGGAGACGGCTACGCAAACGCCTATACCGAGAGCGGGAAGGTGTTCTTCCGCGTGGACGCTGTGGACAGCAGAGGCAACGCCATCAGCCCGGAGATGCTGGTGCAGCACGAGCTGTTCCACAACTTTGCATCCGAGGAAGTTATCCGCACGGCGGACGAAAAAATCCGCGAGAGCATGACCGCCGAGGAATACGACGCCATGCGGGAGGCCTATAAAGCGGACTACGCAGGGGTATACGATTTCGCAAATATGAGCGTGGACGAGATCGAGCGGCTGCTCACCGAGGAGATCGCGGCGGACGCTTACGCGGGGCTGAACTGGTTCTCCGGCGACGCGCCGGTGCAGGAGGCCGTGCGCGCCGAGACAGAAAGAAACGCCCCGGCCCGGAGGGCGGAGGCGCAGCAGGAGACGACGGGACCGCCGGAAGGCAGGGGCGCGATCGTGGTTCTGCCGGACGGGAAAAAGTATGTGCAGGCTGACCGGCAGGTAATCTTCGGGGACGACCCGGACAGCTGGGCCGACCAGATCGAGGGCTATATCAACCGGAAGATCCGCAACGGCGAGGACGTGATCCTCACGACGGATTCCGGGGACGTGCTGAAGATCACGGAGGACACAGCCGGGAAAGCGAGCTTCCGGAACTATGTCCGCGACGAGAATGGGAGACTTCGACCGCTTACAGACGCCGAATATGAAACCAAGCTGAACGCGGAAGCACACATTGACGAGCTAGTGAAGATATCCGAAAAAACATCCGACAAGGCTAAACCGGACGAAATCGGAAGAACGGGGACGCCGATACACGGTGACTTCGCAAAAAATGGATGGTACTACCGGCGCGCATGGTTCTGTGACTTCGATGGGACGTATTATCAGGTGACAATCTCAACTCCCGACGGCATAAACGGGGTAGTTGTGTATAACGTCGGACAAATAGAAAGAAGAAGCCCTCCCAGTTTTAATGGCTCTTCCAATTCCGTTGACGAAACTGGCGCTCGTAGGGGAAAGTCTTCTTCTACGGTTACTATACGCCAGACGGAGGGGAATAGTCAAGAAAAATCTTCCGGCAGGGCGAGTGCGGAGGTGGAAAACCGGAACGCTGATAACGGAAATGCCGCTTCGGATAACGAAAACCGGAACGTCAAAATGAGTGAAGAGGACGCCCGCAGGGAACGGCTGCGCAAATTGCAGGAGAACGACCGGCGGGAGGCGGAACGGCTCCGAGCCAGGGAGAACCGCGGAGCGGGACAGCGATTCGTGCCGAATAAAAGCTCCGGCGAGGTCTACCGGGAGCTTATGGGCAAGGGTAAGTCCGAAGTGAAGGTGCAGATGACCGGTTTCCTCAAGGGGACGCCGAAGGAATCCACTTTCAAGGTTGAAGTGAAGCCGACACCGATCGGCGGCTACTACGAGGCGACGATCTTCCACGACGGACACAAGGCAGACACACTTGTCCGGGCGCTGAAGGAGACGGCGGCGAGAGATGCGGCGGAGGAAGTTATCACGATGGCCAACAAGGATTTCTCGGAGGAGAACTACCAGCGCGCCAAGAAATTCGAGGCCGAGAAAGCTGCGGACGAGGATGCGCGGATCGCCGAGCTGTTCGGAGATCCCGAACAGCTTGACAGCACGGAGCCCTTACCGAAAAGCAGCGATGCTGCGGAGACGGAAAACACGGCTGCCGGGACGACGATCGCCGCCACGACGGAAAAGGTCACGTCCGAGGTCATAAAGGCCGAGCGGAACTTCCGCGAGGACTTCGAGAAGATCACGAGCGGGGCTATGCGCATGTTCGTGAATGCCGGGGACACGGTGCGCCGGATCGCCAAGGCTACGGGAAGCAAGAGCCTTGAGGGGTACTACTTCAACGCCGGGGCGTACTCCCAGCGGGCGGGAAACTGGATCGCCAAGGGCGGCGCGCGTACCGACATCGACGGCCACAGGATCGGCGCGAGCCTTGCGGATACCCTTGCCCCGATGCGGAAGGATGAGACAAAGTACCGCGATTTTCAGCTCTATCTTCTGCACATGCACAACGTGGACCGCATGAAGTACGACAACAGCGGCGAGCTGGAGAGGATCAAGGAAAATCTCCGCTGGGTGAAGGAGAAATACCCGGAGCTCCGGGAGTTGTCAAATGAAGAGCTGCGCCGGATCGCAAACAGCGACAGCGATTCGCCGGTCGTACGTCAGGCGGCGCACGAGATCTATCTTGCGGCGCACAACGGCGAGGCGCCGAGCCTTACGTCCGTAGCGGAGGGCGCGGCCTACGCGCTGGAGCTGGAGCGGCAGCGGGCTATTGTGGAAAAACAGGGCTTGAAGCCGGTATTCGGGTACGACGTGACGGCGGACGATTCCCAGACGGCGGCGCAGCTTCTCGAAGCAAAGAACCCGGAGTTCAAGGAATGGGCGAAGGAGGTCTATAAGTATTCGGACGATCTCATCCGCTACCGCGTGGAGGCGGGGCTCATCACGCCGGAGTTTGCCAATGCGCTGAAAAAGCGGTATCCGCACTACATCCCCACCTTCCGCGAGGAGGGTACGAACAGCAAGAGAGCCAGAAGCGCCCGGCGGAACGGCGGCATCGTCGTATCGAACGCCATCGGGCGGGCCGTCGGCAGCGACGGCGTGCTCTTGCCGCTGCACACGGCGCTCTCCCGAAAGACGGTATCCACGATGCGGAACGCCGGTCTGAACCAGTTCGGCCTTGCGCTGGTGCGCGAGTACGACGGGAACACAAAGGCGGCGGAGAAGTACATCTGGAACGTTGCGGAGAGCGAGTACACGCCGACGGAGGCCGCCATCGAGAGCGACGAGGATTACAAGCCGGTATTCGAGAATGTGTTCTCAGTGAAGGATAACGGCAGGGCCTACGACATCACGATGGACGAGGGGCTGACAGCGGCCATGAAGGCCTTTGAGCCGGACAGGTTTGCAAACTACGGCGCGGCAAAGGCTATGAAGAAGCTGAACGACCTCTTCAAGGCGCTATGCACCGGGTACAACCCGTTCTTCATGATCCGCAACGGCGTGCGAGACTGGCAGGACGCCGGGTTCTACTCCACGGACTGGAAGACGTGGGAAAGGATGTACTGGAGCGCATGGACCCAAATCCGAAAAAACGGCGAGATCTGGCAGCAGTACAAGGCGCTGGGCGGCTCCTACGCCTCCATGCTGGACTATACGACCGGCATGGTGAAGGAGCCGAAGAACGCGCTGGGAAAAGCTGCGGCACGGTATGAGAGACTTGGACAGGCCATCGAAGCGGCGCCCCGTCTTGCGGAGTTTATGACCATCCTTGCCAACAAGGGCGGGAGCAAGACGGTGGACGGAGTGAAAACCGGAAAATTCACGCAGAGCGACCTCATGGAGGCGATGCTCGGCGCGGCGGACATCACGACGAACTTTGCCCGCGGCGGCAGCGTCACCAAGGCACTCAACCGGTATCTCGTGCCGTTCCTCAACCCGTCCATTCAGGGCTTTGATAAGTTCATCCGGAACGCTACGGAGACCCGCAGCGTGAAGGCGGCAGGCTCACTCATTCTGAAAGCGGCATTGATGGGAATCGCCCCGGCCTTGCTCAACGCGCTGGCGTACCGAGACGATGACGAGTGGGACGACATACCGGCCAACACGAAGGCGAACTATTATCTTATCAACGCCGGGAAATTGCTCGGCGACGGGTACTGGATCAAGATACCAAAGGGGCGCGCTATCGCTGTACTGAGCACGGCGGCGGTATACGGGAAAGAGAAGCTCGACGGCGAGGACGTGAAGTTCTCCGACGTGTTCGAGGTCATCAAGAGCAACATTGCTCCCACGGACATCTTCAACCAGAACATCGCCACCGCGTGGACGCAGGCAAAGCTCACGAACCCGGACAACCCCGGCACGACGTGGTACGGCGGGAACATCGAGAGCGACCGTCTGCAAAACTACCGACCGGAGGACCGGTACGACGAGAAAACGGACGAGCTCTCCAAGGCTATCGGAAAGCTGTTTAAGGTGTCGCCGAAAAAGGTCAACTACCTTCTCGACCAGTACACCGGCGTAATAGGAGACCTTCTGCTCCCACTGATTACTCCGGCAACGAAGTCGAGCCACTGGCTGCTCGCGGCGCCGCAGGCGGCGTTCACCATCGACACCACGAGCACCAACAAGACCACGGGCGAGTACTACGATCTTCTGGACGAGCTCAAGTACGACGCGAACGACGGCGACATCGGAGCTGGCATCACGCGGAAATACGTTTCTCATGCCGGCGACGAGGTGAACGACTACTATGCGCAGATCCGCGCGATCCAGAACGACAAGAGCCTTTCGGACGGCGAGAAGAACCGGATTGTCCGGGCGCTGAAAGCGCAGCTCATCGAGCGGCAGAAGGAGATCATCGCGCAGGCCGAGCCGTACCGCGAGGCGGTGAGCGACTATCTCAAGGCGCACCCGGAGCTCTCGACAGACAACGATGCGGCCATCGCCGAGTACGCCGAGCTGTACGGCATCACCGAGGACCAGGCGGAGAGCCGCATGGACGCCATCGTTTACCGCGAAGCAAACCGCGAGGTATTCGGCGCGGAGTACGCGCTGCGAACCTACAACGCGGACGTCTACGACAAGGCCCGCACCGCGTACGCAAAGGGAGTTTCCTACGAGACGTACTACGACTACTATTTCGCCACCAAGGAGATGCACGCCGACAAGGACGAGAACGGCAAGAGCATTTCCGGATCGAAGAAGGCAAAGGTCGTGGAGTACATCAACAGCCTGGACATTCCGCCGGAGCAGAAGGACGCTCTTTACGTTGCGGCCGGGTACACAGCGAAGAGCGCGAAGAATCAGAAGTGGAACGGAGGTTCGGGCGCCTCCGGAGGCCGGCGCGGGAGAGGAAAGAGGACGGCGATCAAGGCACCGACGCCGAAAGCGCCGGAGATCATCATCCCGAGGTCCGGCACGGCATCCTCCGCGAAGGCGGGAGGAACGTCCAAAACGCCGAAGGTGAGCGGGAACGTGATCGCGGACTTCACGAAGACGGCGAGTGGGACGGACATTCAGAAAGCCGTGACGCAGGCCAAGAGGAAGGCGCTCAAGGCAGGGAACCGGACGGTGTACGTTGAGGAGGGCAGCCCGATCGACTACTTCCTCAAGTATGGGAAGCTGCCGAGCTTGAAGTAAAAAAGGGCTCCCCGAAAGGGGAGCCGGACAAAGCGCAGAAAACGCGCCTTGTGACGCTTGCAGCGTGTGCCACCACGGGCGCTCCGAAAGAAAGGAGCGGCTATGCAATTGAGCGATCTTACGCGGCCGGAGGCGGAATACTTCCGGCAGGAATGCAATTTCACGCCGACAGAGCGCAGGGTCTTTGATCTCCGGGTATCGGACAAAAGCATCGTCGAGGTGTGCATGGCGTTGAGCCTGTCCGAATCGGCGGTAAACCGGAAGATCCGGTGCATCAAGGCCAAAATGGCGAGAGTTTAGCGACAGTTTCCCGCAGCGAAAGAGGGAGCTTCCCGACAGGGCGGCTCTCTCTTTTTATGCGATGATTTCTTTAGACACCGGAGCGCTACGGTGGAAAATTTTTAGGAGGAATCATCATGGAATACGCATCAAAAGCTACGGGCGGAACCGCCCTCGGTCTCGGCATCGCCGGTACGGCCGGCTGGCTGCTCAACGGCGGTCTCGGCAATCTCTTCGGCGGTCTCGGCGGTAACGGCGTGGTAGCTCCCGCCGTCGCCGGTCTCGCCGCGGGCATGGCGAGCCAGAAGTGCGGCGACGACGCCAACGTCTCCCGCTATGAGCTCAACCAGACCCAGACCATCGCGCAGAAGGACATGGAGATCGCCTACTGGCGGGGACAGGACGAGACGAACCGCAAGATCTCGGACGCCTATACCAAACTTGAGAACCGCATTCTCGGCCTTGCCGGCGAGGTGCGCGCGAACAAGGAAGAGCAGGCCGCTCTGAATCTCCAGCAGGCCGTCTACAACGGCACGAACACCGCCGCTGTCGGCTGCATCCAGGGGCAGATCGCGCAGCTCCAGAGCCTCACGAAGCTCATTGTCCCGAACAGCTCCTGCTGCCCGGGCTGGGGCGAAGTGAGCGTCAAACCGGCGACCACGACCGCGAGCACCTGACACATCGCCGGGCGGGGGAGGTGACATTCCCTCCCCTGCCTGATTTATAAGGAGGATTCAACATGATTTCATATACAGAGCTTCAGACGCGCCTTGCGCGGTTTGTCGATGCGGAGATGCTGCCGCACATGACCGGCGGGAAGCGGATCCTGCTCGGCGGATACGCGGCGCTCGCCACGAAAAACGCCGCCGGGATGCTACAAGCGGCGAAAGACAAGCCGCTCGTTGCGATGACCGGCGCGGTATCCGAGGAGGGCGTCGATGTGGACGCGCTCTTCTCCGCTGTCAGCCCGTACATCAATGAGCCGGTGACACTATCGCTTCCTGTCGTCGGTGACTTCCGGCTGGACCGGAGCGACTTTGAGAAGCTGTACCGCTATCTGAAAGGAGAATTGTGAGATGAAGAAGATCCAGCGCCTTATCAAAGATATGTGCTACGAGCTGGACGCGGCCGAGCACTACGCCAAACACGCCCTGCGAAACAAAGACGAGGACAAGGAGCTCGGCGACGTTTACGAGCGCGTCGCTCGGCAGGAGCTCGAGCACTGCGAGATGTTCCACGCGCAGGCCGTCCGGCTCATCCGCGACTATGCCAAAGAGCCGCCGGAGAGCATGCGCGCCATATGGGAATATGAGCATGACAGGATCATGGAGCGGGACGCGAAGATCCGCGTGATGCTCAACCTCTATGACGGGAGATAAAAAACAGAGCCGCAGTAGCGGCTCTGTTTTTGTGATTTTACTAACGCTTTTACTGACAAAAACGGAAAACGCTGTAAAATCAAGGGGTTTGTGGTACGCCAGACGGGATTTGAACCCACGATTAGAAGTTTGGGAAAACGATTGAAGAAGCGAGAAAAACGAGCGTTTTCAATGGTTTTCTGGATTTTTGGAACAAAAAAATAAGAACGCTGCGGGAGCGCGAATGTGCGTTTTTAGGCGTTTTTTGACACTTTTTTACTAACGGATTTACTAACGGAGGCGGAGTAGAACTTGCGCATCTTCTTGGCAGAGCGTGAAAGGTCTTTTTCTGAAAGACGAAGATAATGATCGTGAACGGTTTTCCAGTTGCTCCAGCCGCCGACGCGCATGGTCTCCTCTTCCGGCCAACCGAGATGGTAGGCGAGGGAAGCAAAGCTGCTGCGGAGCCCTTGGAAGCCGACCTCTGGGAGATCGTGTGCAGCGCAGATGCGGTTGATCCGACGACGGGTGTTATCGTTGCATGGACACATACTTCCGGTATGATCTTGGAGCAGCTCCAGCAGGCGGGGAATCACGATGGGGACAACGCGCTGCGAGAGGGCGGACTTGTTCTCCTCGCGGTGGATCCATGAGCCATCGTCGGCGTAGACCGTGGAGCCGGAAACGCGGATCGTCTCGGACTTGCGGTCTATGTCCTCCATGCGCAAGGCGAAGATCTCCGAGCGGCGAAGGGAATGGAGAGCGAGCAGAGCGGGAAGTTCGACAGGGGTGCCGCGGATGAGATCGACAAAGACGAGGATCTGGTCATAATCGAGCCACGGAGTAACCGTTTTCGGTATCGCGCCGATGTCCACCGGATCAAAGGGAATCTTGAATTCTTTGAACGCTGCGGCAACGAGGCTTATCTCATTGTGCAGCGTCTTTTTTGCTACGCGCTTTGATTCGGCATCGATAGCCTGCGGCCAGTTGATGGAGCGGATATCTTTGTCCATATAAGCTGGGAACGCATTTCGGCGGATACCATAGTAGCCGCGAAGCGTGGAGGGAGAGCGGACGAGCCGACGCTCGATGTATTTGTCTAACAGCTCACCCAACGTCTGGCGGGGGAGCTTGCTCTCCTGCTCAATGAACCCGGCGCGGATGGCGAGGGCTTTGGTGCGGCATGCCTCCTCCGTGGGCTCGGTGACGTTCACGCCCTCGCGGCGGAGCTGCACCGTCCAGCTGCCGGAGGGGAGCTGCCGGGGAGCGGGGATCTTGAGCTTCTTTTCCTTTTCACGGAGCTGCTTCTTTCCGCACCAGTTGCAGTACAGCGAGTTTTCCGGGATCTCGCGGGAGCAGTTGCAGCACTTCATTCATTTTCTCCTTTGCGCTGCCGGTGGCGGCGGTATACACGGACGATGACGAGGACGACCATAAGCGCGGCGATCGCAAAACAGACCATCGAGAACACCGCGAGGAAGTTCCACTCGCCGCGGAAGAAACCGATATCCGCGCACCGAAGATCCAGCGTAACACACCAGATGACAACGACAAAGAAGAACACGCCGAGCATCAGAATGACGGTGCGGAGATATTCGATATCCCGGACGGCGGATTCGTACCGCGACTTCCAGTGGGAGGCGTCCTGCCGGGCAAGCTCTGCTTCCGCGCGGCCGCTCGGGGAGAGAATACCGAAGGTTTCATCGAGCGAGACGTGCAGCTCCCGGGAGATGCGCACGACCGTATCAATGCTGGGGTTCGTGGATTTCGGTGAAAATGCGTACTCCACGGTGCTCGGCGACAGATCGGCGGCTTCGGCAATGTCCGGGAAGGTGCGTGTGCCCTTGGCCTCCCGCCAGCGGTTTTTCAGCACGTCCATTTCGTTCATGTTCTCCGTCCTTTCGTTATTTTCGGGGTGAACCGGGATATATTCGTGTCGAAAAAGCTGAACTCCGGCTCGCCCGCAAAGCGTTCGGTTTCGGATCTTGCGCCGGTCTGTTACGATGCAGTAACAGCAGGGCGAGCGGGACGCCCTGCGGCAGACGTCCGGGGCGGGTCTGTGGCACGGCTACCCCGGGCGTTCGCCTACACTATACCACCATCCGCGGCAGAACGGCACGGAAAATATATAAATTTGTAAGAATATACAAGAGAATAACCAGAAATGCAACAAAATGACAAGGGGGAAAGAAATGGAAGAGCGGGCGAAAATCATAGCGGAGATCACGGAGCTGCTGAAGGATGCGGACGAGGAAGCGCTGCGGTTTATCCGGAGCTTTCTGAAAGCGGCGTAGAAAGCAGAAAGGAACCCGTCGGAAATTCCGACGGGTTCCTTCTGTCAGTCAAACAAATCGCTGTGTGTGCCGGTGCGGGTGAGACAGAGCGTCAGCTCGCCATGGGATATCTCGTAGATCAGCAGCCAGTCCGGCGTGATGTGGCACTCACGGAAGCCGATATAGTCGCCGGAGAGCGCATGGTCGCGGTTCTTTTCCGGGAGCGGCTTTTCCTCGGCGAGAAGCTGCACAACGTTTTCCAACAGGCGCACGTCATAGCCGCGGCGGACGATGCGCTTATAGTCCCGGCGGAAGGCTGCCTGAAACTTAATCGTCAGCATTGAGCGCCTCCATCAGATCTGCGACGGAATGGAACGGGGCGCTCAAGCCGATGCCGGCCTCGGCGTCCTCGATCGCCTTCCTCGTTTCGGCGTTCGGGATCTCCGCGCCGATCTCAAAGGGGATGCGGTATTCGCGGACGGCTTTTTTCGCAAAGACGGTGACGGCGGCGGTGACGGAAAGCCCCATGTCGGCGCAGAACTCCTCGAACTGCTTCTTGAGCTCGCTGTCCATACGGATATTCATAACTGCGGTTGCCATACTATCAGCTCCTTTCATTATTTGTATATACATTGTATTACAAAATATACACGTTGTCAACACAGAAAAGAGAGCGGGGAGTTATTCCCTGCTCTCTTTTTCGGCTGCGATGGAATTATAGATGTTCTCAAGGATCTGCCATTCGGGGGAATCGGGCTCAAAGCGCAGGAGACTGGTGATGAGGCGGGAGCGGAAGGACTCCGGCCGGTCGGCCAGGAGCTTACGGACAAGCTCGCCGAGCTCCTCGGCACGGGGCTTTACCTCGAGCATATCGCCGGTGCCATCGCGGAGCCAGGCTTCCCGCACATTGAATTCGCGGCAGATCAGCGAGATCACCGCATCGGATGGGGCGGAAACATCAACTTCATATTTTCCGATAATTCCGCGCTGGATGCCGAGACGGTCGGCGAATTTCTGCTGCGTGAGGTCAAGAGAATTGCGCAGCTCTTTGATACGACTGCCAACGGACATAGGCAGCACCTCCTTTCGAGGACACTTTAACAGCCTTAGAACAGAAAGTCAAGAAAAAATGTTCCAATAGAGCAAAAAGGGGCTTGACAAATGCACTAATAGAGCATATGATTGCACCATAAGAGCGGAGCGGTGCTCCGAAAAGAGCAAAGCAATGTGTGAGGCTCGCCTTAGCGACCACGTCTTTTATCTCGAAGCACGCTGATGATGCTCCATGTAATGAATGAGAATGGCGGAACGATGAAGATAAGAGCCAGACCGGCAACGATCTTTTCGAGAATTCGGACGATCAGACCCTTATCTTTTTCCGCGCGGGACGAACTGGCCGATGCTCTGGACGAGGACTGGCCAGAGGAATACCCGGACGAATACGACGAGCTGCCCGAGGAGTAGCCGGAGTACGACGAGCCGGACGAGCTGCCGGAGGAGTTGTTCGCTGCGATGCGGTCGGAAAGCGAGGGCTTTGCCGATGACGAGCCGGAATCCAGCGTCGGAGGGTGGCAGCGGCCGCAGGGACGGTAGCCGTCGGCGACGGCCTGAGAGAGCGTCGTCTCATAGCAGCTCTTGCTGAGAGACGAGCACGAGTACCGATGGTAGCACTCGCCGGTGCGCGTGGTGTACACGAGCGTGGAGCCGTCCGCGGCCAGCGCCGGGGACACGAGGACAAGGATCACGAGGAAGAAGCAGAGGAGCTTTTTCATATATCTATCACCGCCAAAGACACTATATCAGAAAGCGGAGGCGGAATGCAACACAAAGCGATGCAACGGAAGGGAGGGGGTGAAACGATGGAAAAGGTAAAGGAGCTGCTCATGCAGCAGATGGAGCTGCTGCATGAGAAGGCGAAGAGAACGCGGAAGGCGGAAGAGCTTGTCATACTCACGGGCACCATGCGCGGCCTGTCAGCAGAAATTCGCAATATCGAGTACGGCAAAGCGGAGCATCAGGGAATCACCTACGGAGACGGTACGCCGATCGGCCGCTGACCGCTGGGATAATTCTTGGACTTGACAACGTCTTCCATGTCGGCACTGCTGACGGCGGCAACGACAATGGCGCAGGAGAGCCCGCCGCGGTAAGCGAGGCAGAGGGCGCAGGAGGGGACGCAGAGGACTTTCTTCTCCTGCGTGCTCATAAAGGGGCAGAATTTCGGCTCCATGAGAACACCTCCTTTCTTCGGTTATTCAGATTCAATATACCAAAAGCGGCGGGGAAAAAACAAGAGGTAGGAGGCAATGCAAATGGGCGAGGAAAATTCGGCGCTGGGAATTTCGATGCGGCTGCTTCAGAACCCGGAGATAGAGGAACTGAAGCGGCGCACGGACGCGCTGGAGAAGCGCGCGGGGGCGCTGGAGAAGGAGATCGTCCTTCTCGTCTGGGCGATAGCGGCAGCGGCCGCGGCGGTGGCGGCGGTGCTGCTGGTGTGCATGTAAGGAGGTGAGGACATGAGCGAAAAGGAAAAGGCGCTGGCCGAGAAGGTGTGCGCGCTGCCGCCGGAGCTGCAGGAGAAGTTTGTGCAGCAGATCGACGGTGCGGCTCTGGCTGTTGAGTATATGCAGAGCAAGCAAAAGGACGAGAAGGAGGCGGGGTAAATGCCGAGAGTACGGCTGGCCGTTCCGGCGGAGCAGAGAAAGATCGAGGCGGATCTCACGGAGCACTGCACGGGCGGCGCGCGATACGCCGACATGACGCAGATCGGGCGTTATCTCGGAATTGAGAACCGGAGGATCGTCGCGGAGTTTCTGGACGGGCTGCCATGCTTCCAGCGCGGCACAAAGAAGAAGTGGCGCGTGGACGATCTGGCGGCGCGGATCTTGGAAGCGACGAAATAGGGGGGACAATCCATCCGGCGGCGACGCCGCCACCTCCCTTTGCACAAGGGAGGCTAAAAAGGAGGCGAAGAATTGAAATTCCGACCGATGAAGGGCTGCGGGGCGGTATGGCAGCAGCGGATCGTGCATGCTTTCTTGGAGGCGTACCGGAATCTGCCGCCGCCGGCGCAGGACGAGATCCGGAAAACGATAGAGAGTACAGCGACAGGGCAGGCCGAGGGGCGTGCCCTCATTGCCGTGCTGTTGAAAAACAAATCGCCGGAGACGGTGAGCCGCGAGACGAGCGTGCCGGTGGGCCGGATCTACGAGCTGCGCCGGAATTTCTACGCGGCGTACTGGCCGATGTGAGGAGGGAGAGACATGGCAAGAGATATCACACCGCGGCAGAAGAAGTTCGTGCAGGAATATCTCCGGAGCGGAGACGCTACGGACGCCGCCATCGCCGCGGGGTACAGCGCGAAGAGCGCGGCCTCGACGGCCTCGAAGACGCTCAAAATGCCGGGCGTCATTGAGTACCGGCGGGAACTGGAGAAGAAGCTCTTTGACGAGATGGGTATATCGAAGGCGTGGATCGGGCGGCGGCTGGTGGAGATCGTGGAGCGCTGCACGCAGAAGACGCCGGTGCTGGAGTGGAACCCGGAAACGCGGCAGAAGGAGCCGAACGGATTCTGGGAGTTTGACGCGAACGGCGCGATCCGGGCGCTGCATGAGCTTGCCGAACACATGGACTTCGCCGAGGGTGAGCAGAGCGCCGCCGAGAGCATTGAGGACTGGCTCGCAAGGCAGGAGGGATCGAAGCTGTGAACCCGTGCATAGCTATGGACTACATCGAATCGTGCCTGAAGATCAAGACGAAGAGCGGGACGGTCGTGCCGTTCCGGCTGAACGACGCGCAGCGGAAGCTCTATGCCGTCGCCAAGCGGCAGCAGGACGCCGGAAAGCCCGTGCGGCTCATCATTCTCAAGGCTCGGCAGCTCGGCTTTTCCACGCTGACGGAGGGCCTCATCTTCCATGCCTGCGCGACGCGAAGGAACGTAAACGCACTGATCGTTGCGCACCGCGAGGACGCGACGGCGAACCTTTTCCGGATGAGCAAACTGTTCTACGACGAGCTGCCCGCGCCGGTGAAGCCGATGCTGCGCGCCTCGAACGCGCAGGAGCTGGTATTCGAGAACCCCTCCAAGCTCCGCAGCGAGCGGGAGGCAAGGCCGGGGCTGCGCTCCCGGATCCGCTGCGCCACGGCGGGCGGGCGCGGCATCGGACGAAGCGACACGCTGCAATGCGTGCACCTTTCGGAGTACGCCTTCTGGCCGGACGGCGCGGACGGGAAAGCCTCCACGCTTGCCGGCATTTTACAGGCCGTGCCGAGTCTGCCGGGCACGATGGTCGTCATTGAGAGCACGGCGAACGGCTTTGAGGACTTCAAGGAGCGCTGGGACGCCGCCGTTGCGGGGGAGAACGACTTTGAGCCGGTGTTCTTCGCGTGGTTTGAAAACCCGGACTACTCGATGCCGGTCGTGCCGGGGACGGAATGGACGCCGGAGGAGCGGGAGCTGAGGGACGCCTACCGGCTGACGGACGAGCAGCTGCAATGGCGGCGCTGGTGCATTGCGAACAACTGCGGCGGGAGCCTGGACATGTTCCGGCAGGAGTATCCCGCCTCTCCGGGCGAGGCGTTCCTGCACAGCGGCACGGGCGTATTCGACAACGAGCAGATCGTTCTCCGGCTGGAACGGCTCCCATCCCCTGCCGGGCGCGGAGAGTTTACAAACGGCGAGTGGACGGAGAGCGAGACCGGCGCGATCACGATCTACGAGCTGCCGGAGGAGGGCGTTCCGTATGTGCTCGGCGGCGACACGGCGGGCGAGGGCTCGGACTACTTCACGGCGATCGTCATCGACAACGTGAGCGGGAGGATCGCTGCCAAGCTCCGGCAGAAATATTCCGAGCCGGAATACGTCCGGCAGATCTATGCACTCGGGAGGTTCTACAACGATGCGCTCGTCGCCATAGAGACGAACTTCTCCACCTACCCGGTGATGAAGCTGCAGGAGATGGAGTATCCGAATCAGTACAGCCGCGAGCGGGAGGACACCTACACCCGGCAGATGAAGAAGAGCTACGGCTTCCGCACCGACCGGCAGAGCCGTCCGCGGGCCATTGCGAATCTGGTGGAGGTGTTCTCCTCGCATCCGGAGTGGTTTACCGACCGGGAGCTGCTCGAAGAAATGCTGACGTTCTGCTACAACGAGGACCACCGGCCGGAAGCGCTCGCTGGAAAGCACGACGATCTCGTCATGGCCGCGGCAATCTGCTACGCCGCGCGCCATCAGCAGCGGATGACGGTGCTCACGGAACCGGAGAAGCCGCGGGAGAAGCTCATCGATCAGATGAAGCGGCAGAAGAGGGCCAAGAGAGTATGGGGATAAACGAAAACAGGACAGGGGTTATTCCCTGTCCTGTTCGTCTCGCTCGATGGTCTCATTGATCGCCCGGTTAATAAAGCCGTTCACGCTCTCCCCGCGGCTCTCTGCATGGGATTTGATGGATTCTTTTGCGCCTTTGGGGACGGTGAGATTGATTCGATCGTAATTCGAGGCCATGTATTTATTTACTGCCTTCTGCTGTGCTTTGGTTGTTGCCATGCATTCACCACCTTTCGGAGAGATTATACCACGCGCTTATATCTGCGTATATATACGGAATAGACATATCTGCGCAGATATATTTGAGCAATCCGCCAATAGATATATCTGCGCAGATAGATTATAATGATACTCGTAAGGCAGGAGCGAAAGCCCCTTCGGAAAGGAAGTGAGGAAATGTCAGAAATGACAACCGCAGAGCTCAATCAGTTTCTCGAAAATATAGCGAAGCTGATTGAGGCAACGGCGAAGAGCCCCGAGGCCGCCGCCGAGATCGTCCGCGACAGCAAAGTCAAGGCATAAAGAAAGAGCAGCGGCCACATTTCCAAACACCGCTGCTCAAGCCCCAAAAACAAGGCGAGCCGGGAGCCTTACCCCGACCGCCTTGATTATATATCCGGTAAGGCAATAAATCAAGGAGGTTTTTACATGCCCAAGAAAAAAGACATGATTCAGCTGTCCACGCTTCCGGTATTCGAGTACAGGGGGCAGGTCGTAACCGACAGTCGAGACGTGGCGCGGATGATCGGCAAGCGGCATACCGAAGTTCTGCGCACGATCAAGACGATGTGCAGGCATTTTAGCGAACGCAATTTTGCGTCGGCTGAATTTTTCGTTCCGGCGACGTACATGGACGATCAGGGCAAGCCCCGCCCCTGCTACTACCTGACGCAGATGGGCTGCGAGATGGTGGCCAACAAGCAGACGGGCGCGGGCGGCACTCTGTTCACGGCGCAGTATGTGAAAGCGTTCCACGCGATGAAGGAGTTCATCATGGAGCGAAATTCCCCGATATGGCAGGACACCCGGACGCTGACGAAGGAAGTGCGCCGGCAGGAAACGGACGTGATCCGCGAGCTTGTGGACTATGCCCACACGCAGGGCTCGCAGCACGCCGTGAAGTATTACACCTCCATTTCCAAGCTGGCGAACAAGGCAGCGGGGATCGACGACCGCGATCTCGCCCACGTCGGGCAGCTCACGGCCTTGATGCTCATCGAGCAGGTCATAGCCGACGAGATACGCGCCAGCATCGCGGCGCAGAAGCCGTACAAGGAAATTTACACGAGCGTGCAGCAGCGGCTGCTTGCCTTTGGAGCGATCACAGGAACATCCGCCCCGGCGCTGCCGCCGTTGAAGAAAAAGGCGCTATAAACGAGGCGGAGACGAACGAAACGGGCGGGGTAAGGTAAGTATACTACCCAACAACGCGAAATCAAATAATCCTCGCTGAGATAGAGAAAAAATACGAAAGACGCGAAACGGGAGGCGGTGATGCGTTCCGTTTCGCGGAAGAAAGGAACAAGGGCATGAATAACGATAGAGAAACGAAGATCGAGGAGATCGTGCGGATGCTGCGGAACATGGACATACGGGCGCTGCGGCGGGTGTATTTCTTCCTGCTGGGGATGATCTGACGGAAAGGAGAGCGGGACATGAAAAGCGATACGGCAACCATCGAGCGGGAAAAGACCATCAAGGAGATCGTTGGGATGCTGGCCAACACGGACGAGGAGGCTCTGCGGTTTATCCGGAGCTTTCTGCGGGCAGCACGGGAGCAGCACAAACGTGATAATACACGCGGGTAATATTTCACAGAAATTTTTCGACCGGAGCGGGAAACTGCTCCGGTTTTTTATTTTCTGCGGCCGGAACCTCCTGCTGCTTCAACGGGTTTGACGATTCGTGAAAAGTTCACAAAAAAGTCGCCGAGCACGGACAGATATTTCGGGTTAGCCTTTAATCAGCAGGAAAAATACATCGCGGCGACGGCAGCACAGTCGCAGAAAGGACCCACATGGACGAGATCATGGAAGCCGCAACTCCGGAGGAGGGCTCGGAGGGCGGAGTCGTGCCCGCAGAGACCGGCGCTGAAGCGGAAAACGCAGGCGAAAAGAAGCAGGAGGCCGCCGAACCTGCCAGACAGAGCCGGGAAGAGAACGCCAGATACCAGGCGGCGCGCAAGGCGGGTGAATCCGCCGGATTCCGACGGGCAGAGGAGCGCTACCAGAGCGCGCTTGCCAAGCTCGGGCTGAGCGATCCGGACGGCGGCGGGGCGATCGACTCGCTGGACGTGCTGGAGAGCTACGCCGACAAGGCGCGCGCGGCGCGGCTCAAGAAGGCCGCGGCGGAGAGCGGGCGCACCGTGCAGGATCTGGAAGAGGAAGAGGACGCAAAAGAGGTCGTCCGCAAACAGAAGCGCGAGCGGGCCGAGCGGGAGAAGGCCGACGCCGAGGCAGAGCGGCAGAAGGACTGGATCGCCCAGGACGCCGCGGCATTCGTCCGGGAGCATCCGGACGTGGATATCTCCAAGCTCGACGGAAACGCGAAGTTCCGCAGGTTCTGCGGCAGCCGGTACGGGAAGGAGCCGCTGAGCGAGCTCTATGCCGACTGGCAGGAGCTTGTGGGAGAGGAGGCCGCCGCGAAGGCGGTGGAGAAGTCCGCCAAGAAAGCCGAACGCTCCACGGGAGCGGGCGGAGGCGGCGTATCGGCTGGGCTGACGGCCGCCCAGCAGAGGGAGCTTGACGAATGGAACCGCGAGTTCCCGCACCTGAAAATGACCGCCAAAGACTTTTTGGAACGCTGAAAGGAGAAGAATCATGCATCCTGTACAGAATGCGGACGGCGGCAGCGTAATGCAGACCGCCCGCAATTATCCCATCGACGCGGCGACCGTGATCGACGCGGGCGCCGTGGTGAAGCTCTCCGGCGGCAAGGTCGTTCTGGCTGCCGCGGCGGAGACCGGAGGTATCCTCGGCATTGCCGCGGAGTTTCACTCCGGCACGGAGGACGCGCTCAATCTGCGCGCGAACGGCAAGAAGATCCTCGTGTGCGACAACCCGACGCTCATCTTTGAGTGCGCCGCGCCGACGATCAAGGCCGCCTCGGGCAGCGCCACGACCATCGTGCCGGAGACCGGCGACGTGGACGCGAGCGCCGCGGACGACGCTTTCAACAACGCGGTCCTTGTGCTCAAGAGCAAGGCTGCGTCCAGCACGAACACTGACGCTGTCGGCACGCAGATCGTCGTTACCGACTACGCCAAGACCGGAACGGTGATGACCAAGGCCAGCGGCGGCGCGCCGAGCGCGGGCGACGTGTACGAGGTCTACCCCGTGATCGCCGCTGCCATCGGCGGCGTTGCGAGTCTCGGCGACAAGCGCCTCGGCATCACGCTCAAGACCGTGGGCGCGACGAAGCTGCGCTGCATCGGCCACGACTACGAGCGCGGCGCCATTAAGCTCATGGCGATCGGCCATGCGCTGACCTGAGAAGGAGGAAAAGGAAATGCCTGCTAATTTTGGAAACTGGGCAACCGACAACTACAAGTTTGTCGGCAAGGCGTTCGACTTTGCGTATGCCGACCGCCTCAATAAGCTCTCGCCCGTCGTGGGCGAGGTGAACGCCAAGAGCATCGACTACGAGCTGACCGGCTCCGGCGGCTACGGCGAAGCGCCGCTTTACGACGGCAGCAATCTGAACATCGGCTCGCTGCGCCGCGGCTTCAAAACCATCATCACGCCGGAGGAATTCTCGCTCTCCATCCCCGTCGGCTACAAGGAAGCGAAGATCGACAAGATGGGCGAGACGAAGAAGGTCGGCTCGAAGCTCGGCGACACCATGGCGCTGACGGTGTATCTGCACGTTATGCGCATGTTCGCCAACGCCTGGAACACCGACGGCCGCCACAACGGCGGCGACGGCGTGAGCTGGGCCAACGCCGCGCACCCCGTCGCCTCCCGCGGCTCGAAGGGCCGCCGCTTTGAGGCGGACACGGACGCCGGCACGTACTCGAACATCACCACGGACGCCTTCTCCGTTGCGGCCATCACCGCGGCGCAGGCGCGCGCCAACCGCTTTGTGACGCCGGACGGTCTGCCGTTCCTGTGCGATTTCGACACCGTTCTCATCTCCCCCGAGCTGGAGGAGAAGGCGAAGAAGATGTTCGGCGAGAACTCCCGTCTGATGCCGATGCAGAACCCGGACGACGACACGAACGCCGCGAACCCCGTGTACGGCATGCGCTACATCGTCATGGGCGGCGGCGCGGACGGCTTCACGAGCAAGCAGTGGGCGGTGTGCGACCGCCGCATGATGAAGGAGCTCGTGAACATCGTCTACAACACGCGCCCGACGGTGCTGCAGTCCCCGCAGGACAACCCGCTGATCGATCTTTACACCGCGTATGCCGACTTCGGCGCGGGCTGGGGCGACGCGCGGCAGATCATCTTCGGCGATCCGGGCTGATTTCGATGGAAACCCGCTTCGCTGGGCTTTCCATCGAGGGGGATTCGGCCTGCCGCAGCGCACTCGCTGGCGCTCGCACGTTTGCAGGCCGAGAAGAGTTTTCTCCGACGCGCATGTCGCCGGAGAAAACGATTCGAAATCCCTTTGCGCCTGCGGGCGCAAACTCTGCGAGGCAGGAGAAAGGAAACGAATATGATGAAGATTGACCGTGTGCTCGCTGTTGCGGCGGGCACGAAGGAGACGAAGGTGGACTGCCACTGTCAGACCGTCGTTGTTTCAAACAACAGCGCGAATGTAGCTTACATCGCACCGTTTGACCCGAACAAGGCGCTGACAGCCGCGGCGGGCTTCCCCATTCCGGCCAACACGGTGCTGCAGGTGCCGTTCGCTGCCGGAGAGCTGGCGGTCGTTGCGTCGGCGGCATCCACGGACGTGCGCTTCCTGCTGCTGGACTGAAAGGAGAAAACAGTATGGAAAACTTCTGGAAGGCCATTGTGACCGCGGCAGCCGCGGCGCTGATGGCGTACTTCAAGCAGCTCGTTGTTCCGGTGGCGGTGCTCATCGCGGTGATGATCTGCGATTACGTAACGGGGATGACGGCGGCGTGGATGAACAAGGAGCTTTCGAGCCGCAAGGGGATTCAGGGCGTGATCAAGAAGGTTTTCTACCTGATGATCGTCGCCGTGGGTATGGGGGTTGACTACCTCATCACGATGCTCGGCGGCAAGCTCGGCGTACAGCTCGATGTGAATTTCGTTGTGGGTCTGCTGGTGATCGTGTGGCTTATCATTAACGAACTCATCTCCATTCTGGAGAACAGCGGGAAGATCGGCGTGCCTATGCCGGACTTCCTCATGAAGCTGCTGGACCGTCTGAAGCAGACCACCGAGAAAAAGGCGGAGGTCGAGGAAGCTCCGCCGGATAACTGATTATGTGAGGGAAACAGGGCGGGGTGACTCGCCCTGTTTTCGGTAAAAAAAACGACAATCCCTCAGTCAGCCTTGCGGCTGACAGCTCCCTTTGCACAAGGGAGCCTTTGAGCGGAAAGGAGGAAACGATATGACGCTCGGAGAAGCGAAAAACAAGGTATACATGCTCCTCGACGAGCACAGCGCGGGCGGAGAGATCGAGCACGACGAGGACATCGAGAAGAAGATGACGGCGTTTTTCGACATGGCGCAGAAGACGCTCGCGCAGATCAGGAAGATCCTCCGGGAGGAGGTCATTGTCCCAACGTTGGGAAAAACCGTCTATGCCATGCCGGAGAATTTCTACTCGCTGTACCGGATATGGGCGGACGGGAAGAATGCGACACGCCGCTTCCGGTGGATGGGCGGGAAGCTCGTCATTCCGGAGGGATACGCGGAGGTGACGGTCGAATATTTCGCCATGCCGCAGACGATCCCGACGGACGCGCCGGACAGCTACGAATTTGAGATCGCGCCGGACGCCTGCGAGTGCATGCCGTATTATGTGGCGGCGCAGCAGCTCCTCCCCGATCTCGTGATGGACTACGGGGCGATGCTCACCATGTACGACCGCGCGGTATCGCTTCTCAGGACGACGCAGCCGGGAGAGAACCGGCGCATCGCGCAGAGCCTTTTCCGGGGGTAAGCCATGGCGAAGAAAACAGGGGTAAGCATCCGGCAGAGTGTCTACAAGACGTTCCGCGGCGCGGACTTTTCCACAGACCCCTCTCTCGTGGATTATTCCCGCAGCCCGCTTTGCACGAACATCGTGGCGGACGGCAGCGGGATGCCGCAGAAGCGGCTCGGCTGGCGGAAGCTCTGGC
>OFMT01000774.1_pt1 | contig 26836 bp, 20 predicted proteins | sample 1541891 | NCBI WGS metagenome assembly OFMT01 (sample SAMN04209230, study PRJEB22552) | human gut metagenome | biome: gut; material: feces | host: Homo sapiens | place: USA: Oklahoma | reverse complement strand
GATATGTACCCCCAATACCAGTTCTCCATTATTGGGGTACATATCATTTGTCCCAGCCTCTTTTTTAGTATTTTTTGTATTTAAATTTATGATCACTTAAGGGGTGACCACAGGTACAAGCAAGCTCTAATATATCATTGTTGTAAACGGGAAGAAGTTTGCACTTTTTTTCATCCTTACATAATTTATTACTAGCTCCACCAGTGCCTATGCCAAAAATCGAACCTATGGCTTCTAATGTATTTATCTTAGTGCCGACAACAACACGACAATTATAATCTTTAATTTTTTTATTTTGTTCTTCTGCTTCTGCTAGAATTTTTGCTTCTTTGGCTTGAGCAAATGGAGTTAACAGTTTATTAATATATTCATGGGAAACAGTTTTGTAAATTTCTTCTTCAGTTTCTCCATGTTTTTGTTTTTGGTTAATATAATCAAACCATAACCCTACACGCTCTTCAAATAATGTCGCATGCCGCTCTAGTTCTGCAACTGATGTATGAAAGCATCCTTCTTCAACACCTTGCAATGCAAGCCAATGAATATAACCGCCAGTAGTTGGAAGGTAATTATATGAATTATTGCCGCCATAAGCATTCATTCTAGATACAATATTTGCCATGGCACGCTCTTGCTCATATTTAGCATTGTATTCTCTAACTACTACATTAAATTTTGCGTCATTAGCATCAAGTTTCACTTTGGCAGCAGCAACCATTTGTTGTTTTGTCGATTCATAGGCTTCGTTTACATTCTGACCGTTTATGATAATACCATCAAACTGCGCTAGAACACCATCTTGTAATGGTGTTTTAAAATCGTGTGCTATCGCAGTGCTTGGGACAAGCGCTGCTAAAAACATAGCCATAAATATTTTCTTCATGTTGTCATCCTCACTTTACAATTTCTTTACTTCCCAAACTTTCCCTTGCAATAGTTAATTTATAGATTAAAATTATTTTTTGTTGCCAGACTTCCGCTGGCGGTATTTTATTTTAAAGTCAATCTTACATTTTTTGCAAAAGATCTTTTAGTGCCTCCAGCTCTTCTTTACTGAGCGTCACACCCTTACCCATTTTGTCGTGCTCCGGAGACCATTCGCGAAGGTCGTACTTAGGCGCACGCCCGTTCCAGGATATCAGGTTAAGCTCTTTAGTCCAGCCTTTAGAACCGGTGCTCAGAACACAGATATGTTCAACAATTTCAAAAGATATTTCTGCTTTAGGCATATGCAAAACCTCCTATAAAGCTATTCATCTTCCTCGTCAAAACCGCTTTCGATAACATAATTATCATATTCTTCTTCGGCAATTAAACATAATCTGTTAAAGATTTCCATAGCCAAATAAGTATGGAGCGGGATATTATCGAGATCATTCTCATCATCCACTATATTATCAATATAACGGCCATCTTGCCACATAGCCCACAAAAACTTTTCGGGAATCCTATCTAGGTACTTTACAGTCATGTCCTCTACCGTCTTCACATAAACATCCCAATAAACCGAGCCACCATTAGCAACCTGATCACCTAAATCTATCAAAGCGTTGTTATTCTGCATCCCTTCTTGTTCTCTAAGTTCATCAGCAATATTATCAACAATGGTAGAATACAAAAAATCTGCTACTTCCGTTCTAGTTATATCGTCCATAAAATCAGCGGAATCTTTTACCAGCATAAGCATCGCTCCAATCATTAATCAGCTTCAGTTCCAAGCGCACTCTTACGATAAATATCAATAGTCTTGCCGGCAGCATTTTTCCACTCTATCCAACCGTCACATGACTGATTCAAAACAACGCTTCCAGCACAGCTCGGGGAACAATCCCCTAAACTAAAATCATCTAACAGAACACCATTAGCATCCATAGGCAACTGCGTACGCAATTTTCTTGACTTATTAGAAGTACCTATATCCTCATGAATACCTAGACTGCTTCCTTTAAGCAAAGTCCAGCAGCCATTAATCACCCTGACCGTTGCCTTTACCAGCTTATTATCAGACTTCTTCTTACGTGCAAAATAATAAACACCATCAGGAATTATCCCGCACGTAATATTCTCCGTCGCAGCTTCAAAAATTTCCTGTTTAGTTTCCGATGCCGGGAAAACCACAGTGCCTTCAAAGGAAGACAGCAGCTGTATTACAACGTTTGCATCAATAGCAAACAGCTCAGTATCCGCTACACGGCTCTTCTAAAAAATAGTATGCAAAAGCAGTTCTTTTTCATCGTACCCTTCCACTTCAATAGCGAAAGCACGCTTCAACGAAGAAACATTACGATAACCGTTGCTTTCTAGATTGTACATGCGCTGAGAATAATTAGCCATGGTAGTCTTTCCGATTTTTATCAAACCTGGAACGGCTGTACTCATAAGATAAATTATACCTTTTGCCATACATAAGCCTCCAATCAATCCTTCTTACTGTTCCTCTTTCTTACTAAAAAAGCTTCTGTTGCCACCGATACCAAAATACTTCTCAAAGAAAGCCTTCAAACGGTCAATAATACCCATCTTCTTTTCTTCACGCTTATTATTCTTCGTGAAACGGCTTACAGGCGGCATCATACTATCAATATCCGTACCGGTAGTCTTGATTTCACCCTGTTGAAATGCGTTTTCAAGAAAGTTGCGTGTAGCTTCAGGCTTCAGCTTTTCAGCCTTGATAATATCCTCAAGCTCTTCTTCGCGCTTTTCAAAGACAAAATCATTCCAGTCGCCGATTATATCGTTACCGTCACTATCGTTGACATCCTCAATAAACGCTTCAATAAGCTTTTTCTTACTGCGCAGAGTCGGACTGGAATCAACAGCCTTTTGGATAGTAACCAGTATTTCCTTATCCTTACAGTTGCTGTCATGGTACTGTTTGACCAGCATAAGTATATAGTCAATGTTGACTTCAATCTGCTTTACAAGCTCAACCTCAAAGACAACATCATCGGTGATGTCGGTTTTCTCGCCATCCGGTCCTTTTGGAGGCCAGTTTTGACGCAAATCCTCGTAAATGCTAAGGTAATCCTGCATATCACGCTCGCTGATGCCTTCCTTGCCGACAAATTCATCGAAGCAGCTAAGCAGATTGCGCATGCGAAGCACTGCACCGAAAAGCATAATAAAGTTCTTTTGGTTCTTTTCGCCAATAATCTGATGCTCGGAGGCAGGATATTTTTCCTGCAGCTCAGCAATCATATCAATATAACCACGAACAGGCTTGCCATCATCGTCCCTGCAGCCATAATAATATTCTTTAAAGGTACGCACAAGCACAATGCTGCTCGCATCACGGTCTCCGAAAAGCGCAATAGCACTTTCCATGCGTGGCTGCAACCGGCGGAAGCATACAATGTTGCCGTAGGTCTTAATGGAATTCAGGATACGGTTTGTACGGCTGAACGCCTGAATAAGCCCATGCATCTTTAAGTTTTTGTCAACCCAAAGTGTATTGAGCGTGGTTGCATCAAAGCCTGTAAGGAACATATTTACTACTATAAGCAGGTCAAGCTCCTTGTTCTTCATGCGCAGGGATACGTCCTTATAGTAGTTCTGGAACTTGTCAGAGGAAGTATCATAGTTCGTATGGAACATGACGTTATAGTCACGGATAGCATCTTCAAGAAAATCTCTTGAATTCTGGTCCAGAGCTGATGTATCCTCGGAGTTCTCGTCATCAATAACGCCATCAGCTTCTTCTTCATTAGCTCCATAGCTGAAGATAGTTGCTATTTTCAAAGACTTGGAAGGATCCTCCGCCATCTGCTTTTTGAACTCCTGATAATAGAGCTTGGCCATTGGCACAGAAGCTACCGCGAAAATAGAGTTAAAACCGCTCAGACGCTGCTTACGCTTGATTTCTTCAACCTCTTGACGGCCTGCAGAAGCAACATCCTTAATGTTGGTCAAGGCATTAAACACATAGGTCTTGTCGCCACGGTAGGTCTTACGGTCAAAGTTATTGAGAATATACTTGGTTACAAGCGAAATACGTTCTGGAGCCATCATCGGCTTCTCACGGTCAATGCCCCACACATCTTCGTCCTTGATATCCTCTTCCAGCGCCATAGTCTTGATGAAATCAACACGGAAAGGCAGGACGTTCTTGTCATTAATAGCATCAACAATGGTATAGGTATGGAGCTTATCACCGAAGGCCTGCTCCGTAGTCATAAGCTGTGCGTTCTTCCTTGCGCCTGCGTTCTTGGCAAAGATAGGCGTACCGGTGAAGCCGAACAGGTAATACTTCTTGAAATGCTTGATAATATCGGTATGCATATCACCGAATTGAGAACGATGGCATTCATCGAAGATGATAACTATTTCCTTATTATAGACATCATGCTGTTGGTTTCTCTTAATAAAATTAGCAAGCTTCTGTATCGTAGTGATAATGATTTTAGCATTAGGATTCTCTAATTGCTTTTTCAGAATCGCCGTACTGGTATTGCTGTTGGCAGCACCCTTCTCGAAGCGGTCATATTCCTTCATGGTCTGGTAGTCTAGGTCTTTGCGGTCTACGACAAAGAGAACCTTATCAATGAAATCAAGCTGCGAAGCCAATCTTGCAGTCTTGAAGCTGGTCAAGGTCTTACCGCTGCCAGTCGTATGCCAGATAAAGCCGCCACCGGCTACGTTGCCGTATTTCTTATAGTTGTGCGCAATCTCAATGCGGTTCAGGATGCGTTCCGTTGCTGTAATCTGATAGGGGCGCATAACCATCAGCATCTTCTCGGAAGTGAAAATGCAGTATCTGGTAATGATGTTAAGCAACGTGTGCTTAGCAAAGAAGGTTTTGGCAAAATCTACTAAATCAGGAATTACCTTGTTATTGGCATCGGCCCAGTAGCTTGTAAACTCAAAGCTGTTGCTGGTCTTGGACTTCTTGGTCTTGCCGCTCTGTGCATCCTTGATTGTGTTGATACGGGTAGTATTAGAGTAATACTTGGTCAGCGTACCGTTGGAGATAACGAAAATCTGCACATATTCGAAAAGTCCGCAGCCTGCCCAAAAGGAATCACGCTGGTAACGCTCAATCTGGTTGAACGCTTCACGGATAGGCACTCCCCTACGCTTTAGCTCGATATGGACCAGCGGAAGGCCGTTGACTAGCACAGTCACATCATAGCGGTTATTATACTTTGCCCCCTCTGCCTTGCCGTTTTCGTACTGATTAAGCACCTGCAGGCGGTTGTTATGCACATTCTTCTTGTCAATGAGGCGGATATTCTTGGAAGTGCCGTCTTCGCGCTTCAGAACCTTTACATAGTCCTCCTGGATTGTCTGCGTCTTATCTTCAATCTTGTCATTAGGATTAGCGATAGCAGTAGTAAAGAACTGCTCCCATTCGCTGTCCGTGAACTTAATATTGTTAAGCTCTTCCAAGCGTTCACGCAGATTAGCGATAAGGTCTGCTTCCTTATGGATGTTCAGATAGGTGTAGCCCTGTTCAGTCAGCAGACGGATAAATTCCTTTTCCAGCTCTGCTTCGCTCTGATAGCTGTCCGAGCGTCTTGGCACAGGCTCATATTCGGTTATAACCGTGCTTTCCGTAGTTTCCGCTACGATATTGAAATAAGGCATGGCTTACGCCTCCTTTTTTAGTTCCTTAAAGGTTAAAAGCTTGTCACGATAGTATTCATACTGCTTTTGGCGCGCTTCAATCTCTGCAGGCAGACCAACGGAAATGTCGTTGCAAAGAGAGTCGAAGCGGTCAAGGATATCAACGATGCGTTGCTGGACTTCGAGAGGAGGAACGGGAAGTTTTAAATTTTCCAAGTTTCCTGCTTTTATATATCCTTGACTAGATGCATATTTTTTTGAAATTAAAGAATTTTTAATTTTAGGCATAGTAAGATAATAATAATAATAATATTTTTTGTTTATAACATCATCATTCAATCTTATAAGATATAAATTTTGTCCATATAATGGTTCTTTTCCATTATAAAAAGCTGCTTCTCCAATAGTCCCTATCATTGTTACAAGTAAGTCTCCTGACTTAATTGGTCTATTAACTGATATGATTTTATAGTCATTATCAGAAATAAACTTAACATTTTCAAAATCAATCATACCGTTTTTTATATTTTTAGATGTAATATATTTAATTCCTTTATCAATAAATTTAGGTGTAGTAGGCATTAACCAAAATGAATCTGTTTTTATATCTTTAGTTGCTAAAAATTCAACCCCTTCAGGGCACAGCCCATGAAGCATCTCAGCAAGCCAAGGAATACTATAAGCGTTTGTCCCCCCCTTGTGTACATTTTCAAAGTTCAATAGCAAATCTCTATAATATTCATACTGCTTCTGCCGAGCTGCAAGCTCGGCTGCAAGCTCGGCTGCAAGCTCGGCTGCAAGCTCGGTAGTTAAGAACGTGAAATTGTCCAGAATACGGACAATCTCACGTTGTACCTCCAAAGGAGGTACAGGGAGCTGAATACTCTTTAAAGTATCAGGTGTAACTTCCATAACTTTTGTTCCATGCGCCAATCTTCTCTTTTGATTGAAAAAATGCTGCGAATGAAAGAAATAAGCCAAATACTTAGGATCTAACGAATGATGTATTATAGCAGAATGTCCGCTAACAGCAACTTTTTCAGTACCTAACCACGCAACACATTTGCAAATATCTTCAATATTTTCACTGGTAACCGCCATGATAATGTCATTAGGTTCTGCATATTTTTGTTTTGCAAAACATTCATCATTGATAAACGTCAAGGTCTTATCAGTAAATAAACCATAGCGCGTATATATTTGACCATAATGAATACAAGGCTTTCCTTGTTCTGTAAAGTCCTTCTTTTGGAAATTACCACCTCGGGAAATGGTAGCAACATCTCCTAAAGTTTTATACTCCACCCCATCAGGGCACAGCCTTTCAATTAACTCTTCCAAATTACTCATTTTCTTCTCCCATTTTCTCCGTTGCCTGCAGCAGCAAATCAAAATCTGAAGTTATCTTCTGTGTTTTATTAAAAGCATCATATTCCGCATAGGCTTTTTCCAAAGCCTGCCCGCGCGACACCTTGCCTTTATCCGGCAAAATATCATAACGCCTGAATGTCAAAAACTCATTGACGCTCGCTGCAAATTCTTCCATGTTAAACGAGTTCTCACGTTCAATCAAATCTTCGATATAATCAAAATAACCTGTCACTGCTCTTTCCAGTTGGCGTATTTCTTTTTCACTCAAATAGTTCTTCGCAACGCTCACGTCAGATTTCAAAATTCTTCCTTCGGGCGCGTTCTTCCATGTCGTAAGTCCCATATGTTCTTTATTTCTGTCTGCCTTAGTATAAATAATTTCTGCAGCAGTCTGCCCTGCAATGGCATAATGAAACTTGTTTTGCACCATCGCATAAAAAGAACGTGTAACAGGAGAATTTCTGTCATAATCTATACTGCACTCAGCAAAAATATCCGTAATCTGCTGCCAAATGCGTCTTTCGCTTGCACGAATAGAACGAACGCGTTCCAGTAATTCGCGGAAATAATCCTTGCCAAAGGCTGTCTTTCCTTGCTTCAAGCGTTCGTCATCCATAGCAAAGCCTTTTAGCATGTATTCCTTTAAAACCTGCGTAGCCCAAATACGAAAATTGGTAGCACGATGAGAATTAACACGATAACCTACAGAAATAATCGTATCAAGATTATAAAAAGCAACCGGCTGCTTTACACCATCAACGCGCAATTTTTGCGTGTTGTTCTCACGTTCCAATTCCTTTTCTTCAAAAACGTTATTGATATGCTTACGGATTGTCGATTCACTCTTGTCGAAAAGCACTGCCATTTGATTTGCCGTTACCCAAATAGTTTCATTCTGAATAAAAGCATTGATAAATCTATTTTCATCCGCAACCTTATAAATCAAAAACTGCATCTGCTTATTCATCTTTACCCCTCAATTTCCACAATAATCTTGTCGATTTCGCTGCGCAGAACCTGCTCACGGGCAACAATCTCCGCGATTTCCGTATTGAGCTTTTTGATATCAATCTTCTCACGGGTGTCCTCAGGCTCCACATAGGTAGAAACAGAAAGGTTGAAGTCGTTCTCGGCGATTTCCGCATAGTCCGCCAGATGACTGAAATGAGCAACATCCTCACGTTTGGCAAAAACATCAACAATGCGGTTAATATTTTCAGGCGTCAGCTTGTTGTTATTCGTAACCTTAATGCATTCCTTGGCAGCATCAATGAACATAACCTTGTTATCGCTTTTGCCTTTTTTGAGCACCATGATACAGGTAGCAATGCTCGTACCGAAGAAAAGGCTGCCGCTAAGCTGAATAACCGCATCCACATAGTTGTTATCTACCAGATACTTGCGGATTTTCTGCTCTGCACCGCCACGGTACATAATACCGGGGAAGCATACAATGGCAGCCGTGCCGTTGGCAGCGAGCCAGGACAAACTGTGCATAATGAAAGCCATATCAGCCTTGCTCTTGGGTGCAAGCACGCCTGCAGGAGCAAAACGCGGATCGTTAATCAAGGTAGCATCGCCGTCACCAACCCATTTTACGGAATACGGCGGGTTTGATACGATCAACTCAAAGGGTTCTTCATCCCAATGCTGCGGATTGGTGAGCGTATCCTCGCAGGCAATATCAAACTTATCAAAGCCAATCTTATGCAGGAACATGTTAATACGGCAGAGGTTATAGGTAGTGATATTGATTTCCTGACCATAGAAGCCGTTACGGACAGCATCCCTGCCCAAAAGCTCAGCACATTTGAGCAGCAAGGAGCCGGAACCGCAGGCTGGGTCATAAGCCTTATTGATTTCCTTCTTGCCTACCGTGCCCAAGCGAGTAAGCAGTACACTTACTTCCGGCGGGGTAAAGAACTCGCCGCCGCTTTTACCGGCACCGGATGCATACATGCCCATAAGGTATTCGTAAGCATCACCAAAAGCATCAATAGAGTGGTCATTGATATCACCCAGGTTCATATCCTTCACGCCGTTAAGCAGCTTGGCAAGGCGCTCGTTGCGCTTCGCTACGGTAGAACCAAGCTTATTGCTGTTAACGTCAAAATCATCGAACAGACCGGAGAAATCCGCCTCAGACTCACTGCCCTTGGCAGAACCCTCGATGTTGTTGAAGATACGCTCTAAGCGTTCGTTAAGGTTCTCGTCATTGGCTGCATTAGCACAGACATTGCAGAACAACTCGCTTGGCAGCATAAAAAAGCCCTTTTCCTCGATAAGACCTTCGCGGGCTTCCTCTGCGTCCTCGTCGGACATCTTAGCATAATCAAAGTCAGCATCACCTGCTTCAATCTCATTTTGGTTAATATAATTAGTCAAATCCTCAGAAATAAAACGATAAAACATAGTGCCCAGCACATAGTTTTTAAAGTCCCAGCCGTCTACAGCTCCGCGCAGCTCATCCGCAATCGCCCAAATAGCACGGTGAAGCTCTTCTCTTTCCTGTTCCTTCTTGATATCAGTCACGTCAAAACCTCCTAAATTTATCTTAATGTATAGTAATTACTCAACAAACAAATTCATAATTATATTATACAGCCTTAAGCAGATAAAAGAAACGTTTTAATGGTTTTTATTTCTTTGAACGGCACCAATAAAAAATCCTATTGCAGACTAACTCAGAACATCTGCAATAGGATTTTACGCTTATCTCATATTGAATTATGCAACAGCGCCGGCTTTCCCCTTACTTGCTCAGGTACTCGTCAATAGCAGCTGCAGCCTTCTTGCCTGCGCCCATAGCGCTGATTACGGTAGCAGCACCGGTTACGATATCGCCGCCGGCGAACACGCCCGGAATAGAGGTAGCGCCTGCCTCGTCAGCAACAATGTTACCGCGCTTGTTAACCTCCAGATCAGGTGTAGTCTGCTTAATCAGCGGGTTCGGGCCCTGGCCGATAGCCATAACTACCATGTCAACGTCGAGCACATACTCGCTGCCTGCGATAGCTACAGGGCTGCGACGGCCGCTGGCATCCGCTTCGCCCAGCTCCATCTTGATGCACTTCAGGCCGTTAACCCAGCCCTTTTCATCGCCCAGAATAGCAACCGGATTGTTCAGCAGGCGCAGCTCAATGCCTTCTTCCTTAGCGTGGCCGATTTCTTCCTTACGCGCGGGCATTTCCTCCTCGCTGCGGCGGTAAACGATATATACCTGCTCCGCGCCAAGGCGCTTCGCGGTACGCGCTGCGTCCATTGCTACGTTGCCTGCGCCAACGATAGCAGCCTTCTTGCCAACGTATACAGGTGTCGCGTATTTCGGGAATTCGTAAGCCTTCATCAGGTTTACACGTGTCAAAAATTCGTTGGCGGAATATACGCCGTTGAGGTTTTCGCCGTCAATCTTCATAAAGTGCGGCAGACCAGCGCCGGTACCAACATAAACAGCGCTGAAGCCTTCCTCCTCCATCAGCTCCTTGATGGTGAAAGTGCGGCCGATAACAGCGTCAACTACGATTTTTACGCCCAGCTTTTTCAGTGCGGAGATTTCATGCTGTACGATTTCCTTGGGCAGACGGAACTGCGGAATACCGTACATCAGCACACCGCCTGCAGCGTGCAGCGCTTCGTACATGGTTACATCATAGCCCATTTTTGCCAAATCGCCTGCGCAAGTCAGGCCGCTGGGGCCGCTGCCTACTACGGCAACCTTCTTGCCCTTGCGTTCTGCCGGAGCTTCTACATCGTTATCCAGGCCATGCTCACGCGCATAGTCGGCAACAAAGCGCTCCAGACGGCCGATAGCTACAGGCTCGCCCTTGATGCCCAGCACGCACTTGCCCTCGCACTGGTTTTCCTGCGGGCAGACACGTCCGCAGACAGCGGGCAGGGTACTCTTTTGCTTAAGGATTTTATAGGCCTCGGCAAAGTTTTCCTGTGCCACCTCATGGATAAACTTAGGAATATCAATATTAACCGGGCAGCTACCTACACAACGCGGTTTGGGGCAGTTCAGGCAGCGCTGTGCCTCGTCTACCGCCATTTCCTTAGTGTAGCCAAGCGCTACCTCCTGAAAGTTTTTGTTACGCACATCTGCCGGCTGCTCCGGCATAGCATTTCTCATTCCTCCACGCATTTGCAATGACCTCCACAGCTATATTCCAGTGCTTCCTGGTCCTTGTACATCTGCTGACGCATTACCAGGTTTGCAAAATCTACCTCGTGAGCATCAAACTCCGGTCCGTCTACACAGGCAAATTTGTTCTCGCCGCCAACCATTACACGGCAGCCGCCGCACATGCCAGTGCCGTCTACCATGATAGTGTTGAGGCTGGCTGTAGTTTTAACGCCGAATGGTTTGGTGGTTGCTGCCACGTTTTTCATCATGATAACAGGGCCGATGGCCAATACCAGGTCAATCTTCTCGCCTGCCTCCAGCATTTCACGCAGCGGGTCGGTTACAAAGCCCTTGCGGCCTGCACTGCCGTTATCGGTGGTCAAAATCAGCTCGTCGCTGATAGCAGCCATTTTATCCTGCCAGATTACCAGATCCTTGTCGCGCGCACCGATGATGGAGATAACCTTATTGCCCAGCTCGTGATATGCACGCGCGATGGGATAAACAGGCGCAACACCGATGCCGCCGCCAACTACTACAACAGTACCGAACTTGCCCATCTCGGAAGGATGTCCCAAAGGACCAACTACGTCGAGAATATCGTCACCCTCGTTAAAGGTGTCGCACAAGTGCTTGGTGGTGTTGCCAACAGCCTGCACGATTAAGGTGATATAGCCTTTTTCACGGTCAAAATCCGCAATAGTCAGAGGAATACGTTCGCTGTATTCGTCAGTGCGGATGATTACAAACTGTCCCGGATGGCATTTGTGTGCCACCAGCGGCGCGTCTACGACGAACTCGTAAACAGCAGGTGCTAAATTTGCTTTGGTAATGATTTTAGCCATTTTCTTGCTTTTCTCCTTTTGCTGCTAATTGCTATTTATTCAAGAGCTTTCTGGTGCAAGCCTCAGCTTCCGCGTAAATCTTTTCTTCGTCAAAAGTCAGCAGCTTGCCTGCTTCCACAACCTTTTTGCCTGCTACGAAAACAGTGTCGGCGTCGGTGCTGCTTGCTGCATAAACCAGCTGGGACAGCTTATTGTGACGCGGATACCAGTAAGGCTTATGCATATCCCACAGTACGATATCTGCCTGCTGACCTGCTTCCAAAAGTCCGGTATCGGCAAATCCCAAAGTCTTGGCACCGTCAACGGTTGCCATCTCCCACGCTTTTTTAGCAGGAACAACGAGCGGATCAAAGGTGGTTGCCTTATGCAGCATTGCGGCAGCACGGCATTCCTCCAGCATATCCAGATTGTTGTTGCTGGATGCGCCGTCCGTGCCCAGGCCAACACAAATGCCCTTGTTCAGCATTGCCGCTACCGGTGCGATACCGCTTGCCAGCTTCAGGTTGCTCTGCGGGTTATGCGCTACACGCACGTGCTTGGCAGCCATGATATCCATATCCTCGTCGGTCAGATGTACGCAGTGCGCAGCAATGGTACCCAGCTCAAACATGCCCAGCTTATCCATCAGCTGAATCGGCGTCATGCCATGCTCTTTGACAACGGTATCAACCTCAAATTTAGTTTCGCACAGATGCATCTGGATTTCAGCCTTGTTGGCAGCAGCCTCGGCAATAACCTTTTCCAGATAATCAACAGGACAAGTATACGGAGCGTGCGGACCGTAGGTAATGCGGATACGGCCATTGTCATAGCCCTGCCAGTTCTTCACCAGCACAGTGTTTTCTGCCAGCTTTACGTCCTTGTCCGGCGCTACGCCGATCAGGCCGCGGCTGAGGTTAGCGCGGATACCGGTTTCGGCGCAGGCACGCGCAACATCCTCCATGAAGGCGTACATGTCGGCAAAGCAGGTAGTACCACCCTTCAGCATTTCTACGATGCCCAGCATTGCACCCCAGTAGATGTCGTTAGCGTCCATCTTGTCTTCAATCGGCCAGATTTTGTTTTGCAGCCAATCCATGAGCGCCATATCATCGGCATAGCTGCGCAGCAGCGTCATAGATACGTGGCCATGGGTGTTGACCATGCCGGCGGTAGCCAGCTTGCCCTTGCCGTCCACAATTTCGTCGGCAGCAAAGTCTGCAGGCACGTCCTTACCTACATAAACAATCTTATTATCTTCAACGGCGATGTTCTGCATTTCACCGTTCGGAGTATGCAGAAGCTCGATATTCTTAATCAGTAGATTAGCCAAAAGATTTCACTTCCTTGGTATAAATTAAGTCCTGCCTCCCTGTTTAATGCTGAGGGAGGCAGATGACAGTGATATTATTGTTTTCTACTCCTCGCCCTGCTGACGTTTGGAGTAATGCTTTTCATAAAAATCATGCATCACGTCCACGTCCTCACAGCTCAGCTCGTACATCTTGTTGCCGGTGCCTGCACAGATTACGGCAATCTGCGCCGCCTTTTCCAGAATTTCGGCAGCAAGCAGTGCCTCTGCCAGATTCTTGCCCCAGCACACAGCGCCATGGTTGGCCAGCAGCACAGCCTTTTTGCCGTTCAGCGCACGCACGGTGTTATCCGCCAGCTCCTGCGTACCGCAAAGAGCGTACTGGGCGCACTCCACCCTGCCGCCGATAATCTGCACGATATCCTCAATAATCGCCGGCACTCCCTGATGCATAGCCGCAAGCGCACTGGCATAAATGCTGTGCGTATGGATTACGGCACCTGCCTCGGGATAGGCGTTATAAATAGCGGTGTGCACCTTCAGTTCGGAAGAAGGAATGCGCTTGCCCTCAACAACTTCGCCTTCACGGTTGATAATGACAACGTCCTCGGGCGTCAGCGTTTCATAACCGTGGCCGGAGGGTGTAATAGCAATATTCTGCGCATCAATGCAGCAGCTGATGTTGCCCCAAGAGCCTGCAACGAGCTTTTTTTCAATCAGCGCATGGCCTGTTTCCACAATGGCGGCACATGCACTTTCTTTAGCAAATAACTGCGTTTCCATGATTATTCGGCAGCCAGATATGCCTTCTGCTCATCACTCAGGGTGTCGATGCCTGCGCCCATAGCCTGCAGCTTCAGAGCAGCGATTTCGGTGTTCAGCTCTTCCGGCAGCACATAAAGTTTGTTTTCCATTGCTCCCTTATGGTCGAGCAGGTATTTCATAGCCAGGAACTGCATAGCGAAGGACAGGTCCATGATTTCAATCGGATGGCCGTCGCCACAAGCAAGGTTAACCAGACGGCCTTCGCCTAGCAGGTTCAGCTTACGTCCGTCAGCCATGGTGTAGGTCATGATATTTTTGCGTACTTCATACGGAGCAACTACAGAAAGCTCCTCCAGATGATGTTTGTTGATTTCTACGTCGAAGTGGCCTGCGTTGCACATAACAGCGCCGTTCTTCATAACCTCCATATGCGGTTTGGTGATTACGTCCTTGCAGCCGGTTACGGTTACAAAGATATCGCCGTGTTTTGCAGCCTCCTGCATCGGCATAACGCGGAAGCCGTCAAATACTGCTTCGATACCTTTAATCGGATCAACCTCGGTAACGATAACGTTAGCGCCAAGGCCCTTGGCACGCATAGCAACGCCCTTACCGCACCAGCCATAGCCTGCAACAACAACAGTTCTGCCTGCTACGGACATGTTGGTGGTACGCATGATGCCATCCCATGAGGATTGGCCGGTACCGTAACGGTTATCAAACAGATACTTGCAGTAAGCATCATTAACGGCAATCATCGGGAATGCCAGATGACCTGCTGCAGCCAGAGCCTTCAGACGATGTACGCCGGTGGTGGTTTCCTCGCTGCCGCCCATCAGGTTAGGAATCAGGTCACGACGTTCGCCGTGCAGCATATTAACCAAATCGCCGCCGTCATCAATAATCAGCTGCGGTTCGCTCTTCAAAGCCTCGCGCAGATACATATTATATTCTTCGTTGGTGCAGCCATGGGTTGCGAAAACGGTTACGCCGCTGTCAACCAGTGCTGCGGCAATTTCGTCCTGAGTGGAAAGCGGGTTGCTGCCGGTAACAACAACATTAGCGCCTGCGTTCTTCAGTACGAGTGCCAGATAAGCGGTTTTTGCTTCCAGGTGAATGGTTACAACCATGTTGATGCCTTGGAAAGGCTTAGTTTTGCTGTATTCATCGTTCAGATGGTTCAGCAGGGGCATATATTCCTTTGCCCACGCGATACGTTGATGACCTAACGGTGCCAATTTGATGTCTTTAATAATGCTTTGCATAGATTCAAAAATCCTCCTTTAATATATGCTCTTTAATCTTTTAAAAGAGCCTGCAATTTCTTAATACTTTCTGTATACGGCGCTTGAAGCACGCCATGCTCGGTAATAATACCGGTAATAAGCTCTGCCGGTGTCACGTCAAACGCAGGGTTAAACACTGCCACGCCCTCAGGCGCAGTCTGCTCGCTGCGGAAATGACGTACCTCGTCGGCCTTGCGCTCCTCGATAGGAATCTGCGCACCTGTAGCAATGGAAAAATCAAAGGTGCTCGTCGGCGCGGCGATATAAAACGGAATTCCGTGTGCCTTTGCCGCCAGTGCTACGCCATAGGTGCCAATTTTATTCGCCGTGTCGCCGTTGGCCGCAATTCTGTCGGCACCGACAACTACAGCGTTCACGCCCTTCGTGCGCATGGTCCACGCTGCCATATTATCGGTAATCAGCGTAACCGGAATGCCGTCCTCAAACAGCTCAAACGCCGTTAAGCGCGCACCCTGCAGCAGCGGACGCGTTTCATCGGCATAAACCATCTTCAGCTTGCCCTGCGCGTAAGCACTGCGGATAACGCCCAGTGCCGTTCCCCAACCGCAAGTTGCCAATGCGCCTGCGTTGCAGTGCGTCAGCACTACGGCAGCGTCAGGCAGCACAGCAGCGCCGTATTCGCCCATACGCTTATTCATGGTGATATCGTCCGCATAAATCTGCTCGGCCTTCTCTTCCAGCTCCTTGATAATCGCCGCAGGGGACTTGTCCTCGCCGTTCAGACGCACAGCAAGAGCGTACTGCAGATTTGCCGCCCACGCCAGGTTTACCGCCGTAGGACGCGCAGTAATCAGATCTGCGCGCACAACGTCCAGCGCACCCAAAAAGTCAGGCTTGTCCGCAACCTCGCGCGCACCCAACACCATAGCGAAGGCAACGGCAGCGCCGATTGCCGGAGCACCGCGCACCTCCAAGCGTTCAATTGCCACTTTCACGCGCTTGTAATCAACGCAGGTAATCCATTCTATCTTTTGCGGCAGCAGAGTCTGGTCCAGCAGCACCAGGCTCCCCTGCTCCCAACGCATAGTTTCTACCATAACAACCTCTTACAGCTTAAAGCCGCCAAACTCCTGCATAGCGTGATGGCAGTTGCACTTCGCCTCAGTCGGCTCTTCATAAGCGATGAAGGACAGAATCAGCTTTTCCATATTCTTAATGCTCAGTGCCATAGCGTCGCAAACCTCTTTATGAGAAAGCGGTGTCGGGGAAATGCCGGCAGCCATATTGGTAATGATGGAGCAGTTGGTGTAGCACATCTCTGCCTCACGCGCCAGAATAGATTCCGGCATATTGGTCATGCCAACCAGGTCACCGCCCAGCATAGCGAACATTTTAATTTCGGCAGCACTTTCAAAGCGCGGGCCTTCAGTGCAAACATAAACACCGTGCTTATGGAAGGTAATATCTGTTTTCTCCAGACATTTGATAACCTTCTCGCGCAAAGTCGGGCAATACGGATAGGTGAAATCGCAGTGCGCTACACCACGCTCGGGGGAATCATAGAAGGTGTTGATGCGGCTCTTGGTGAAGTCCAGCACGTTGTCGCAAACTACGAAGTGACCTGCCTTCATCTCCGGGTTGAGGGAACCGACTGCGGTAGTAGCAAAAATCTCCTCTGTTCCCAGGCTCTTCATAGCCCAGATGTTGGCACGGTAGTTTACCTTGTGGGGCGGTACGGAATGGTCTACGCCGTGACGGCTCACGAAAACTACCTGATTACCGCTCATTGTGCCGATGTTGCACAAAGCCTTACCAAACGGTGTTTCTATAATCTTTTTTTCGAATCCCTTCAGGGTATCGGGATTATCAATACCGGTTCCGCCGATGATAGCAATTTTACGCATATGCTTTGCCTCCTTTATAGTTAAATGTGATAACGAAAACTGTTTGCTAAAGTATGTTATTACGCATAATATCTATGCAGATTCTCCACACTTTTTCTATTATATAATACCATAAATAAGGCATAATTTAAAGAGTAAAGAAAAAGCACTCTCAGCAGGTGTGAGAGTGCGAAGTGGGTGGAATTGAAGATTTTATTCATGACGCAGTTTCTTTCCTAAAGTATTAGCCAATTGCTTAGCTATTGCCTTTGCTAAAAAGGGAGGTACGGCATTCCCAACTTGTTGGTATTGCTTATCTTTAGAACCACAAAATACAAAACTATCAGGAAAAGTTTGTAATCTGGCTGCTTCTCTAATACTAAGTGCTCTGTTAAGAACAGGATGAATCCACATAGACTTTCGTACATTGGTAACTGTTCCACTTGGAGAATCATATTTTAATCTTAAATAAATAGTATTTTGAGTACGTTTTACATCAGTATAAGTATTCTTTTTCAGAGAATCTTTCAAACTGTGAAAGTTTTCACCTTGATTTAAAGCTTCGAATCTTTTCATTGCTACATCTGTAGTTTTAGTAATAATATGGTTCTTTAAGACATCGGAATTTCTTAATTGCTTGGCTAATGGACTTAAGCGACTCTTATGCTTCAATATAATACCATTCTCATCATCAACTAAATCATGTACCGTCCCCTCATCTTCCAAATCAAAAATTGCATCATGAACCGTTCTATACTCTTCTTCTTTGAATTTTTTATGAGGAAGAAATACAACATTAGAAATACTTTTCTTTATTCCTATAATAACAAAACGATTCCGTTTTTGTGGTGCGCCAAAATCTGCTGCACACAATATACCACTGTTAATAGCATAACCATCTTCACCAGATGTCAAAATCTTTTCCAGATAATCTAAAACTGCAAAAGAGCGAACATTTGCTAATATACCTTCTTTTTTCGTACTTTCATAATAATCAACATGTATATGGTTATCAAATATCTCTTTCGCTTTGCTTAACATACGCTGAATCATAATTGCCGGTTCAATTAAATTTTGAATTTCTTCTATATCAAGATTTCCATCAAAGTAATCTTTTATTGCTTTAAATGCTTCTCTGGTTCTCTCTACAATATAGTCATTTGCATCATCTTCAATATAATCTTTAGCAATTTTTAAAAGCTTTTTCTGGTGTTTTTCTAAAGACTTTTTCAACTTATCAGTGTTTTTTGCACCTTTGTAGATAATATTTAATTCTCGATAGTCATCCTCTGGCCAAAGTCTCTGAATCAGCAAATCTTGATTTTGAACAATATCCAACGCGCCATCAAACAAAAATTGTGCACTCAATAAATGTATTGGTGTATTTTTGTTTGGAATCTCATACTCATCTATAATTTCCAAATCATTTTCTTCCATATAGAAACGATGGACATCAGATTTAAGCATACTTACATTTTCCATAACAAATGCTTTAGGACGTAATTCTCTAATTGCCCTAATATATTGCTTTACCAACATATTATTCTGACTGATTGCATGGTTTTTTTGTCTGTTTGCATTTGAAAAACCTTGACAAGGAGGCCCACCGATAACCACATCAATATTTCCATATCTCCTTTGAATATCCGCATAATCTGCATTGCAGACATCCCCCTGCAACTCAACATTTGAATGGTTACGATGATACGTTTCCTGCATATGTGGTTCTCTCTCAAATGCAACTTTTATATCATATTTTCCTGTTTGCATAAACCCTAAGCTTAATCCACCAGCTCCTGCAAACAAATCAACTACTGAATATGTCATTCCTCTCTATTCTCCTAATTTTGAATTTTTGCTTCATAACGTTTTTGAAGCAAATCCCAACACTCTTCTTTTTTACACCACTGCCCAATATTTACACCGGAAACTGTAGGATTTTGAAAATGATTCCAAACAAATAATGCCAATTTTTCTATTAAAATTTTCGTTTCGGCATTAATGGTTTGGTTATTCCAAATCTCCTGTGGATTAATTAAATCTGAATGATATTTTCCAATCAATGCTACAGTATAATAGTCCTGTTGAGCTTTAAAACCACCAAATTTTAGATTTTTGATAACTTCATCGCAGCTATTGAACAATATAACCCTTGAAATCATCTCAATATAACTTTGCTCAGATGGTTCACTAAATTCACCATTAGAAACTTTATCTGAGAAAAATACAAAGTTGGTTTCTAATCCTTTGCTAACAATATATGGATATCCTTGATAAGCCATCACACATTTAGCAGCTACAGTTTTGGAAATACAACGCTTCTTAGGACAACGATTTTTAAATTCTCTTTTTGCAGCTGTTGTTGGTTGACGATTCAATTCAACTAAATACTGTCCTCTAGCTCTCTCGTAAAACCAATAGTCTGTTGATTTTCCCTTTATAACTGGAATTGGTGTTGACCTAGATAAACGTTCCATCTTAACATGGTATGTATCGTTTGCATTAAAGTCAGACATATTAATTTTGTTTTGACTATTTGCATACTTAGATATGTTATGAATAATATCTTCTGCCTGATCTTTTTGCTTAATAACAGATAGCTTAATCTGTACATTTACCTGATCCAAAGGCAGCTTTGACTTATAAGCATTGTAAATAGATGCTGTAGTTTGCCCACCATTAACAATCTGCCAACCAGTGATTTCGGTAATATTTACAACGTCTCCATCATTTAAATCATTTTCAACAACAATACTATCTGCAACAGTTGAAATTCCATTATTATAAGCCATAAACATTTGAGGTTCATTAGCTAACGACACCTTAATTCCTTTATTAACCTTACCAGTTGCTTGTAAGAAAGAACGAACATTTTTCTGAATAAGTTCTTGTCCCTCAGATTCATAAATTCGTGCTAAGAGATTACCGGAGATAACTCCAATATAACAGTCATATATATCATTCTCTCCCTTGACCTTAATCAATGGCAACGATGTGGAATACTTTTTTTTCAGTTTAACAACAAGTTGACGTTCTACAGCTTGACCACCAAGTACACTTTGATATAATCTTTCAATATCCCAAACATCATAACTAATTGACACCTTTCCATTACGAGTATCTTCAGGAATATATTGTACTGTTTCATCATTTGTTAATAAAATAATTTTAACTGTTTCAATATCCTGCTTATGTTTTTTGATAAACTCATATGCTTGATATCCGTCGCTAGATTCCTCTAAAGCTTCAAATGAATCTGTACCACAAGTTTTATAAAACTTAAGAACCTTTTTCAGTAACTTATCAATTTCAGTTTTCTTAACTTTTTCAGGTTTGGATTTTCCTTGATACTTACTAACAATCAAAGTAAGAGAACGAAAATACTCATTAAATGCATAACCATCTAGTTTCATATTCTCGCCATCTTTTTTAAAGTCTACCAGAGTACAATCCGAAACAAAAGTTTCTCCTGCTTCCGTAAGGTAAGAAATAAACAAGCTTTTAAAGGCTGTATTCGTAGAAACCGGGCTATTTTCTTTTATATAAGTAGAAACTTCATCTTGTAATTCTTCATAGAATTCAACAATTTTTTCATTTAGCAAATCCGGCTCCTCCTTTCAGTATTTTTAGTACAGATTCAACGTCTTTAGCATATGGCATACAAAGCATAATGTTAATTCGATATGTAATATCAGTAACCCCTATTGGTAATATTTCTTTAATTATTTTTGGAAAATTATCTTCGACCGAAAAGCAATATACATCGCGAAGAAAATATCCTGTAGTATAGTTATCTGTGACCTCATCTAAATAACCATATTTCCTTAGCTTTTCATTAAAACACTGTAAAACAGATATATCTGCATTTAATTTACCGCGTATTATTGCAATTATGTCTTGCAACTTTTCTCCTCCACTTTTACTTACGCGCAATGCATAGAAACGTAAGAAAAGTTTCCCTGGTATATCTCCACTGTCCAACTGATACTCACTGCTGATACTTGCAAAATATGGAGCTTTTGTAGAAGTAGTTTTTACTTCTACTGCATGTGAACCAAAATAGAAATCATGTGTTTCATTCTCACTTCCAGCCCAATGCATCACTGCATCCGCGCCATATGAATCTAAACATTCGCTTAAAAACATTAACTCACCATATAGTCCTTGTTGACGCTCGTTTGACATAAATATCTCTTTATCAGCAGCAAAAAAATCCTTCCACTTTGTAAGAACTCTTGTAATTACTGAGATTGACTCATCAGCCTTTTCTGCTATTTTTAGTTGGAATCTTAAATCTTCAACAACAACTTCAAAGATGTCACTAGCACTATCAGGCAACTGCAAAAGAGCTATAAAAGGAGTTGTAATCCCATATGCTGGAAGTGTAGCTATTTCAATATCAATACCCTTCCAATGAGGGAATCTTCTTTTATTAACTTCTGACGTAACGGAAAAGAATGCTGAACGCATCTTTGTGACAATATTAACAGCAAAAGCAATCATAATTCCATTATCAAACTTCACCATACGCATAGCAAATGGTGAAGCAATTTTGCTTTTCCCAGCTGATATATCTAATAATATTTCTTTGTAAATTTTAGCCGTATAGCTCATCACTATCTTTCTCCAATGCAATGTCATTCATGCGATAAGATTTAAGGTTTCCTTTACCTTTTCGATCAGGAAATACTGCTGCAAATCCAAAAGGTGGTTTGTGATTTCCTTCAATATTCGTCAACTTACCTGCATCTCCAATTGGGTAAAGAATTAAAAGGCCATTTGAGAAAGGTCGTGTTTCTCTACGGATAATTTCGTTAATTTTCGCTTTTAAAGGATCATTTTTATATTTTTCCTTTAACTCATGAACTTTGTTATACAAATCATTATCGTAATCCAAATACTCATGATCAGCAGATGTCATTGTATGTATGGAACAAGTAGTATCATATGAATCTACACCAGAACCTTCTTTTCTGTAAATGCCACCGCCTATACCTTTAAGATCTGCAATATCAAATTCTTTACCATGACCGCTTACATTAATTAAGCATACTGTCCAAGATTTAACACCACCAATTCCATCAGCATTCATTGTTAGAATATAGTCAGCCATATATTTACTATTTGCCCTAGTAGCAGTTTTAGACGTTTCATAACTTTCAAAGAAGTTCGCTATATCATGAGCAGATACATTCTGGTAGAAAATGTGATTGCCCGGAGCTTTACGTCCATGAATTTGTCGGTACTGTTCATCTGTTATACGGCAACTCTTAATTGCACATAAAAGATCCTCTACAGCCTCAAAGTTTCTATCAAACTGTTCTCCATCAATATCAAATACACGCGTCTGACTCAGCTTACAACTAAAATCTCGCTTAAATTCTTGACCTGTTCGCATTTTATTCCTACTAGTTATTTCTAATGTCGGATGAGATGCAATGCGCAAGCCAAACTCCTGTGGAGTTTGAACAACACTCTTCATAAAATCAAATTGTTCTGCTAAATCTTCTGTAGCCATAGAAATGTGTGAAAAACTTGCGTAAAGAGTTGGAGTAGTAAAAAGTCTACATGCATCAAGATAACCAGGACGGAAACCAAACCATCTACCCATTTGCATCAGGGTGTCATAGGTATTAGAGCTACGTGTAAAATAACTTACCGTAAGTCCTTCTAGTGTTAATCCTCTGGAAAGCTTATCACCACCAATAACGATGACATTAAATGGCCTACCCTCATTTTTCTTATACAGGAGAACATCATCGCTCTTTCCATTTACACTATATACATCTATTTCTTTTTCATCAATAATTCGTTTAATTTCACTCCATATAGAATCCCAACATATGTTATCACATCCATACATATATTTAGCAAACTGTACTTTCATCTTATCGGTTGTAGGCACGTAGTCATCTTCCCAAATTGCTTTAAACTCACTTTCGATGACAGGATCTCCATAACGAATATAAGACTCAATCTCTTCCTTGTAATATTTTAAAATTTTTTGTTTAATCTTATTTTGTTGAGCAACAAAACGAACGATATGTACTAACATTGTATTCGGCTTATTCTTATGTCCTCTACAATTTCTAAGTGCAGTCGATACAAGAAAGTATTTTACAGCCAATTTTAGCTCTTTAGGAAGCTCCCCTACTTTATCAGTAGATTTAGTTCCCTTGCCAAGATAAGATGCGCCATACACTATTTCCCGATAAAGTGGCATCGTAGGAATATCTTCACTGTTACCCAAGCCAAAAAATTCTCTGGCACCAATATACTGATCTGCTCTAGGAGTTCTATATATAAAATCTCGAGGGAATAAATCAGTACCATATTTTTCATCATTGATATTAGGAGGAATAAATATGTTTGCAAAAGGTGTAGCCGTATAGCCGATGTAAGAACGACATTCAAATACATTCAAGAGTTCTCTAATCAAACCATTTATAGTTGTAGGATTATAATCATCTAAAACATTTCCATGCTCATCGTAGCTTTCTTTCGTATTGATAGAAGCCTGGTCGGCTTCATCATCAATAATAAGTGCAGGAAATTGGGCAGGAATTTTCTTTTTTCCATTTATCATTTCCGCACAATGATTTTTTCGAAAAAAACGTAGAATTTTACGCAAAACAGAAGCATTCTTTTTGGTAACAACCATAAGCGGCGGCATCATAGATACTCCTTCTGTTTTTTTGTTTACATCTCCTTTTTCATCTCGTGTAGTAATTGACTGAACAATCGTACTCACACCATGATGCGGACCAATACCAACACCGATTACATTTTTTTCTTTAGTCATATCACCAATATAATCAAGACTGGTTTCGTATCCTAAAACTTCTTCATCAATACGTGACTGCGTTTGACTACGCAAACTATTATGAATGCCTGATAGTACAATTACAATTCGGTATCCAGCATCATACGCTTTGTTTATCATACCTATATAATGTGCTGTTTTACCAGACTGAACATAGCCAAATACCATACCCATACGTTCACCAGCTACGCCCTTCCTAGGATTAATCAAGGCATTCATAATCTCATCTGTAGACAAATCAATGTCTTTTACTGCAGCAAGACTCCACGAAGGTTTTCTAAACAGATAGTCAGAGTAGCGACTCCAATATTCAGATTTAAATTCGCTAGTTTCCTTAAGTTCATTCCACCAAGTCTTATCTTCTAAATTAGGATCACATACACCAATAGAAGGTTCTGTATAAGCGGTCACTTCACAAAACAAAAATTGCTTAAAAACTTCAATATCCTTAATTATATCAAGAACTCCAAATTTTTCTGCTGTCTTTTCAACCGCAGCAGAAATTGACATATTTTCTTCCTTTGCAAATTTCGCACAAAACTCATATCCGCTTTTATACAAACCTTCTTCAATTTCACTTAAATTTTTTGGTAAGTTAAGCATTTGCATCCTCCACTAGTCTAATAATTTCTTCGCGAAGATGTCTATAATTCGGCATCTCAAACAGAGTTGATTTTGTTTCTTCCTTATCAAATCCTAATGATAAAAATTTATTAATCAAATTTGTAAGCTCTTTTATTTGCACTTTATACTCTAAAGAATCGTTATCTATCTCTGTATCTGATTTTCCTTGATGTAAAGAATCTGTAACCCCAGATAACATAAATGGTGCAAAATTCTCAACCAAAACAAGATATGCTGCCAATGTCTCTCTTCCATTGTCGTTTAATTGCTTATTAAGATTGTTCAACAAAGAATGTTTTCTGTTAATATGAAAAGAATAGCGGCCATTCTTTTTTCTTTGCTCCCACACATAATCTAGATTAGGAGCACTGACATTAGATTTTGAATAGCTGCCCCGTGAATTATATACACGGGCTGAAGCTTCAGTACAAATGTCAATCGCTCTCTCAACAGCATCTCTGACATAACTTGGTAACGAAGCTGTTGATTTTTTAATATCGATTTTCCAATCTTCATCACTAGCCGATGTAATATCGATTTTTATACGAGCCAAATTATATGCCGGTTCCTTTTTTATGTAATCAAACCACGTACCGCAAATAATCAAGCGTCTGTTTCTATAAACATAAACCCCTTGGTGATAGTTCCATCCTTTTGGACCACCCGCAGCCTGATAGTCAACATCTGATGCAAATTTCGTTTTATGCGGTAGAACATAAGGCTGAATAATCACCTCAGCACAACCATCCTCTGAGAAAATTGATTCCTCTGGAAGTTCCTGAGTGGCACCGTTTTCTAAGATAAACGGATTCCACGCTTTAACTATATTATTATTTAGTTTTAGAATAAGATTATTCTCTTCAATAAAACGATGAAACGTAAGAGCTAAATGCTTTTCTGTTCTATTGGCAATTCTATAAAACTTGCTTTTCGCCTTCTTTTCATCATCAATATCAATAACACGATCTAATTTTTCAATTACAATAACTGTTCCCTGATGGTCAATTTGAGAAGTAAACTCTGATATTTCACTTTCATCACGAATAATCAAATTCCACCCAATTTCTGGTATACTATCCAAATCCCAAGACGCATTACTTACAATAGAATTCGATTTTGTTATAACTGTTAATTTTTTTCCTATTGAAAATGCTGCTGTCTTCATACCCATACCAAATCGTCCTAAATCATCATCTTCTCGGATTTTACAGGGATCTGAGGATCCTATACGCATATTTTCAATCAGCGCCTTATCACTCATGCCAAAACCATCATCAGAAATCACAATTCGTTGTTTTTTCCAATCAAACTGAATATTTATTTCATGAGCATGAGCTGAAATGCAATTGTCTATAATGTCTGCAATAGCAGTTTCCTCGTTATATCCTACAGAACGTAGAGATGCTAGTAATAATCTTGCTTCCGGAATAGATTGAACTTTTTTTACCATAAAAAACACCTCCAACAATTAGATTATACAACATTTCCCCAAATTATTTTAGACCTTACCCATAAATCTTTTATTATCGTGATTGTTTGAAAGTATCTATCATTAAACTCTTTCTTTACACTTTCTCCACTATCTCCAACAGCTCCTCCGGTCTTGTAATCACAAAATCTGGTTTGCCCTCTTCCACCAGCTTCTCCCAGGCAAAGGCCGTATAGCGCACGGCAACGGTTTTCGCCCCCGCACTACGTCCGCTCTGCAAATCGAAGGGACTGTCGCCGACGCACAGGCATTCCTCCGGCTGCAAGCCCAGCTTGGCACACGCCGCCAGCATCGGCTCGGGATGTGGTTTGTTCTCCTTCGTATCGCCCAAGGCAACGGTCGCATCAAAATACTGCGTCAGCTGCAGGCAGTCCATGCCACGGCGCAGCATCGGCGGCTTTTTAGAGGTAACAACCGCCAGCTTAATGCCCTGTGCCTTCAGCTGCTCCAGCGTTTTCTGCACGCCGGGGATAGGACGTATCATATCATCATGATGCGCGTTATTATATTCTCTGTAAGCGTCGCGCATAGTTTCCACCAGCTCGGGCTTACCGGAAAGCGCAATCATAGCCTCGGGCAGAGGCAGGCCGAAGGTCGCCACAATCTTTTCACGCTCCGGCATAAAGCCCAGCACCTCCTGACAGGTGTGCTCAAAGGTGGCAATAATCAATTCTATTGTATTGGCAATAGTGCCGTCAAAATCAAAAAGTATTCCCTTAATCTGCATCTTCATATCCTCTCTGCTCTTTTTGCTTATCTGGTACTGTCAATAGTTTTGCGCAAATTTCTTCAGACATCCTAGCAGAAGTTTAG
>OFMT01000767.1_pt1 | contig 26944 bp, 33 predicted proteins | sample 1541891 | NCBI WGS metagenome assembly OFMT01 (sample SAMN04209230, study PRJEB22552) | human gut metagenome | biome: gut; material: feces | host: Homo sapiens | place: USA: Oklahoma | reverse complement strand
AAGGATCTGATGCACCTATGCTGGATTATGAAAATGTAACTGCTCAGTTCTTTGAAAATAGGACTGAAAACTTCAGTACGATCGATGATCTGTATAAGCATTGTATGGAAATTATGAAATGATAAGAACTTTAAAAGTTATCAAAAAATAGCTTCCATGGATAATGTAAGAGATAGTCATACAATGGCAGCAGGCGGAAGAAAGAAGCGGAAGAAAGAGGCACAGCCTGCTGCCGGACAGGATAAAATACGAAGGTGCGGCAAGGCAATGAGAAGATCAGTCGATGAAATGCTCAGAGAGCCTATGAAAACTTAGGGAGGTAGAAGCGATGGTGGTCGAAAAATGGATCAAGATCTATAACAACAGGAGATATGACATAGAGGTAAGGCATGAGGACTGGTGGTATCAGGCATTCATACATGGAAAACATATTACATGGGCAGATGCCAGTTTAAAAAGTCTGCAGGATATCCTGTATGGAAACGGATGCAGAAAAAAGACCGGGAAGAATACTTATGAAGAAAAATGTGTAACGCTGGTAATGGACTGGCAGAAGATCGACTGGTCGTGGATCTTAAGTATTATCGACAGAAATGAAAAACTTAGGGAGGCAGAAAATGGCAAAAAATAAACCAAGATGGAAGGACCTGCCTTTTGAAGACAGGTTTGAAAAACAGATGGTAAGAAGTGGCATGTCAAGGGAAAGTGCCGCAGAATGGAAGAAGATACATAAAGAACGCAGGGCTTTAAGGGAGGAATAGGCTTATGCTACAGGCAGGAACAAAGGTCAGGACAAAAGATGGAAAATCCGGTATCGTAACAGGCACATGGAAACCACATGATGTAAATCCGAAAGTATTTACCAAAGATGCGCCGGACGGTTACGAGATCATAGACGAAGACGGCTTACTCCACGTCTGCATACAGGATGACTTTACTGTGACAGCTTAAAAAAGGAATCAGAAACACCGGATCCGGCAGACCTACATACTGCCGGACGAACCGGAGAACAGAAACAGGCAAATATCAACTATAAGAAAAGAAAGAACAAGAGGTATGGAATGGAAGATGTAAAATTCATCAGACAGATAACCGATCATATCAAAGGCATGGAAAGGCAGATTTATGGCAACTGCGCCTACTATGCCCTTGAGAAAGACGGGAACAGGGCAAAGCTGTACTGTGAGAGTGGTGGCGTGCAGGTGGCAATCATCAGTAAAACAGCCGGACCGGTAGACAGTGTATTCTTTCCCTTTGCAAATTATTTTGACAAGGTAAGCTGCAGCAAAGGAGCACCTGAGTGGTATCAGCACATCGATGGAAACAGGTGGTATTTTGAAGAGTATCCGCATGTACTGCCCAAAGATAAAGATTACGACCGGCTGGCAGCAGGACTACAGCAGTATATGCAGCTTTTTACATAAGAGGTATGCGACTGTAAACAGATCTGCAGGAGCCTGTACACTTCCTGCAGATCAAAAGAGAAAAAGAAGAGGAGACAAGGTTATGGCAATGATCAGATTAACTGCAGGTAACTACATCTGCACATATAAAGGAATAATTGAAATTCGGGCAGACCGGCTGGAGGATGCAGTCGAGAAAGCGGTAATATATCATAAGGATAAGTACCGCAGGTCCATTGAGGGAATAGAAACCGATGCAGGGGAAATTGCGGAAAAAGAGAAGAAGATAGATATGCTTGTGCCAAAGTATGTCTGTCGGATTCCTGGCATCATCGGTGTGCTGTGCTGACTATATATAAAGGCGGGTGATTCATCATGGATAAGATCAAATGCTGTGCAAACTGCAGTCACTGTATAGCTTTTCCAAAGAATAACAGGTATGGTGATATAGAATATTTCTGTACTGTAAACGGGTATTTTACCGTACAGGCACATAAAGACATAGGCAACGTAAAGCATTTTACACCGGGCGGCAGGGAGCTTGAATGCAGATATGAGGAAGCATAACGAACATATCATATATATTTATGGAAAACTTAAATAACAGCCTACTTAAATAAATGCTGTTGTCATTTCCTGTTACCAGACATATAAGCGCAGGGCACTTCCCATAATTTTGCCATATGAAAAATTGGTACATTTGTATATTGCCTGTTATAGCCCAATGGGTTATACTATAAGTGTAAAGGACATAGATCTCACCGTTTACAACAGACCTGTTAGAAGCCATCGCTGACAGATGGATCGTATCATAAATAAAAGGAGGTAAAATACCATGGATTTTTTCACTAAACAACAGCAGCTGATCAGCCAGCTGCAACATCTGCATGAAAGTTTCAACTACTTTGTATGTCTCCGGATCATCTGTAGGATAATTTGGATCATCGTTCCCCCTCTGGTCATTTCTGTTATAGTAATCCTTGCGGCATCACGGCTCATAGGCTGGGCTATCATCACACTGCCGGGGATCCTTTATAAGATCACAGAGGAGGATACGAAGCTTATAGAAATTTGTTACCGGATATCGGAATTTAGCGATCAAAAAAGATATTATTACCAGAATGGTGTACAGTATGAACTGAAAACAGTCATGCAGCTTCGTACAAGTGATGCATGGAAGGGAAAATTAAAAAAACAGCGTAATATCAGGATAGTAATCTGCATCACCTGCCCCATACTTCTGATTTTATTCAGTCTGCCGCTTTGTTTTTCGCAGATAGGTGCCGTTGTTACGATCCTACTGGATATGTCTATTATTTCGCTGAATACCCTGTTTATTGCAAGGTATTTCGACGATCACCCGGAACTGAGCGATTATGGCAAAAAGAAGGCTTATGAAAAAGAAGTACAATCCATGCTGCAGAAAGAAGCCAAGGCTATTGCAGGGCAAAAGGAACCGGATGATCCGACTAAGATGAGCAAGATGATGAATGAATGGTATAGAAAGCATAAGGACGAATTTACATACGAGGCCGTCATGGAAAAACTAAAAAACGATCGAAAGTCCCTGTGAAATACCCATAAATACCATAAACCATATATGCCGGTTATCGGACGCCTGGTAATTGGCATATATCACAAGACATACAGGATATATAAAGGAGGAAGAGAGCATGTCAGATATCAAATATGAGATTATCAAAAGTGTAGGAATACTCAGTACATCAGCAAAAGGATGGACGAAAGAGGTAAATATGGTATCCTGGAATGGCGCAGAACCAAAGGTAGATATCCGCGACTGGGCGCCGCAGCACGAAAAGATGGGTAAAGGGATCACGCTCACAAAAGAAGAAGCAAAAGCACTTGTCAAGGTTCTTGGTACAGAACTGTAATTTCAGAATGGAAGAAAACGATGGTAGTAAGTCTGAAGGACATGGATAATAAGCCTTGATATGAGGCAGAAAGGATTGAAATAAATGGGAAAAATGATTTGTAAACACAGCGTATCCTGCAGTAAACATTTTACCGCCTTAGAGAAGGTCATTCTCGGCAAAATGTTTGACTGGGAAGAATGGAATAAGAAGAACCAGTCTTCGGATGAAGAGACATTTATCATTACAAATGAAGCAGGGCTGATAGAACTTGATGCTCATGAGTTGTTCCATGCGATCAATCATCTTGTAGAGCTGGGGATCTTAAAGAGAAGGGACTGTGACGCGGTAGCATATGAATGGGCTGACAGAAAGCGTATTGCCGGATTGATATAAGAGTGTATGTTGGAAGGTATAAAGCCATGAAGGAAAGAAAAATCATAGATGGATAGATAATGGAAAGAAGCAAGAGTTTCAAGGTATTTAGAATGGAGGAAAACTATGAATACAGCCAAACTTGAAAAGAAAACGATGGTAGTAAGTCTGCAGGAAAATGAAAAACTGAAAGATGCAATGGATCAGTATACGCGCAAGATCATGGAAACAGTAAAGAAGATATCAGTTGACAGCGGCAAAGAAATCACATGGGCTGAAGCAGGATGCATGAACTCGGTCATAAGAGACAGTGTCTGGCGGTATTTTTTAGAAAAGGGGCTACTGGGATATGATCCGGAATTTCTAAAAATTATCGATGAAGATGATAAGTTAAAAAGAGACGAGCTCTTGCCTACAGTCAGGGATCTTTATGAGAGGATTGCTACATATATCAGCGGCAACCCGGCAATGTTATCGGCAAAAGAAGATCTTTTCAAGATAATGGAAGAAGATATCTTTACGAAAGGTTCTAAGCAGTCCAATGCTTTGAAAAAGATCGTGGGACAGCGTTATAATAGCCTGCAGGAGGTCCAGAAGGACATTGAGGATATCACAGGCAAAAAGACAAGAGATATTGAGGATTCTAACATGCCGGGAACAAGAACAGACTTTATCATGAGTTACCGGTTTACGGATTCGGATGATTTCCATATCCTGTATTACCTGAAGGATAACGCAGGAAATTATTACATCACTGAGGCATAAAGAGTGTAAATAAGTATGATGGCAGCCATGTATACTGCTGCCATCATATGCTATAATATACTCATAATACAGAAAGAGAGGGTTTAATGGTGCAGGTTAATGGAGAAAATATCAGATTTCTTGGAGAGATCATAGGGGAAATACAGGAAAAGATGCCGGACGGATACAGCAGGGATGATATTGACAATGTACAGATATTCAGGTGTATCGAAGATAAAAGACCTATAACAAGTGTATATGACATTTCAGAAGGTCATGCGCACGCCTGCATTGATGACAGTGCGGATCTGGAGTCCTTTAAAAGCCTGCAGCACATGAACTACCATACGCCGGTTTATGACTGGAAGTATGTAGACAGAGAAGATTATGCCGTATATATCAGTGCTGACAGCCAGCTGGAAGATTACATGGAAGAAGATGAAAAGATGCTCGTGCTGCTCCTGCCGGCACCATCCGGTACTATCCCGGAAAAAGAAGTATGGGATGCCGTGGCAGCAGGTGAGGTCAGCAAGGAACTGTACGGACAGATCGTATATTCTGCATCAAAGAAAGCGAAACTCTACAGAGGATGGCATTTCAAGAAGAAAGATACAGATCTTACTGTAAGACGCCAGGGATACAAAGATGAGCTTTTATATAAGCAATATTATGGTTATAAGGACGATCTGCTTGAGGATATCGAGGTAAAGGAATACCATTATGATCCTGAGAAAAAGATACTGTATGCATATAAAGAGATCGGCGGCTATAAGTTCCATCAGATACTATTTACTGACGTATCCATGGAAAGAGCTGCGGCAAGCGCCAAAGAAAGCGATCTGCATCTTAAAGTAATAAAAGATGATCTGTGGATAGAGGGTGTCAGCAAAGCTTCAGAAAAGGTATTCTGTGATGAATTTGTCCGGTTTGCACATGACAGGATCATGACAAGGGACACGGAATGATAATTATGAAAACATGGTTAATCCGTGTTGAATTTGGTAAAGAAAGGACAGCCCAGGTCGTGGGAGTGTCAAAAAAGAGTAGCTATAAAGAAAGTGAGGCACAGATATATGGACGATATTAAAAAATTAAGAGAAAGCACCCATATGTCGCAGGCACAATTTGCCAGTCATTTCGGGATCCCGGAGTCAACTCTGAAAAAATGGGAACAAGGGACACGAAAGCCACCTGAATACGTAGGTTCTATGATGAAGCAGATACTGGAATATGAAAACAAGATTCCACAACATAAGAACTGACACACATGACGTTTGCTATACAGAGTATAGCAAACAAAGAGAGGGCACCCAGACTGAGGTGAAAAATTTTGAAGCAGCGGCGGCAGTAGGCGACCGCTGGGAGCTGTCAGCATGACAGTATTAACCGATAAAGATAAAAAATAGGAGGAAATAAAAGATGACAAAAGGATATGTAAAAGATTTTTTTGGAAATGATACCGAAATGAGAAGCTGGATTTTTGATAATGGAATTGAAGTATATGAAAAGGATTATGACAATGATCTGCATTGTTTGGCAGTTTATAACGGAGATGAAAAGCTTGGAACAATTTATCCGGACAACATTGGTGCCATGGAGAGCTGCATAGAATCGTTAAACGCTGGAGAAGACCCGATAAGCGGACATTGGGAAGATGGTCGCGGCAATTTATGTACGATGGCAGGATGGGGAATCGAAGAAGATGATAATAAGATGGATTTTGAAGATTTCCAAAAAACGGCGCTTGAAGGAAGCGGAGTACAAAATGACGATGAGCAGGTATGGGTCAATGTCAAAGGAAAACAGTATACAATCAACATTGGCGAAGTGATCAATCATGAAGAGAAAGAGCCATTTGAAGCCTCTTTCTGTTTGGAAAATCATCTTGATCATGATGCATGGCAAAATCTGTATGATCAGTATTTAACAGAGCATTAAGTAAATTGATATGGGAGGACAAGGTTAACCATGATATGGAGTAAATTGCTTGAAACATATGAAAATTGTAATGATATAGTAAGGGTGGCGCATGTTGCGCTGCCCATATCCGTAGGCGTGTTACTTGATCCGCAAGGGAAGCTGCTGCTTATCCAAAAGTTTGAAAAGAAAGAATGGGCTGAATCGCCTTGTACAGTAAGATCTGAAACGAGGACAAGCAACATATGCCCGCATATCCTTAATGACAAGTATGCATACATAGGAAATAAAGAAAAAGAAAAACACGAAAAATACATGGATCAGTTAAATGAGTATGCGTTAAACAGCGGGCATTTATATCCAAATGCCATATATAGATACCTGTCAGAAAACGATATCGACAAGGATTTAACCGAAAACGGCATACAAGCAGATGGCAGCGATTACATTGGATTTGCAGTTTATAAAATGGAATATGAGCCGGAAGAGTGGACGGAATATTATACAAGTTCACTACCGAAAAATGGCGTATGTACTGTGACGATGCAGGATGATTATATACCGGAATCATATCCGGCAAAAATTATGGATGCAACAGACAAGTCAAAAATATTTGTTAAGGGGTGTGGCGTCGGATATATTGCATCCCAAAAAATCATACATGCAATGCAGTATCTTAATTGGTGCAAAGCAGCCAAAAATTAATAAGGGGGTATACAATGTTTGCTGTTACTGAATTTTTCAGACCTGAAGATGAACAAAACTGGATAAAAGTGTTTGGAGAGAAGGAAGAAGCATTTAGCTACGCGAGAGAACAAGCTAAAGAGACATACGAGGAAGAGGTTAATAAATTATCCGATCCCGAAGATATCAAGCTGGAAGAGTTCGAGCAAAGAGACAGCCTTACCATAAGGCTTCAGGAATATTTTAAGACCGATTCGCCAACGGGTCTTATGGCATGGATTTGGAGCGTTCAGGAAATCAAGTGATTTTGCGCCTATTCCTGATTGACTTAAAAGAACTGCAATATTTATCCGTAAGATAAGGAGTAGATACATATGATCATAAAAAACGACAATTTATTAGAAGATTGTAAAAATGACATAAACTCGGTACTGGGACGCGATGTTTTAGCATTTGAAGCCTCACCGACAAGAGAGGACAAACAGTGGCTGTATCACAGGTTATTAATACTCGCTATAATATGTATACCGGTCATACTTGCAGAATTATTCTTATGGAACAGCACACATAACTCGAAAGTTGCGTACGTTATTATATTACTTACTGTCATAGTAGTATATCTGATAATGCAATTACTTAAAAGGATGTATAACAAAAAACTGGCAGCTCCTTTAGTAAATGATCTGCGGGAAAGAACTGAAAAGGCAGAAGATCTGGAAACAATAGAGTCTTTGTACAGGGAAATAAAACACAGCATAGAACTATATGAAATTTGCACTAAAGAATCAATATCAGAATCAATATCAATAATAGAAGATTCAACATATAAAGAGAAAAGAATAAGAAGGCTGTTTTATATAGAGAATTGTATAAATATCACTCTCGAAGACATATCAGCCTACAGGCAGTGTATGCAGTATAAAATACTGGAAGTACACGAGAAGGAAATCCCGAATGAAGATTCCACAAAAAAAGAGCTGAGGATCATATTGGAGGATGACCAACATATAATACACGAACTCAAAATAGGAGTAGTAAAAACGATGCGGACAGATATAAGCGAAGAGATGCTTGTATTTAGATATGGAAGACCGCTGGAATACATTGTTCCATATAAACCGGGGACATAGGCAAAAACAAGTAAATAGCGATATCCAAAGGTAGCAGGTGATCCTGCCTGCCATATATAAATATTGCAGGCAGTAACCGGCTTCGTATAGTTTTATGGAACTGACGCATAGTAAAGATCTGTTTTATATGCGGAAGGACAGATCACTACGAAGTATACGAACAAGCTTACAGATGAAAGAATAGGTGAATAAAAAATGAAAATGTTAAAAGCTATTTTTGACGGTAAAAGAGCGGCATACCTGCCGTTCAATATAGATCCATGCGCGTTAAATGTGATTCCATTACCAGATATGGATAACTATGTTTGTGCAAGAAAAAGGAAGAGAGTGTTGTTTGTAGCATTTGAACCAGATCCTATATCTGTTCCTATATCAGTAGACCGTATGTGGCATAATACCGGAGAAGGGAATACATGTTGTCCTGTATTTTCAAAATTTGATGTTCATGTTTTTGAAGCAAAGTGTCCCATTTTATTAAATGACAAAGGAGAGTCTTATGCGTATATAGGAAAGGATACCACTTATTACAAAACACTCAAGATTTTATCATTGGATGTATCGCATCCTGTTATCGAAGTTGATAATAAAACATATGTGGCTTTATTTGCAGAGGAGTTATTGGCAGATACAATGGTAAAACTGATAACCTCGGGCTTGACCTCATATTTGGAGAAAATCCAAAATTCTATAATGGAAACGGACGGTCCTGATGCACACAGATCTTTTCATACTCCATTTTATGAAATTTGTTCTTCTCCTGATAAGTATAGAATTTTTCGTTTTCGTATCTATAGTGATGCAGCATTCGATGATATGTTAGATTATGAAGAATAAGGTGGTGAGAAAGAATGAAAAATATCAAGATTGAAGATGAGGAAATAATTGGTGGCTTGCGTGATACCAGGCTGTTAAATCTGACTGGAGAGTAGGCGAAAATACATCAGATGATAACCGGTGGAAAGCTATCTATCGATGATCAGGGAAATATTATAGCGGAAAGGGAGACCGGTGAGAAATTCTGGATAAGAACGTGTCCGGACTGCTACCGAGTAGGGAGCATTTATAACATAAGAATCGTGTACAGCGTTTATTGTGATCCTAAATACACGGATTTAGCGTATAAGTTCAGCAAGTGACTGACAGTGGCAGCAGTCCTATCGTTTGCTGCAGCCAGCCTTTATCTTGACATTTGCTTATACAGGGTATATAAATAATAAGAAAGCTGGTAGCCAGATGCGACCTAGCCGCCGGTAAATAGATTTTACAAAAGTAGTGCCTTAACTTACCAGGTCGAGGGCGCTACTTTTTGCGTTGAGTATAAACAAGAGTTATAACAGCGCAAAGCATAATTATAAAAGAAAATAAATCAGTATATGTAACCATTGGCGACAGCTCCCCTCATAAGCATCCGGCAGCTGTCGCATCACCCCTTCGGTTCTCCACAATGAAAATATCAGATTTAAAACCACATCAATATGAAGCATTTATTCCTATTCTACGATAAAGGCTACAATAAAGCATGTTTTCCAATATTTACTATTGCGAAATTCCACAAAATAACATAGAATAATAAGATCAACGCTTAATTTATAACTTACAAAAGAAAGATAAAAGTATTCATCCCGTGGGTATCATCATATAATAGCCAAGGGAGAAGATTAAGGGGAAAAATCATGTATAAATATTATACCGTAGAATCCCAGGTAGAAGCAATGAGGGCGTATACAACAAGTCTTCAAAAGATGCCTAAAAAAACCGCCAAAGCAAAGGCTGTAAAGGCTCTGAAAAGTAGCAAAGTATTAGATCAATCGGGAAATCTCAACAATGACATCTTCTTTAGGAAGAGTCAGTTTGTCAAGGAGTGAGTATGTCAAAGCTAAATGGGATGTACTCAAGAGTACCGGGGTTGGTGCTGGGGTTTCATGGGTGCCGAAAGGAAGTATATGAAAAGGTTTTATACTCTGATCAGCCATTAACACCCAGTACGAATAAGTATGATTGGTTAGGAAATGGTATTTATTTTTGGGAAAACAGCTATGAAAGAGCATTTGAGTGGGCAAATACGCACTACGGACCGGGAGAGGGACGCGTAATAGGCGCAGTAATATCACTTGGTCGGTGTCTCGACCTGACAGATTATGCCAGTGTTCCAATATTAAAAGCGGGATATTCAATGCTGCTGCAGCTGATGACAAGTGCCGGAAAGGAAATGCCACAAAATAAATACGGGAGAAGCAAAACGGACTTATTATTGAGAAATTTAGACTGTGCAGTTATAGAGCAGATTCATGCATTCTATAGAGAGAAGGACTTACCCGCGTATGATTCTGTAAGAGGAATTTTTACAGAAGGAGAAGAGACGTATGAGGGCGCAGCCTTTCAGGAAAAAACACATACCCAGCTTTGTATTGTAAACCCTAATTGCATCAAAGGATATTTCAAAGCACTAAATCCTGTTCCTGATTATCCAATTCCATAAAGAAAAAAATAAACTCTTTCTGTCATAAGCGGCGGGAAGAGTTTTTGGTTTTAGATACCTCATGTACCTTATGCTTTTGTGTGCGTTCTGGATAATAGACCGGATCCTGTACCGGGCAGGCTGTAGGTGAGCTGTAATACTCCTGTAAGAGTGAGGGCGGACATAATCCCGTTGTAGTACATAAAATGTGGCATTGGGGCAAATAAGGCTATTGGGAGCATGCTTACAAGCATGAGTGCATATAGTAAGGCGGTCATGTACTTTTTCTTCCGGATCGCGAAAGGCAGGAAGCAGAAAAAGATGATACCGGACCATGTAAGCTCAGCAAACGCATTTATAGCCGTCAGGGTATCAGACAGCATATTTTGAATAAACGCAGCATCGGCTATGTGGTAGAGCATACCACATAAGAATGATATGACAACAGCAGATAAGAAAATAAGCCTGTCAAGTACAGTATCAAGAAGTGTCTGCATCGGTCTTTCCTTTGTAAGTGATTTCCATACATACGATGGTATATAAATTATAAGATGGATCCAGTATAAAAGGATCAGCCCGCCTGTACATATAAAGAAGATCTGCCATAGAGACATGGTATGACATTTTATCCCGGCTTTATAAGACGAAAGCATATCGTTAAAGTATACAGGTATCAGCATGTCTTTTTCATACTGGGACAGGATACGGCTGTGGTATCCGCCATAGCCTGTAAGATACAGATCGTAATAATCCTTCCTGGAGCTGCTGTCATCAATTACATAGCGGTTAGAAAGAAGAAAGGTATAAAAGCGGCTGTGTACAAACGCAGGAAGGTTATTTTTGACTATACGAAGTACTGCATGCGTATATGCAGTACGTTCCGCATCATCCATGCCGGTAATAGTGCAGTTACCGGTACGTGCTTCACATGCAGAGTGCCAGGCACCGCTCCCATACACATCTAAAATATCCTCACATACATATCTGTAAAACAGGTCAAGATCGTCATTCCCACCCTCATAGGTTATATCGAAATCTGCCTCTTTTAACATACCCTGAAGCCATCCGCTGAAATTTACAAGCATATAGTCATTCTTATAAACAGGATCTCCGGCTATCTTATCCGGAAGTGCGACAAGCAGATAGACTGCTGCCGTGAGCAGAATGCCGGTGACCAGCTTTTTCCGCATACCGGATAGCGAAGCTGAAAATGTATGCCAAAAGCCGGTAGGTCTATGACCTGTGGAGACTTTACCATGTCCATGAGAAACCATGTCTGCCCTGCGATTTGAAACATAACCGGTATAACCGGAAACTGCCAGACAGACAGGTGGCAGTAATGGCAGCAGGATACATTCCGTGCGCCAGTATGCCAGAAGACCTGCTGCTGCAGAAAGGATCATATACGGCCGCCAGTTAAAGATGGCATAGTCCGCATCAAGATCTGCAGACGCAATACAGCCTATCATCAGAATAAAAGGAATGCTCCAAAAAGAGATCCGGTGCGGGATCAGGAACAGCATATAAAACCGATCATAGTAGACACATGCATAGATCCCTGACAGGAACAGGAACAGTTTGACAGTACCTCTTGCAAATGCGCTGTGGCACCTGTCAGCCTTTTGGCAGCAGATACTCATAATATGACCGAAAACGACAGCATAGGAAACAGACAGTACAATGGAGACAGATGCGGGATGAACAAAACACATAAAACATGACAGATACATAAGACTTGTCAGGTACCCCTGCCACAGCAGAGGGTAACCATGCTGTGCCATATCCATGAGCGCTGTATAATCGCCATCCAGGGAATAAATATATGGATATATGGAGACATTGTATAGGATGTAGTAACCGATAAGAAAGAGAATAAATACCCGGACAATGGTTTTATACCGCGCAAACATACATGGTATATAGTAATTATAGAACCAGAAAAGAGCAGAGGACGTTACCAGCATGGCTGATATGACAAGGGTGGCTCGCATCCATCCGGAAGATGGAAAGCTAAGTGCATAAGGATCCACTGCGGTCCTAAGAGCATATGGATACACCATGCATATAAAAAGCATATGCAGTAAATAAATGCCAAACAGCACCTTGCGGGCAAAACTGATTTTTTTATATCCGGCATACAGCCTGGACGCAGGCAAGCTGCATGATCGTAAAAAATGTGATTCCATATATTCTAGTTCCTTCATTGTTGTAATTATATACACAGACAGTAGCAAATAGTGACAAATACATCATAAGGCAGCAGGGCACCATATATTTGTGCAGTCCTGTCATTTATAATGGATGCCGGTAGCAGCCGCAAGCAGGAATAACAGTTTTATCAGAGTCCACTGTCTTTTTAAGCGGCAGACAGCCCGCATCATGTCTGTATCAGGGCTTTACCATTACCTCGTTGCCTTCCGGAGATATGGTAAACAAGTACTTGCCGCTGATACTTAAGAATACGATATCGTAGCAGTCATTATGTTTAAGTACAGTCTCTCCAAGCCGGAACATGGGATTGAGCATCGTAAGGAACCGGTCAGCGTCTTTATAAGAATCCACAACATAGACACACCTAAATGGCATCTTGCCCAGATCATAATTACTTTGCAGGATAAGGTACATACGCATGAGAGCAGACAGATCACATGAGATATATTCCACGCAGACAAGTTCATCTGTAGAAGTCCCAAATACATTTGTCATTCCAAGTGCCTGCCCGCCAGCTTTATTGGAAGTAAACTGCATACAGCGGGAGCGGTATGTTATCTCTCCATAATAGGGCTGCAGGACATTTTCCACCCACTTAATAATCTGGGGATAGTCCGGCATATACAGAAACGGCAGCAGGTTATCCATGCCATTGTAAGGACAAAAGCCTACAGGGTAGCCTTTCAGCATTTCAGTTATGGCTGTATGGAATGAGGATTCACGCCCCTTTTTATATTCTTCAATAAGGATGCGCAAAGCAGAGTTGCGCCTGGCAGCAGCACCATTACGCTGGTAGTATTTCTGATATCGGACAAGGGATAAATCCGTCCTGTTCTTTACTCTGCCGGCAAAGCCGGTGATATCCTGCTTCTTCCAGTGTTTTTTAAATGCAGGAGTCCATTGCCGCAGATCCTTTAGCAATGATGCAAAAGCAGCATCAGTTATGTCGTCTACAGTCTGATCATCGGACATGGCAGCGGCAAGGCGTTCCAGCTGTCTATAGCTGAAACAGTCCGGCTTATTCATATATGCCTTGCGGAATGTATAAATAATACTATTCTGTTCATAGGCAGCAGCCTCATCCGGACATCCGTTAGAAGAGGAGTGCAGTATACCGTGATCCTGATACAGATTTAACTTGTCTATCATTCGGATAGTCTGCTCAGAGCCGGTATCATGTTCGAGATAACATTTGCCAAAGGTCAGGTCGGAACTGATACTGATAACGGCATCAGGACGTAATGACCGGCGCATGAATTTCCCACTGGGCATACTTGCCTTTTCAAACATGTTTGAGACTTCATATGTTACGGAAGTCGTAAACGGTGATCGGACAAAGGATAAATACCCACAGCTTACACCGTAATCATGACGGGCAGTTTCCGAAAGCCGTTTTCCGGTTTTATTCTTGAAAGGCTTGCAGTTACTTAAAAGCGGAGCGACCTGTTCATAGCCGGCTTTAGTCAGATAGTAGACTGTCTGGATCTCCTTATCAGCAGAAATGGCAGCCGCTTTTATCATGCCGCGCTTACACAGACGTGACAGGTGCTTAGAGACGATATTATATGCCGTGTCACAACTAAGAACGTCATAGAGCATGGACGGATTAAAGACAAGAGTATCTGTCATGCATAGAAGAAGTATCATCCCGGTAGAAGCCTTCTCTTTGTCAACGGGAGATACATAATTGTCCGGCTCATGCGAAGCAATAAGACCGTCCAGCAATCCGTCTATCGGACAAATAGGTGGCTGGGGAAAGTATACTCTGTTGATAGATTTTTCGTTTTCGTTTGTCATTTATGATTACCTTTCCGGCGAGGTGCATTTTCCCCTCTGATGAAGATAACGGACAGAAGGATGCAGGGCTGATCATACCTGATAGAACTATCGGACACAGCCACCCATGCTGCCAAGGTACTTTTGCCCCGCGACGGAAAAAGCAGGGAAACGCAGGATGATGGATGAAGGGATAGATATCAGCTAAGACTACGCAAATGCTATGCCATGATTATTTTGTTTTGATCTGCCAAAGCGTATCCATAACAATAGCTCAGCAGATATTCTCTACATACCTAATTATCCAGATAGTACAGAAAAAAATCAATAGTTTTCATCCATAAAAATCAGCGGTAAAAAGACCACAGGAAATAACTAATAAAAATAGCAGAAAAAATCAATCTGCAAGAGAAAAAATCAAGAGGAAAAATATAGGTGTTCTAAAGTAGTATTGTGATGGCTTGCGGAAGTCCCTCTGACTGGCTGAAATTGTGGATTTTATGCAAAAATAAAGATAAATCAGAACCGACACTGAACCGACACTTGGAAATTGCCGTAAAAACAGCATATGCAGATACCTATAACCGACATATGAACCGACACATAAAGCGACATATGAACCGAACTATGGAGCGACAATCGAACCGATGCATAAAACGACCATATAAAAAATGGGGAACCAGATCCGGGAGCAGATGGATTCTATCTATTACGGACCATGTTCAGATATGATCATAAAGAAAAGAGAAGCCAATAATTATAAAATACGCATACAAAAGTCACACTGCAAATAGCAAAAAAGCACACTTTTTGATTGAGATACGTGTGTAAAATATGTGCCTGTATGTGGGATAAATATGCGTAAGATATGTGCTAATTATGTGTGATATATGTGATGAGATATGAGATAAAATGGTATAATAAGAGAAAAAAATAAGAGCCTGTATAAAACAAAGCTCTTATTTTGGCGTAAAAAATTATGATTTTGACTCTGCCATATTAGACAAATTATTTTTTTTCAGAGATATATTAAGCGGGTATATCTTCAAAGAAGCCGATTCTTTAAAGAGGGATACCAGTGTGACATTGTATATGTAATCGACACAAAAAGCATCCGCATAAAGTGTAAAACTATCATTGCACCAGTTAAAAACACTCACATGGAATTTATTAAAACAGCCTTTTTCGGCAAGAGACAAAAGCACCGCCTGTGTTAATTTATGGTATAGATGATTGCCGGCAGCAACACCATTATATTTGAAAATAAGAAGGCAGCCGCCAGTAGTGTTTGTAATAGTATTTTCATCTTCCGGCGCACTCTGAATAACATTCCCCTTTTCATCATAGGCAAATGCATAACCGCCATCAGGATTCTTGACCGTAAAGTATCTGTTCCGGTTAAGGCTTACACCATATACATTATAAAGCAGTGCCGCCGCCATAAGGTCTTCGCTCTTTGTCTTAGCAAAGTATTGTAATGCATCCTGATATAATACCCTATAAAACTCCGACAGCTTTGCAAATGTATGCAGCTTTTTATTGGCAAAAAGCAGATTATCAACAGGTATGATACGTCCCTTTTTTAATACAATCTCGTGTTCACTCAGATAACTGTAAACAGCCAAAGGCCTGCTTGAGAAGATAAGAAATTTACTAAAGGAGACAATATCTTTATAAAAATGCAGATCTGCGCGGATCCGAAAAAGTTTGTTGTAGGCACAAAATACAAACCAGGTTACATCATCCGCAACAACAATATCCATAATACAGAATCCGTTTAACATGCCATAACTTATAACCCGATCAGTAGCAGGTACATCATTTACGATAGAAATATCAGACAGTTCACGACCACTTACCAATAGAGGTAATCTGAGATCCAGGATCGCATTATAAGAGATCGGTGTTAAAGTTGCTATTGCGGTTCCTGCATCATCCGCACCGGCATCATCCGCCTTGGGTTGTAAAGGACGTTCCTCCACTGCCACTTCATGGCTGTCTGACTGTCCAGCACCAGAACCGGAAAGTGGTACAGCTTCAAAAGAGTCCGTTTCCGATCCGGACGCCTGGTTATCGGCAGAAGAAGATACAGATATATCTTTTCCCATTTCATTTAGAACATCAGAAGAGGTGTCACCGACCGATACAGAAGAAATTATATCCATGGTATCCGCAACTGCTTCTGGTGGAAGAGGCTGACACTCGGAAGTATCATATTCTTCATCTTCTTCATCAGCTCCAAATTCTACTTCAATATCATCATCAAAACCAGCGATTGTAGAATCATTCTGTGCAGTATGCTCCACAATAACCTCGTCATCAGAAGAGAGTATATCTGTTTCGTCAGCAGTTATTATTTCCGATTCCATTTTTTTGAATTCTTCTTCTGAAGGAACAGGTATGTCCTGCGCATTATCAGTTTCAAGAGATCCCTCTACCTTATACTCTTTAAGCGGAGTATCAAGCCCCATCTCTACATCAATGTCATGAGACAGAGCAGTAGTTGTATGATAGTGTTCTATCTCTTTTTTTCTTCCAGTCTTTTTCCTACCGGATGCATCAGAAGCCTTCTTAGCAGATGGTGCTTTATCATGTAGCTGCGGCGTGGCATCTGCGTCAAACGGAGGACTATAAGGATCACGGTTAACAAGTTCCTCTTTTATACCCAGCGCAGCATCATCTTCCAGATCAGGAACATCATTTGTTGATTTTAATACATAATCATATATATCCTGTGCATATGTGGCAGGCAGATTATCAATGCCAGCCTTTATACCATACGTTCTAAGTTTTTTTTCAAAAATATTTTTGATTTCCGGGAAGCACCTTGCCTGTAAGACAGGATTAAAAAACAGATCCGTCTTTTGAAAAATACATTCCACAAGTGCACTGATCGCAGGAAAGCACACTGGTTTAGTAATATCTCCAAAAATATTATAAAGTTCATCATAAGAAAAAAATAGTTTTTCTATATCATCAATACAGGTAATTATCTTACGGAAAGACTTAGAATCTGTGAGTATAAATTTAAGCAGCTGTATTTCTTCCTTTTGATAGGAAAGCGTAAAATGCTCGCTCATAGGGCAGAATTTGCATACCTGCAGTTTAGCATCGGATAATTTATACAGTGCAGAAAATGAGCGTGGTTTTTTACACAGTTTAAGAAGATCCCGGCAATAGGTATCAAGCTGCTGGGGTGATGAAAGCGTATAGTGTTTTCCATTAACCGTTAACAGATCCAAAGACTCCGTAGAGTTTGGGTTAAACTGTGAAAGCAATGTGATCTTAAAAAATTGCTGTTCGATTTTAGCCGGCTCAGTTATACCACATTTTTCCAAATACTGAATATATGCCAGTGCAAATGAAGCAGTAGCAGAGGTATTGCTTTTGTCTATTTTCTGGACAATGTATTTAAAGCATGGCAGAGTAGTAGGTATATTATTTTTGGGTTCCACGAAACAACCTCCCATTACATTTCTTTTATATATTATCCCGGCAGTACAGAAAAATTGCAATAAAAAAGCACGACTTTTAGCCGTGCTTTCAATCTCATATTTTTATTTGTCTATATCTACAGAACGCTTGCTTTCCTTTAAAAGCCGTTCAAGGTTGTCAATGTCATACGCATTCAGATTAGCTATTATACTTTGAAGTTCTTCCTTACTCTTAATGTTATTCGTTTTTAAGAATGTAACTTCATCATCTTTTACTTCGTCCCTTTCCAAAGGATGATACAGATAGTCCTCCTGCCATTTTGCAAAATGTGTAACGCCAGCCGCAGTCCTCTGTCCCGGAATAGCATAACACATATCATTTACGTTGCTAAAAAAGTGGCTATATAGTCTTGTGAATAAGTCAAATCTCTGTTCTTCTGGTAATACAGAAATGGCAGACAATATATCCATATACTTAGTATGATGACCAAAAAGCAGCCATGTAATGTCAACTCCATAAACTTCATGCAGAAGAACCAAAACTCTTCCACTGGGAGCAAGTGCACCACGTTCCATTTTGCTTAGTCCGTTAAAAGATACATGTAAAGATTCTGCGAATTTATCCAGCGTTAACCCAAGCTCTTTACGTACCTTTTTTACGCGCTTACCAAAAGCTATAAAATCAATATCATTCGTCTTACGGTATACAAATGGCAACAGATCCAAGTCTTCTCTCGGACGACCATCACCATATGCGGCTTCACCCATAATACCTCTTTTGCCTTTGTCTGAAACTGACATAAAAAATACCTCTTCTGTGCTGTGTAAATAAATATAATTATTTATATATTTATATATAATTATCACACAAAAGAATAGAATGTAAATAGATATGGGAAATAGTTAAAAATTTATATTTTTCTCCAAAAAAACTTAATATTTGTGTAAAAGATTACACTAAACTTCCGAAAATTACCAGTTTTACGGAAAAAGTATAGTATAAAGTTTTACACAAAACTCAAAATTGATATGAATTATAACAGAATAAGGCAGAAATAGCCCTAAGCCATTTTTTCTAATTCACTATTTTCGCTTTTATTGTTTTGGACGAAAGCAGATGATGTTTCTTTTTTTATCTTCTGAAGCTTAAGAGATAATATACCAAGCATTTCTTCACGCTCCGCAGGACCAAGCTGCCGAAATCCCTGAAGCATTTCATACTCTTCAGGTGCGCATAGAGAAAATGATGAAAACGATTCATCATCCGGATCACTACCCTTTATCAGCCAGTCCGTACTGCAGCACAGAGCCTCTGACAATTTAATAAGCGATTTAACAGAAGGATATTTTTTATTCAGTTCCAGTTCGCTAATATTGCCTACACTAAGACCAGTCATATTATGTAGCTGATTCTGCGTTAATCCGTTTTCTATCCGCTTTAGTTTGATACGGTTACCAATAGTGCCAATTTCCATTTTCCTACCCTTATATAACCTAGTTGCGAATATAATATTGACATCATCGCAACTAGGTTATAGAATAATAAATTGTTACAATGTTAAAGATACGTACACATTATAACAACTAGCCATAGATTACTCAACTGGATAAAATTGCCAATTATAATAGGAGACAGTGACTGATAATATGACAGAAAAGCAGATGAAGGAATTTATAAAAGAAGTAATAGAAGTTCTTTGTGATATGATCTACTGGCAGCACAAGCACTATCAGCAGCTGACTCAAGTATACGGGGACAGCCTGTTGATAGATGGTAACTCAATATTTTCCAACGCAGAGAATGCAAAAAAGCAACTAATTATATATAAAATTCTAAATACTTGTGAAATGGAAAATCAACTTGAGGTCGAGGAGACAATACTGGATCTTTTAAATAAACTGGAGGATAGCTGCCCCAAAGTAGAAGTAGAAAGTATAGCAAATGAAATTACAGAATACATCATTTGCGAATTAAACCATAGTTACGAAACTTGAATAAACTATATTTAATACTGTCATATATGTGATAGCACACATATAATACTATTCGCAAAAGAATAATTTATCGAATAGTTTTTAATATTGGAGCTAAGATAAAGGGGAGATTAAAGAATGGCTTTTACATCTACTAAATCCGGATAACCAGAAGAAAAATATTGAATTATTTAAAATCGAAATAACGACAAATACATCATACCAGATAACATATCAATAGTCAAATAGAAAATTCAAAAAAATGTTTGGCCATTCCGCCAGTAGAAATAAAGATCATTTTTTGATACTCTATTTTTTGTGACAGCCATCCTTCTTTTAGGAAGGGGTGTATATATTATGACCATAATCGAATACTGTAATTACTATGCCTTATGTAGTGCATCATACGTGACCTATAGCGATCTAATTCAGCTCGGAATCCTTGGTGTCACTCTCCTGGAAGTTTTAATTTTATTATATGGTGGAAACTCGAAAAAATAAAGCATGTGGAAGTATGCAGACATAAAGAAGGATGACTGTCTTTGAGCGATTTCAATTATGAACTTGTATGATCTAATCATGATCAGATGCATGGAACATCACTCATATCTATATCAAACTTATCTGGTTCCGAAATTCTCATTTTAGAACATAGTTTCGACATATTAAAATGGATGATTTATTTTTGAATTTGTAATTAAACGTACAAGAAGTCCTGATCCTCATATGAGGATCAGGACTTTAACATACCTTTCTTAGTGCGTCAATACTATGCTGCTTGTAAAGATGATATTTCGCTCTTATACTGATTATCCAGAATCATCAAAAACGCATAAAATGCGATAGAAATAAGCCTCATATCACAATCATTATCAGCATAGGTAACACTAAGTGCCAGCTCGTCACCGTTCGTATAAGTGCGGATCCGGCACAGATGCTCAAAGCTGCTGTCAGTTATGAAATCATATAGATACTGAAGTATATCGTTTTTCTTCAATATCTCATTCCCATGCGGATGAACATAGAATATACAGCTGACTGTATCTCCTTTTTCGAGGCTGGATTCATCATAAGCGATACAGCAAAGCATGTTATAAGATAAACTTTTCAAAAACTCATCGCTGATAGCTTCGTAGGAACCGAAAAATTCCTCAGAAACAACCTTTAAGCAGGACTCAGCTATTTCTCCACACAGATTATCTGGGAAACACATTCCATTTTCACAGTGTTCATACATCAGGGATCCGACGCAGGATATCACATCCGGATACAGCTCCTCAATAGCCTCTGACCGCTCATCCTCATCAGACATTTCCTCCGCATCGGCAAGTTGTAATAGGATATCGTCTGATGCATCTGTATCTTCGCCATCTGTAAAATAACAGGCATTAATCAGTGTCCCTAAGTTTATCATATCTGAAAACTCACAAGGTAATAACAGAGTATCCACATCACTGCAATAGTCGATACAATCATTATACATATTATCAGCATTCAGATTTGTAACTCCACCTGTGCACCAGGAAGAACAATTTCTTATTGTGGAAGTGTTGTTAAAATCAGAAAAACGATCACACCAAACTTTGCTATTTCGGGATAACTCAAGCAACGGAATGTCTATACCAGCAGCTCTTGCAATCTGTGCAGAGAATATGTTTAAATAAACGCTCTGCACTATGCAGGGTAATATCTTATATTTAGCATAATTTTTTTGAAAATCATCAAATAACTTTTTTATCTTTTCAGTTTCCATACTCCTCTCCTTTCATGCAGCAGGAAGGTCTATCCTGTTCCATACCCTGATATGACCAATACCAAGATCGTCACCTAAGTATTCATCCCATTCATTTAGATCATCGAATGAAAAATCTGTATTGAGTGTACGAAGAAAGTCAAGAAGGGATTCTTTTGTATTAAAAAATTCTATACCCTCCTCATGTTTTTCGTTGCCTTCAATAAACAGATCATTCTCCCAAATATCTGTAGAATAATTATGAGGGAATAACACACCATCTGGATCACCGGCGATTTCATAAAACTCTCCGTTTCCATCAGAAGATACAGCATAGGATACGCCGTATTTCTTCGCAACCTCAGCAAAAAACTCGTATGCAGGCGACCAGTTGGTAGCTGCGTCTACATAAAATACCTTATAGGGGCTGATATCTTCCATATCATGAATATAATCAAAATATCCGCCGTAAGTAATACAGTTTGCCGGAACCCCGATTACATCCCTAAATTGCTTCTTTCCCTTTTTCATCGATTTATCAATCGCATCATGTAAGGATAAAAGATTTTTAGTACCTATACAATCTGTTGCATTTACATAGAAGGCAACAGATGAACAACACATATTAGCCATAGTTAATTCACTCTCCTTTTTATAATTTGTATTATTTGTTATGCAGCTGTTTTCTGATCCTTTTCTTTAAGATCTGAAAGCTCACCGAGGTATCTGTCGTACAGGGCATCTGCCCACTGAAGCAGAACTATATCCGGCAAAGAAGGAGTTTTCAGCATGGCATCGTATGTAAAATTGCCATCTGGTCCCAATACGTCCGCAGACACACAGGCGCCTATAATATAATTCGTTCCTTCGTGGATATCCATATCCTTACTATGCATAAATGGAAACACAGAACCATGAAGTTTGCATGTTTCCGCAAACCCATCCATTTCCAAAATCAGATCTGCAGACAAGGATGCCTTATCCTCCGGCTTGAGAAAATTGATCCGGGTATAAGCTTCAGAATACATGATCAGGTATGCGGGAATGCCACTGCACCTTGAAATATCCCAGCAGTCTACTATCAAAGGCTGCTGATACATTTCATCATAACACTGCAAAATCTCGGCTTCCTCCATGTTTTTAAACATGTCTCCATAAAATCTGGAATCTCTTAAAGCAGAAATTATCAGATCCCGGACTTCTTTTAACTCATTGTATTTATGCCGTAGCAGGCCACAGGCATCAGAGAGTGCCGAATACTCAGTACCACACTTAAAGTATTTCGTTTCTCCATCAGCTGCAGTGTGAAAAAAGTCAGTCCGATACCGATCAATCACAATATCCCCAAGCTTTTCTGCATCGATAAAACAAAAGAACTCCGACATCAGCGTATAAAAGCATTGTTTCCAGGCTTTCAGACTTTCTTCTGTAACTTCAATATGATTCTTTGGGATACCATCGGCAAACTTTTCATAAAAATCGTCAAACTGGTAAAATTCCATGCCATCATATATCATACTGGCGCAAGGCGTATATATCACTTCCCAGTGCCGGCCCTTAATCTTCGATGTTAGTTCTTCTGCTCCATCAAGCATAAAATCCATTGCGGATTCACAACAATACAAATGACCGATATAATCCGATGCTTTTTTAATACCTTTCTTAGTATTAAGTGACGCCACACCAAAGCAGTTTTTGTCATACAGCAGTACGCCCTGCATATCAGAAAAAGAAATATTTTCACCAAGCAGCTTCGCTGCGTAATACCACAAAAACTTACACATGATGAAATTTCCCAGATCACAAGGCCGATAGGTGTCAAAAAATGTTTTTTGGAATTTGCACATTTCGTCATACATATTTTTATATACAACCATCATTATCATCCTCCTTTTATTTGTTTTAGTTGTTTAACGAAGAAGCTCCTTTACGGCGGCCATCTCACCATTTGCAAGCAGTTTATCATAGCAATGGTCAAATTCTTCCCTGCTTGGAAACTGGCTGCTGCGCACAATACCGATTTTTCCTGTATCCCGATCAATACAAAACAGCTCCGGATTCTGGTATGCCTGTAGATAATATTTCATCTGTTCTTCCGATAAAGAGCAGAAGTTATCATCACTCAGTCCGGCAATCATAAAATCGCCAAATAAAATTGAGTAAAGTGCGCCATTTCTATCGCGCAAACCTCTGTTTGGCATGCATTTTTCCAGAAACATTCCATTTTCATTACAGATAATAGCTGCCCTGTCTGCAAATGGATACGCCACCTCGATATCGCCACCCACAATCTCCTGTTTGGCTTTAAGAGTGTCAGGGATCTCCAGTGCCTCTGCACTTTTACCTGGTTTTACTAAAACCACTTTGATCATTTTGTTTTCCATAATTCACGTTGGTAATATACTTGTGTTTATTACCTTCTCCTTTCCTATTTAGATTTTATTTATTTAAAAATAAGCAATAAAAAAAGACACAGGGTAATACCTATGTCTTAAAATGCTTACTCAATATAAAATTGTTATATAAAAAAATCATGCTCCTTTACAATCGTACCTGTAATATAACAGGAATTTTACAAATCCGGTAATTCCAATTTATCCCTCAAAAGGGAATACAATTACCACTAAAAACGACACATAACAGAAACATTGATTATGGATTTATTATAACCATTTCTTTATGCAAATGCAATAAAATAACCTCAGTTTTCTGAGTATTTGGGTATTTGGATTCAGTAGCTTTCAAATCAAAAGCAAATTGCCCTTTAATTCTTGGACATCTGGGCGGCAGCAGCCTGTTTTCTTTCAAAGCGGAGTATTTCCTTAAAAGCCATATGCAGATCAGGTCTAAATGCCGCCCGCATATCATAGAATTCTTCAGCAGCAGCTTTAGCGAATATCAATACGCTATACCTGTCATATTTTTGCGGAAAGTCAATAAGCAGATAACGAAAGCCGGTATAATTGCTTTCAATTTCAATTATATTTTCTCCGGATAATACGATACGAAACTGATCATACGAAAAATCAGGGATTTTGTTACACTGGATCATAGATAGGATCTCCTTTTTAGAATTGAATATCAGATAAATAAGAAATGCTTAAGAAAGCTACATTATGGTAGCACACATACGCAAAAATGTAAAGCCTGCATAAAAGGGAAGAGCATACGCTTGGGACAATGTCATTAAGATAAGAGTCGTTCGAGGTCTTTGTAGCATTCAACTTACGGTTTCTGGTAAAATCACTCGGATTTTTGGTATACAAACCAATATTAGTTACTGTTTGGTCGATAACAGCATCTAATTCATCTAATAATTATATCCACGCAACAAAAAAAGAATCGTTATCTCGCCTTTTGGAAGAAATAACGATTCCTCTGTTTTATCTTTGTCCATATAAATATTCTTCGGAATTGTACAATGAATTAAATGCAGCGCTCTTATCAAAAATTGTGCATACGTCATCAAATGTGTTAATCAAACCCAAGTGTGTATTTAATTCGGTATACAACATAGGATTATCACACAAAAAATCTCTTACTGTGTAGCCGATTTCAATTAGTTCTTTGGAATTAGAACGTCTAAATCTTTTATAAGCACATGATATAGCTCCTAAAATATCCTCATAACATTCTCTTAAAGAACCATTATATCCATGAATGGATGGATGATCATAATCAGATATATCCACTACGTAAAATGGTATATCTATTAATTTGACATCTTTGCCATATTCTCTAATGTACTTAATAGCTGAGTGTAAATTATCTATCCAAACAATAGGTGAATCACAGAAATCATATTTGCAAATAATGATTCTCACAGCATGATTATAGTTATCTTTCTCCATCTTTGTGATTTTACCGATATGGAATAAAATGTCACTAGGGTGCCCACTATGAACTCCCCATTCACATTCGTTATATCCCAGTTTTACGGATTCTGTGTATAATTTACCCGCTTTAAGCTGTATACAGTCGCGATTATTTCTAATGACATGTTTGCAAAACATATCTGTCAATTTCATATTCAGTATATTCTCTGAAATATTTTCATTAATTTTGATATTCATATTATCCATATTTATCTTTCACTTTTCAAAAACACCCCTCCCTTTTCGTTTTAAGGAAAAGAGAAGGGTGTAATTTTTAGATTAACTTAATGGCATTGACGCTTGGGACGTATGCTCTTTATTCTTTGGGGATAATCCCGGCCGAGAGGGTATCACAGACCGGGATATAATGAGGGGATAAGTCCATACAGTCATAAACGGTATGGATGCAAAGTGTGCTTCATGAGGGCGAAACACACTATCCAATTATTAGTATAAACGCACTACAATATTTCGTAAAGCATATTTGCAAAAAAAAGTGTAAAATTTTATATAACTTTTTATACAAATAATGACCTATACGGAACTAATCACACACTGCCGGTACAAGAGTATAATTACCGGTGTCAAGCCACTCCTGTTCCAGTGGGACAAGTTCAAGTGCATCGAACTCATCTGCATATTCAAGATTTCTGTCAAGCACCATATTATAAAACGATTCTGCCTGTTCTTCTGATGTAAAGTACAGTACGGTAGCAGGCTCCCCGTAAGGGAAGTTTATAATGGGCTGGATAGGACAGCCTTCAAGCGTCCTGAGATCGATATTTACGTGCTCTCCTGTTTTGTTAATGTAACCATAGATCATGTGTCATTTCTCCTTTCTTTTACCTGTAATATCCTATAGCTGCCCTTGTCTGCAATACATTCCGGTGCAATGCGGTCAAGAGCATTGCCATAAACTTCTATCATCTTCTTGGAAAGACCGGTATAAAGTTCTATATCATCAAGCGCATCCGGGTTTTGTGCAACAAGATCGATCAGTCCCTTCTTGCGCAGCTGCGCCGGATAAAAATACATTCCGGTAGCCTCCTCAAATCTTATCTTGCGCCGTGTCAGGTTCGCCATGGTAAGCGCATTTCCATAGCGGTTCCGGAATATCGGGCCGTCGCTTAAGCCGGAAACATAGTCTTTTAAAATTTCCACGATATCTGCAGGAATCCTTTTCCTGACAGCCCGTCCCCGCCACAGATAAGACAAAACACCTACCGTCCTTCCGGTTTCTTCGATAAAGAAGAAATAGTCTTTTTTCAGTGACAAGATCACATCCTGCGTCAGAAGCATACGGAAGGATAAAAGTGCTATGATGAAAAGCTGGGTATCGTAAGATTCAAGGCAGGACAGT